>Ga0310811_10008048_pt1 | contig 13545 bp, 15 predicted proteins | sample YCmetagenome_FD_207642 | JGI IMG/M metagenome (GOLD analysis project Ga0310811, IMG submission 207642) | Soil microbial communities from experimental microcosm in Duke University, North Carolina, United States - YC | ecosystem: Engineered > Artificial ecosystem > Soil microcosm > Unclassified ... | reverse complement strand
GCCCTGCCGCACCTCGAGGATCACGTCCCGGCTGTCGGCCGGGTCGCTCGGCACCATTGCGAGCCGGAGCTCCTCCTCGAGCTTCGCCGTCCGTTCCTCGAGCTCCGGCACGAGCTCGCTCAGGTCGGGATCCTCGCGGGCCGCGGCGAGATCCTCCCGCAGCGCCTGCCATTCCTGCGCCAGCTTGTACGGACCCTCGAGCTCCTTGAGCCGCCGGCCTACCTCGGCCGCCTCGCGGTGGTCGTTGTAGACGGAGGGGTCGGACATGCGCTCCTGTGCCTCCCGGTAGGAGCGCTCGAGATCCTCGATCACGGTTTCGGACGAGCGCGCCACGGGCACCAGCGTAGCCTTGCGTACGATACTTCAGTTTGTATAGCTTCAGTGCTCCTCAACGAAAGCGAGGTGTCCGATGTCCGTGGTCGACGAGATCCGCACGGCGAACGACCGCTATGCGGAGGCGTTCGAGAAGGGAAGCCTGCCGATGCCGCCCGGCCGCAGCTTCGCGGTCGTGACCTGCATGGACGCGCGGCTCGACCCCGCGAAGTTCCTCGGCCTCGAGGAGGGCGATGCGCACGTGATCCGCAACGCGGGCGGGCTGGTCAACGACGAGACGATCCGATCGCTCGTCATCTCGCACCATCTGCTCGGCACCCGGGAGGCCGTCGTGATCGGGCACAGCGACTGCGGGATGCTCACCTTCCAGAACGCCGACCTGCACGAGCGGCTCGGGGACGAGTCGCGGGCGATCGACTTCCAACCGTTCCCGGACGTCGCGGAGCGTGTCCGTCAGAGCGTCGCGACGATTCGCAGCTCCCCGCTCCTGCCGGACTCGTTCGCGGCGGCGGGCTTCGTGTACCACGTCGAGACGGGCCGGCTGGAGCCCGTCGCGTAGAGCTCAGCGCGCGAGGCGCGCGTCGACCGAGATCTGCGGGACGCTCGCGAGCGCCTTCGAGACGGGGCAGTTCGCCTTGGCGTTCTCGGCGGCTTCGCGGAACGCGTCCTCGTCGAGGCCCGGGACGACGCCTTCGACGGCGAGGGCGATCTTCGTGATCCCCTCGCCCGGCTGGAAGGTCACGGTCGCCGACGTGTCGAGCCGGTCCGGCGCGTTGCCGGCCTGGGCGAGGCCGTGCGAGAGCGCCATCGAGAAGCAGGCCGCGTGCGCCGCGGCGATCAGCTCCTCGGGGCTCGTCTTGCCGCCGGTCGCGTCCTCCGTGCGCGCCGCCCAGCTCACGTCGAGGCCGCCGAACGCGCCGCTCGTCGTGGAGCGGATCGTGCCGCTCCCCTCCATCAGGCTGCCGTTCCAGGTCACCTCGGCGCGCCGATCGGTCGCCATCTCGTCTCCCCCTTCGCTCGAGTGCCGTTCGCCGGGAGCCTACTGAGCCGGCGCTCGTGCCCGGCGGAGCCATGTCCCGGTGTCAGACACCGGGGGCCGGAACGGCTTGATCATGCGGTGGTGTCGTCCCGGCTCGACATGCCCTGGTGTCAGACACCGTTACAGAGTCGTATCGAAGTCGTAACGGAGCCGGTCCGGCCGCGGCCGCTCGGGCCACGCGGCCGGTCAGGCCATGACTTCGACGCGGTTCGCGTCGGGCGAGCGGCTCTCCTCGAGCAGGAGCACCTCGCGGAGCGCGCGGATCGAGACCTCGAGCTGGTCGAGCGAGGGCTGCCTCGTCGTCAGCCGCTGCAGCCACATGCCGGGCGCGAGCAGCGTCATCAGCACGCGGTTTCCCTGGTGCTTCCCCGCGAAGCGGATCAGCTCGTACGCGAGCCCCGCGATCACCGGCAGCAGGAGGATCCGCTCCGCGATCAGCCAGTACCAGTGGGGCCGCCCGAAGAACGCGAACACGAAGACCGCGAGCACCATCACCCAGAGCATGAACGCGGTGCCGCAGCGCGGGTGGATGAGCGAGAAGCGCTGCACGACCTCCGGCTCGAGCTCCTCGCCGGCCTCGTAGGCGTTGATCGCCTTGTGCTCCGCGGCGTGATACTGGAAGACGCGGCGCAGGTCGGGCAGCAGCGAGATCAAGCCCAGGTACGCGACGAAGATCGAGACCCGGATCAGGCCCTCGACGATCACGAACCAGCCGGTGCCTTTGATCGGGAGCAGCTCCGTCAGCAGTCCGGGCGTCACCTTGAAGAGCAGCACCGCGAAGCCGATCGCAACCGCGAACGCGAAGATCAGCGCGCCGCGCGACAGCTCCGTCGAGACCTCCTTGCCGCCCTCTTCTCCCTCCTCGCCCTCCACCTGCGCCGCGTAGTTCGCCGAGATCGCGAGCGCCCGGAAGCCGATCGCGAGCGACTCCCCGAGCGCCATCACGCCGCGCACGACGGGCAGCCGCAGCACCCAGTGGCGCGCCATCTGCGAGTCGATCGACCGCGAGACCTGCGCGATCTCGCCGTTCGGGGTCCGGACGGCGACGGCCCAGTTTCCCGGGCCGCGCATCATCACGCCCTCGAGGACGGCTTGCCCTCCGACCGTCGACGCCATGGCGCCCTTAGCTTCGGCTGCCGCGCTTCGCGCGCTCAGCGCGCTCGAGGCGCTTCTGGAAGCGTTCGACACGGCCGCCCGAGTCCATGAGCTTCTGCTTGCCCGTGTAGAACGGATGGCAGTTCGAGCAGACCTCCACGTGGAGCTCCGCCTGCGTCGACCGCGTCTGGAATGTGTTCCCGCAGGAGCATGTCACCGTCGACAGGACGTACTCCGGGTGGATGTCAGCCTTCATGAAGCCAGGATAGCAGCGGCCTCCGAGGGGGCCACGTTGCCGCCCGAGACGACGACGACCACCGTCTGCCCGGGCTCGACGCGCACCGCTCCGGACCGGAGCGCGGCGGTCGAGGCGGCGGCGCCGAGCTCGCACGCGAGCTTCGTGCGCGAATAGAGCCAGCGAAAGGCCTCGGCCAGCGCGTCCTCGCCGACGAGGGCGGACTCGACTCCGAGGTCGGCGCAGATCCGGAGGCACGGCCCGCCCGCAAAGGGCGCGCTGAGCGCGTCGGCCGCGCTCTTCGGGGTGACCGGCACCGAACGGCCCGCCTCGAGGCCCTCGTGCAGCGCCGCCGAGAGCTCCGGCTCGACTCCGATCACGCGCGCCTCGGGGCGCCGCGCCTTGACGGCGGTCGCGATGCCGCTGACGAGGCCCCCGCCGCCGACCGGGACGAGGACGACGTCGGGCGGCGGGCCGTCCTCGAGCACCTCGAGGCCGACCGTCCCCTGTCCGGCGATCACGGCGAGATCCTCGAAGGGATGGACGAGCGTGCGGCCCGTCTCGGCCTGGAGCTCCGCGAGGCGGTCGAAGGCCGCGGCCGGATCGGCGGCCGCCTGGTCGACCGCGGCGCCGTAGCCGCGTGTCGCCGCCATCTTGAGCGCGTCCGCTGTCTTCCAGCTGACGACGAGCGCGTCGAGGCCCGCCTCGCGGGCCGCCCAGGCGACCGCCTGCGCGTGATTGCCGGCGGAGATCGTGATCACGCCGCGGCCCCGCTCCGCGTCAGTCAGCTCGGCGATCCGGTTCAGGGCGCCGCGCACCTTGAACGAGCCGGTGCGCTGGAAGAGCTCGGCCTTGAACCGGACGTCGGCGCCGAGCTCGTCGGAGAGCGTCGCCGAGCGGAGCAGCGGCGTACGGTGCACGCGTCCGGAGATCGTGCGCGCCGCACGCTCGACGTCGTCGATCGAGAGCACCGGCAGAGGTTAGACCGCTGATGCCGGTTGACGCGCCGGCGCCCCGAGGCGGACCGTGAACGCCGTGCGCCGACCCGGCTCGCTCTCGACCGAGACCGTGCCGCCCATCGCCTCGGTCAGCTCCTTCACGATCGCAAGACCGAGCCCGGTGCCGACGGGGCGCTCCCGTCCGTAGCGCTCGTGCAGGTAGAAGCGCTCGAAGGCGCGCGGGCGGTCGGCGTCGGCGAGCCCCGGGCCCGTGTCCTCGACGCGCAGCACGCCGGGAGCGGTGACGACCCGCACCTCGCCGCCCGGCGGCGTCAGGCGCAACGCGTTCTCGACGAGGTTCGAGACGACCTGGAGCACGCGGTCGGCGTCCGCGATCGCCGGCGATGCGCCGTCATACCGAGCCACGAGTGTCACGCCGAAGGTGTCCGCCTGCGGCTGGTAGCGCTGCACCGCGTCCTCGGCGACCTCCGAGAGGTCGATCTCGCTCGGATGAACGCTGAAGTCGGTGCGGTTCATGCGCGCGAGGTCGAGCAGGTCGCCGACGAGGCGCTCGAGTCGGGCCGCCTCGAGCGCGACGGTCGCGGCGGCCTCGCGTGCATCGACCGCCCCGTCCTGCAGCGCCTCGGCGTAGCCGCGGATCGCGGTGAGCGGCGTCTTCAGCTCGTGGCTGACCGAGAGGAGAAAGTTTCGCTCTGCCTCGCGGGCCCGGGTGAGCTGCTCCGCGAGGTCGTTGAATGCCCTCGCGAGCGTCGCGAGCTCGGCAGGCCCCTCGACCGGGACGGGATCCGGGTGCCCGCCGCCGGCGAGGCTCCTGGCCGCATCCGCCGAGCGGCGCACGGGCCGTGCGATGCGGCGCGCGAGCAGGAACGCGACGAGCGCCGCGAGGACGCTGCCGGCGAGCGCCGCGAGCAGCAGCGCGTAGACGAAGGGCTTCCACTGCGACTTCGTGACGCTCTTCGGCCGGAGCAGCACGAAGAACTTGCCCTGGATGCGGGGCTCGCCGGCGAAGAAGTAGTCGCGGCCGCCGAGCGTCACCGAGCCGCTCGCGGGCCCGCCGCGGAGCAGGCGCACCTGCGCGGGCTCGGGCAGGAACGTGATGTCGGGCGTCGCCCGGTAGCGCTCGTGCTGCTGCCTGAAGAGCGGGCGGGGCAGATCGGTGTACGCCGACACCGCCGACTTCTCACGCGCCGCGATCAGCGCGGCCTGATGCTCGACGTCCTTCAACGTCGCGTCGGCGACGGCGCGGCGCGAGAGCACGAGCCCGACGGCGATCGTGAGCCCGATACAGAGCACGACCGTCAAGCCGACCGCCTGCAGCAGCCGTGCCCGGAGGCTCGTCACGCCGCGGTGAGCTTGTATCCGGCACCGCGCACGGTGCGGATCGAGTCCGTGTCTCCGAGCTTGCGGCGCAGCTGCGCGACGTGCACGTCGACCGTGCGCGTGCCGCCCGGGTACGTCATTCCCCAGACGAGATCGAGCAGCTTCTCACGCGAGAGCACGATGCCGGGATGCTCGAGGAAGCAGGCGAGCAGGTCGAACTCCTTGCTCGTCAGCTCGATCGGGGCGCCGCCGACCGTCACGTCGTGCGAGTCGCGCCGGAGGACGATGCCGCGTCCCGTCAGCACGGCGTCGTCGCCGCGCTGCTCGACCCGGCGCAGGATCGCCTTGATGCGCGCAGCGAGCTCACGCGGCGAGAACGGCTTCGAGACGTAGTCGTCGGCGCCGAGCTCGAGGCCGGCCACCCGGTCCGGCTCCTCGTCGCGCGCGGTCAGCATCACGATCGGCACCTTCGACTGGGCGCGGATCTGGCGGCAGACCTCGAACCCGTCGATCCCGGGCAGGCCGAGATCGAGCACGACGAGCCTGACCGGATGCCTGCGCAGCTCGGCGACGGCCTCCTCGCCGGTGCGAAGCCAGACGACACGCCACCCGTCCTGCTGCTCGAGATACGACTTGACGAGACGCCCGATCGAGTCGTCGTCCTCGACGAGGAGAAGGACGCCCCCGGTGGCCGCGTGGCTCATGACGACTCTATTTAGCCACCGGCGCCTTCTACCTGCACGATTTCCGCCGGCGCATTCGCCTGGTGGTAGACGACGACGCGGAACCGCCGCCTCAGCTGGGCGACGCTCGTGATGCGCGCCGACCCCTGCACGCGGGCGAGCGGGTCGAGCTGGACCGTCACGGAGGTGGCGTCGCGCTCGCGGAGCGTGACGCTCGTGCCGGAGATAGCGGTGATCACGCCGCGGTCGATCCGCCAGTCCTGGATCGAGCCGTCCGCAGCCTGGACGAGCACCTCGGCGCGCACCATCCGGTTCCCGAAGAACTGGTTGACGATCGCCCTCGGGAGCGCGAAGCCGCTCTGCGCGAGCCAGAAGAAGCTGTTGACGGAGACCAGCGCGACGGCAAGGAGGAGGAAGCGGCGCCGGGTCATGGTCGTATCTTCGCCGCCTTTCGTCGCTTTAAGCGTAAGGGCTTCGTAAAAGCGGCGGAGCCGCCCGCCACATGGGGCGGCTCCGCCTCGCCGGGGAGCTACGGCGCAGTCGCCGGCTCGCGGTCGCCGATGTGATTCGCGGCGGTCGATTCGACCTGGGCGAGCGACGAGCCCATCGCGGCGCGAATCCGGACGACGATCCGGTCGCCGACCACGAGCTTCGCCGGGTCGATCACGGTCGGGACCTTGCCCTGCCAGAGCAGGAAGATCGTGCTCTCGCCGAACGTGAAGGTCTGGTCGCCGGAGGCGCCGATCAGGAGGCGCAGCGCGTGCCGGTTGCCGCCGGTCACGTGCACCGTGACGGTCGACGTGCCGACCGAGGTGAGCCTGCCGCGGAAGAGATAGAGCGGCCTGCCGGGCTTGAAGAGCTGCGTGCCGTGGTCGCCGACGATGCCGGCCGGGGTCTGCTCGAGCGCGGCGAGATCCGACCCGCGGGGCGCGCGGACGTGCACCCAGACGAAGTCGCCTGCGGCGAGGGCGCCGGGCTGCACGACGGTCGGGATGCCTGCAGACCACTTGAGGAACTCGGTGCTCGCGCCGTAGGCGAACGTCTGCGTGACCGGCGCGCCGAGCATCGCCCTCAGTGCGGGCCTGTTGCCACCCTGCACCGTGATCGAGACACCGCCGTTCGACGGCGTCGCGGTCAGCTGGCCGAGGAACGAGTAGCGAATCTTCCCGTGCCCGTTCGCTGACGCCGCGAATGCGGCGCCGGTCGAGAGGAGCGCGGCCGCGATCGCGACGATCAGAATCCTGGTGCGCATCGGGTGACCTCCGTGTCGGAACATCGAGTGGTCGGAACATCCCCGGGCGGCGTCAGCACGCGGTACGGCGCACGTAAAACGGCGGTAAACCGTCGAGACTACGTCAGCGTGTACTCGGGGCCCGAGCCGCCCTCGGGCGGCGTCAGGCGGCCGCCCTTCGCCGTGATCGCGCCGCACTGGACGCAGTTCGACGGCGAGACCTGCACGGTCACGGTCTCGTCACCGTCCGAGGGCCCGACCTCGTACACCTGCGCCGGACACATGTGCACCCACAGGTCGGCGACGTCGCGATGCACCTTCTGCGCGACGCGAATGTGGCTCGGCTGGTCGTCGCGCGTCTTGTTTCCCGAGAGGAAGACCGACGAGAGCTTGTCGAACGTGAGCTTCCCGTCGGCCGCCGGATAGGTCGCGGCTCGTCCGGTGCGGATCAGCGGCTGCTCGGCATCGGGCTCGGCACGTAGCTTGCCGATCTCGAGTCGTCCCTTCGACACGGTCATCGCACTCGCGAGCGCGCCGCCGACGAAGAAGCCGCGCCCGAACACCTGGCGCATGTCTCTGACCTCCTCGAGGTCGCGGTAGATGAAGCTCTCCCTCACCGCTGCGTCGTACGAGGCGAGCGAGGTCGCCGGAGTCGCGCCCCGCTGCAGCGACGCGAACGCCGACTCGGCGGCGAGGCGCCCGGACTCGATCGCGTAGTGAATGCCCTTGAGGCGCGGAACATTGACCATCCCGACGCCGTCGCCGCACAGGAGCAACCCGGGCGCGTGCAGGCGTTGCGGCAGCGCGTGGAACCCGCCGCTCGGGATCGTCTTCGCTCCCCAGCCGATCCGCTCGCCGCCCTGGAGCAGCTTCGCGATCTTCGGGTGCGTCTTCAGCTCTTGCAGGAGGTCGTGCGGCGAAAGCTCGACGTCGCGGTAGTCGAGCCCGACGACCATCCCGATCGTGAGCATCTCGTCGCCCATCGGGTAGATGAAGGAGCCGCCGAACTCCCGGTACCGCGCGCGCGTCCGAAGCGGCCAGCCCATCGTGTGGACGACCGAGCGCAACGGCCTCGGCACTCGCCAGACCTCCTTGACGCCGAGCTCCCACACCTGCGGCTCGCTGCCACCGAGGCCGAACCGGTCGAGCGCGACGCCCGTGAGGTGGCCCTGCGTTCCTTCCGCGAGCACCGTCACCTTGGCGACGAGGTCGGCGCCAGGCTCGTAGTTGCCCATGGGCTCGCCGTCGCGGCCCCGACCCTTGTCGCCGGTCCGGATCCCGACGACACGGCCGTGCGAGACGAGCAGCGTCACCGCCGAGGTCTCGGGCAGGATCATCGCCCCGCCCTCCTCGGCGCGCTCGGCGAGCCAGCGCGCGAGCTGCGACAGCGAGAAGATCCAGTTGCCGTGATTCCGCATCGTCGGCGGCGGCGGGATCCGGAGCGAGTTGCGCCGGGCGAGCACGTACACCGCCTCGCCGTGCACGGGCCCGTACGAGGGCAGGTCCTCGAGGCGGTAGCGGCCCTTGAAGAGACGGTGGAAGGCGCGCGGGTTGATCACGGCCCCGGACACGAGGTGCGAGCCGGGTTGCTTGCCCTTCTCGACGACCGCGACGGGCACGTCGCCGAGCCGGTCCGCGACCTCGGGGTGCTCCTCGAGCAGCTGCCCGAGCCGGATCGCGCAGGCGAGCCCGGCCGGGCCCGCGCCCACGATCAGCACGCCCACCTCGATCCGCTCGTCGACGGGGTCGGTCGGCTCGGCCACGAACTGGCTCGCGACGAAGGGCGGCGGATAGTCCGAGGCGTGGACCGCCATCACGCGCTCTTGCGCTGCTTCACGAGCTCCGTCAGCTTGGGCACGACCTCGTGCACGTCGCCGACGACGCCGAGGTCGCTGAACTCGAAGATCGGTGCGTTCGGATCCTTGTTGATCGCGACGATCACGTTCGAGCTCTGCATCCCGACCTTGTGCTGGATGGCGCCCGAGATGCCGAGCGCGACGTACAGCTTCGGCGAGACGACCTTCCCGGTCTGCCCGATCTGGGCTGCGTACGGATACCAACCGGCGTCGACGACGGCGCGCGTCGCGCCGACCGCGCCGCCCAGCGCCCGGGCGAGCTCCTCCGCCAGCGTGAAGCTCTCGGGTGCGCCGAGGCCGCGGCCGCCGGCGACGATGATGTCCGCGTCCTCGATCGACGGGCCGCTCGACTCCTCCTGCTCCTGGCTGACGACTTTCGCGCTCTGCGAGAAGTCCTCGAGCTCGACCGGGACGTTCTCGATGCGCGGAGTCGCGCCCGTGCCCTGCGGCAGGTCGAACGAGCCCGCGCGGAAGAGCGCGAGCCGCGGCTCGGCCTTCCAGCCGACCTCGACGAGGATCGAGTCCTGGAGCGCCGGGCGCTTCCCGACGAGCGCACCGTTGCGCGACTCGATGTCGACGAGATCCCAGTTGAGGCCCGCCTCGAGCCTCGCGGCGAGACCTGCGGCGACATCCGCGGCGAGCACCGAGTTGGCGAAGAGCACGGTCTCGTAGCCTCCGTCGCGCACGACCCGCGCCAGCACGTCGACGCGGGGCTGTGGAAGCGGCGGCTCGAGGGAGTCGTCCTCTGCGACGTACACAGTTCCGGCGCCGTTGCTCCCCGCCTCCGCTGCGAGGGCGCTCACCCCGCCGCCGACGAGAACCGCTGCGACGTCGGCATCGCTGAGCGTCGCCGCCTTCGCGAGCACGCCGAGCGAGCCTTTCTGCAGCTCCGCGCCGTGATGCTCGAGAAAGACGAGCACCCTCATAGCAGCCGCTTCTCGGCGAGGAAGTCGACGATCGCCTGCGCCGCGCCGCCGTCGTCTTCGATCTTGAGCGCGTCACCGCGCGACGGCGGGTCGGAGAGCGCGAGGACCTCCGTCTTCGAGCCGGCCTCGCCCGCCTCGGCGGTGTCGACCCCGAGGTCGTCGAGCGACAGCGTGTCGAACGGCTTCTTCTTCGCGCCCATGATCCCCTTCAGCGAGGGGTAGCGCGGCTCGTTGATCGCGTCACTGACGGCGACGACCGCCGGGAGCGCGGCCTCGATCACGTCGTAGCCGAACTCGGTCTGCCGCTTGACCTTCAGCGTGCCGTCGTGAAGCGACAACTCGGCGGCCTGCGAGACGACGGGCCGGCGCAGGCGCTCGGCGACCGCCGCCCAGAGCACGGCGCCGTCGGAGTCGCTCGCCTGCTGGCCGAAGAGGATGAGGTCGGCGCTCTCGCGCTCGAGCGCCTTCGCGAGCAGCTTGCTCGTTGCGACGAGGTCGGAGCCCGCCGCCGCGTCGTCGCTGACGAGCAGCGCGCGGTCGGCGCCCATCGCGAGGGCCTTGCGCAGCGAGTCCGCGGCCTTCGCGGGCCCGAGCGAGACGGCAACGACCTCCGTCTCGGAGTCGGCCTTCAGCCGAAGCGCCTCCTCGAGCGCGTTCGCGTCGAAGTGATTGAGCGCGCCTTCGCCCGAACGGTCGAGACGCTTCGAGCCCGGATCGATGCGCGACGAGCCCTCGGGAACGTGCTTCACGCAGACGGCGATCTTCATGCGGCGCGATCCTATCCACGCCGCCGGGGCAGGACGCGGGCAGGCGCTACATGCGCTGCTTGAGCGCGAGCACGTCGGCCACGAAGGCTTTGCTCACCTTGTACGGCCCCGTCGCCTTCACCGAGCGCTCGCCCTGGTACCACCCGGCGAGCGCCAGGTGCTCGTCGCCGCCGAAGACGGTGAGCAGGTGGCTCAGGTACGCCATGCCGACGTGCACGTTCCCGTCTGCGTCGTGTGCGACGGCGTGGCCGATCAGCGTCTGCTCGACGTAGTCCCAGGTCGTCGGCAGGAGCTGCATGATCCCCTGCGCGCCCACCGACGAGACGACGGAGTTGTTGTAGCCGGACTCCATCCACGCGAGCGCGCGGGCGAGGCTCGGATCGACACCGTAGTGCGCGGCCCAGCGGTCGAGCGACGAGCGCACGGTGCTCGCGTTCGTCGCGGACGCCGCGGTGGGCACCGTGCGAACGGTTGCGGGCAAACGCAGCCGGACGCCGATCAGCAACGGCTTGGAGGGGTCGAGCCCGTTCAGGTGGGCGAGCTTCGCGAGCGTCGTCCCGTGGCGATGCGCGATCGCGGTGAGAGAATCGCCCGGCTTGACGACGTAGCGACGCTGCGTCGTCGTGCGCACTGCGCGCACGGGCACACGCGTCTGGAGGCCGAGCGCGGCGAACGTCGCCGGCCCCGCCACGGCGTCGGTGCTCAGCTGCATGGCGCGCTGGTACCGCCGCAGGCCGGCGGCGGTCGGCGCGTCCATGTACGCGTTGACGGGCACGTGAATGCCGTGCCGGTTGAGCAGGAACTGCAGCACCGCGACGTCCCAGCCGAACTTGCCGCGCACGAGCGTCCTCGAGCCGAAGAGCGGCGTGCCGAGCGGACCGAGCTCACGCCGAGTCCTGACGTCGGCGATCCCCGTGACCCGCAGCCCGTGGACACGCTGGAACTTCCGGACCGCTGCCACCGTCTTCGGGCCGATGATCGCGTCGATCGGGCCGAGGTAGAGACCCTGCGCGCGCAGCGCGACCTGGAGGCCCGCATGCTGCGGATTGAGGGTCGCGCGCGCCGGCGCGGCCGCCGCGAGCCCCGCCGCGAGCGCCGCAGCCAGTGTGAGCCGGAGGCGCATGAGACCCTGGATTACCGCGCCGGAAGCGGAAGTCCTGCTCGTCGCTCCGCCGAGGTGCCTGCTAGGGTCGGGCGCTTCGAGCGAGGAACCGGAGCTTGATGACGCGCCACCGGACTGGAGCCCGAGGAGTTCTCCTCCTTCTCTGCGTTCTCGGCTTCGCCGGGTCGGCGTCGGCGACCGGCTCGCCGAAGGGCCCGGTGCCGGCGCTCATCTTCCCGGTGGCAGGGCCGGCTACGTACGTCGACGACTTCGGCGAGGCGCGACCGGGCGGAGCGCACCAGGGCAACGACCTGATGGCGGCCAAGAAAACGCCGGTGGTGGCGGTCGAGCCCGGGAAGGTCAAGTTCTGGACGACCTCGGCGAGCGCCGGCTGCATGCTCTACCTGTACGGCGCGAGCGGCACGACGTACCTCTACATCCATCTCAACAACGACCTCACGATGCGGAACGACAACCGCGGCAAGTGCGTGCCGGGCGTGTCGTATGCGCGTGGCCTGAAGGACGGGGCGAAGGTGCAGGCCGGGCAGATGATCGGCTACGTCGGCGACTCGGGCGACGCGAACGGAATCGCCTCGCATCTGCATTTCGAAGTGCACCCGGGCGGAGGAGCCGCGGTCAGCCCGTATCCCTTCCTGCAGAGCGCACAGCACCTGCTCTTCTATGCGAGGACCGGCACTCCGTTCTCTCTCGACTTGACCGGGACGGTGATCAGCGCGACCGACACGACGCTCACCCTGACCGTGACGCAGCTCCGCGCGTTCCCGATGAACCTGACCTTGAAGAAGCTGACGCAGAAGTTGACGCTCACCGTGCCGGCGACTGCGGTCGTGCAAGAAGCGAGCCCGGACACGCCGAGCCTCCGGCTCCTCTCGGCATACGAGGGCGAGCCCGTAGTCGTCTGGACGCAACCGGCGCTCGCGACGACGAAGGCGATGCTCGGCACGGACGGCGCACTGACCGCCGCGCTCGTGCAGCTCGGCTAGCGACCCCTGAACGTCGGCACGCGTTTCTCGACGAAGGCCGCGAGGCCTTCCCTCGCGTCGTCGCTCGCGAAGAGCTCGCCGAACTCGTCCGCCTCGACCTCGAGCGCGCCGGCATGGTCGACGCCGAGCGTCAGGTTGCACAACCGCTTGGCGAGCGCAAGCGCGGTGCTGCTCTTCCCCGCGAGCTCCCGTGCCGTCTCGAGCGCACGCTCGAGCACCGGGTCGGCGATCGCGTTGACGAGGCCGATCCGCAGGGCCTCCTCGGCGTCCACCGTGCGGCCCGTGAAGATCAGGTCTTTCGCGACCCCGATCCCGCAGACGCGGGCCAGGCGCTGCGTGCCGCCCCACCCCGGGACGATGCCGAGGTTGATCTCCGGCTGCCCGAGCTTCGCCCGGCCGGACGCATAGCGAATGTCACAGGCGAGGGCGAGCTCGCAGCCGCCGCCGAGCGCGAAGCCGTTGATCGCGGCGATCGTCGGCCGGGGCATCGTCTCGAGCAGACGTGCCGCCTCGTGGCCGAGCGCACCCCAGCCCTTGGCCTGCTCGGGATCGAGGCCGCTCATGTACTTGATGTCGGCACCGGCGACGAACGCCCTGTCGCCCGCGCCCGTGAGAACGAGCGCGCGCACTCCGGTGTCCCCCTCGAGCTCGCGCAGGCGGTCGCGGAGCGCCGTCAGGGTGGGCACGTCAAGCGCGTTGAGTGCGTCCTCACGGTCGATCGTGACGACCGCGACTCCCGCCTCGCGCCGGACGTCGACGCTCACGCGGGCACGGCGCCCTCGAGGAACTCGACGATCTCGCTCGTCGGCGCCCCGGGCCCGAAGACACCCGCGACGCCCAGCTTCCTCAGCTCGTCCGCGTCGTCGGTCGGAATCGTGCCGCCGACGACGACGAGCACGTCCTCGGCGCCGCTCTCGCGCAGCAGCTCGAGGATCCGCGGCACGAGCGTCATGTGCGCGCCCGAGAGGATCGAGATCCCGACCGCGTCGGCGTCC
>Ga0310811_10008047_pt1 | contig 13546 bp, 12 predicted proteins | sample YCmetagenome_FD_207642 | JGI IMG/M metagenome (GOLD analysis project Ga0310811, IMG submission 207642) | Soil microbial communities from experimental microcosm in Duke University, North Carolina, United States - YC | ecosystem: Engineered > Artificial ecosystem > Soil microcosm > Unclassified ... | reverse complement strand
GGGTTCGCATCAGCACCGCGGCGGCGATCAAGGCGGTCACGGCGACCGCGGTGACGGCCGCGGGCGCCAGGGGCCGGCGAAGCAGGGACGGGAGCAGCCCGGCGGCGAGGAGCAGGGGCGTCAGGGCGGTGCCCGCCGCGCCCCCCGCCACCAGCCAGCGGTTGGACGGCGACGACCCGATCAGCACGACGCTGCCCACCCGGCTCCCGGCGGCGACGGCAAACAGCAGTGCTCCGGCGCCGACCCACAGTGCAGCCCGATCGCCGATCTGGCGCCACGTCGCCCGGGTGAGGACGAACACGCCGGCGCCGCACAAGGCGGAGATGGTGTCCAGCGCCGTCCCCATGTGCGCAGCCCGGCCCGGCTCCACCTCACCTCGACCGGCGAAGCCGGCCACCACCGCGCCGGCGGCGATGACCAGGGCGGCGCCGAAAAGGAAGCGGCGGGCCGTGTCGCTCGGGGGCGACGGTGGCGCGGCGCTTCGATAGGCCGCGCTCGGCGGCGGCGTCGCGGGGACGGACATGTCGGGTCCAGTATCTCCTGCGAGTGGGCTTCAGATTTGATCGGCAGATGTCGATACCGACGTGAGCGAAAGGGGGCCGAACCGCCATGAAGACCGTTCTTGTCGTCGATGACGACTCCGACGTGCGGGAGCTGATCGTCTGGAAGCTCACGAACGCCGGCTACGCAGCCATGGGCGCCGCCGACGGCCAGGCCGGGCTGGTCGCCGCCGGAGGGGGCCCGGACGGCTCGGGCCGGGTTCCCGACCTGATCCTGGTCGACTGGCTCATGCCCCGGATGACCGGGATCGAGCTGTGCCAGGCGCTGCGGGCCCAGCCTGCGACCGCCGCCGTCCCGATCATCCTGCTCACCGCCAAGGCCGAGGAGTCCGAGGTCGAGCAGGGCTTTGCCATCGGGGTCGACGACTACATCGTGAAGCCGTTCAGCCCTCGGGAGATGCTCAGCCGGGTGCAGGCGGTGCTGGCCAGGGCCGGGGCACGGGCATGATCGGTGGCGAGGCGGTGCCTCTGGCCGCCGCCTCGGTCACCGTCATCGGGCTCGCCGGCGCCGGCGTGGTCGCCGGCCGGCGAGGCACCCGGTCCAGCCAGGCCGAGGCCCAGGCCGCCGCCCGCCCCGTTCTGTTCTCCACCATGGACAGCGGCGTGATCGACGTCGAGGCGCTGCACCGCCTGCCTCGCCGCCAGCGTCGCGCCCTGCAGGACCAGGCCCGGGCCCTGCTGCCCCAGGTCAGGGGCACGGACCACGACAACCTCGTCCGCCTGCTCGAGCATACCGGCGCCATCGGCCGGGCCCGGCGCCAGGCCGGCAGCCGCCGGTCGGCGGCGCGGGCCAGGGCCGGCCTCTTCCTGGGCGCCGCCGGTCGCCCCACGGAGATGGACAACCTCCTTCGCCTGTTGCACGATCCCGTGCCGAGCGTGCGCTGGGCCGCGGCCCGCAGCCTCGGCCGCCTCGGCCACCCCGGTGCGGTGAGCCCACTGCTGGCGTCGCTCGAAGGCGACCGCCCGATCCCGCCGGACGTGGTGGTAGAAGCCATCGCCCAGATCCGCCAGTGCCCGGTCGCCGTGCTGCGCCAGGGGCTGTCCAGCCGCTCGGCGCCGGTGCGCGCCGTGACCGTCGACCTCCTCGGCCGGTTCCACGCCCTCGCCGCCCTTCCCGACATCGTCCGGCGCCTGGCCGACGATCCCTCCATCGAGGTCCGCACTCGCGCCGCGCAGGCACTGGGTCGCCTCGGCTCGCCGCGGGCGGTCGACGCCTTGCTGGCCGCCCTGGCCGACGGGCCGGCGACCATGCACCCGCAGGTGGTCCGGGCCCTCGGCGAGATCGGGGCGCCCGAAGCGATCCCCGCCCTCCGGCGGGCGCTCACCGGGCCCTCGCCCCAGCTCCGGGCCGCCGCCGCTCATGCCCTGGAAGCCGTGCGGGCCCCCGCCCAGCCGTCCGCCGGCCGCCGGGCCTGAGCCCGCGGGGCGCGGGTCCGCGGGGCGCAACCGCGTTGTCGGTACCGTCGCCGCCGTGACCTCCATCGAGCCCGGGCCGGCGGTCACCCTGCTCAGCTACGTCACCCACGAGATCGGCAACCACCTGGCGGTCGTACAGGGGTTCGGGGAGATGCTGGTCGAGGGGGTCGAGACGCTCCCTGCCGACACGCTGCGCGAGTTCGCCCAGGCCATCGTGCGCAGCGGCGCCCACGTGCGGGAGTTGTTCCAGACGATCTCCGACCTCCAGCGCATCGAGCAGGGCCGGCTGCAGGTCGACACCCACGAGGTCGATCTGGCGGCGGTGGTCCGGGAGCGGGTCGACCTCTGGCGGCCGCAGCTCGGCGGGCGGCGGGTTGGTGTCACCGTTCCCGACGAGGTGCGGATCGTGGCCGACCGCGACCGGATCGGCGCGGTCGTGAGCCAACTCCTGTCGAACGCCTTCCGGTACACGCCCTCGACGGCGACGGTCGAGATCCACCTGGCGCCGACGGATGACCAGGTGGCGCTGACCGTCGCCGACGACGGGCCGGGCGTCGACCCCGGGCGCAGGGGTGAGCTGTTCGAGCGCGGCGTGGCCACCACGACTGGTGCGGGCGTGGGCCTGTTCGTGGCCCGCTACGTCGCCCGGGCCCACGGCGGCGACCTGGTGCTCGTGGATCGCCCCGCCGGCGCCTGCTTCCTGCTCCGGCTCCCCCGCTGACCGCTCGGCGCCGGCCTCGCTCACTCCCGCTCGACGGGGGGAGCCTCCAGGTCTCGTTGTCCCGGCGACGTCGGTCGTTCTTCCAAGACCCAGGTGGCGACGGTGCGCAGCGATTCCCCGCTCGTCATCGCCAATGCCCGGAGGCGGTCGAGCGCTTCGTCGGCGGTGCGCCCCTCCTCGGCCATGATCACCCCGCTGGCCTGCCCGATGAGCGCTTGGGTCTCCAGCGACTCGACCAGGCCCTCGACCATGTCGATGCGGATCACCGTCGACCCGTCGATGGCGGCCAGGCAGGGCCCCTGCCCCGTCTCGTATTGGACGAGGTCGACCTCGACGGTGAGGCGGTCGCTGACCGCGGTCGAGGTGGGCTCGCCCTCGATCAGCAGCGCGACCCCGGCCGCGTCGCAGTTCGGCACGGTCTCCTTGGCCAGGGCGACGACGGTCTCCAGCTTCGCCGGCAGGGTGCGCTGCGTCCGCAGCAGCTTCGTCACCCGGGCGAGCGTCTCGGGCCTCGGGGCGGAAGTCGGCTCCGCATGAACCGCCAGGCGTCCGAAATCATGTCCTCGAGCGCCGGCTTCTCCGGCACCCAGCCCAACGCCGCTCGGATCCGCTCGCTCGACGCCACCAGCACCGCGGGGTCCCCCGGCCGGCGCGGCGACTCCACCGACGGGATCTGGCAGCCGGTGACGAGGCGGGCGGCATCGACGACCTCGCGGACCGAGAAACCGGCGCCGTTGCCCAGGTTGAAGACCTGGTGCTCGCCTGGTCGCGCCCGCTCCAGGGCCAGCAGGTGGGCGCGGGCCAGGTCGTCGACGTGGATGTAGTCGCGGACCGCGGTCCCGTCGGGCGTCGGGTAGTCGGTGCCGAAGATGCGGACCGCGTCATGCTCGCCGACCGCCACTTTCAGCACGGACGGGATGAGGTGCGTCTCGGGGTCGTGCCGCTCGCCCTGGCCGCCGGAGGCGCCGGCCACGTTGAAGTACCGCAGGCTCACCGCGCCGAGCCCCGACGCCGCCGCCTCGTAGCGAATGGCCTCGTCGACGGCCAGCTTCGACGCCCCGTACGGGTTCGTCGGCCGGGTGGTCGCGGTCTCGCCGATGGGGACCGACTCCGGCTCCCCGTAGACCGCGGCCGTGGACGAGAACACCAGCCGCCGGGCACCGGCGTGGCGTATGGCGTCGAGCAGGTTGATGGTCCCGCCGACGTTCGTGCGGAAGTACCTCGCCGGCTCGGCCACCGACTCCCCCACCAGGGACAGGGCGGCGAAATGCAGGACGCTGTCGAAGCCCTCGGCGACCAGCGCCGACAAGGCCGGGAGGTCGAGCACGTCGACCCGGCGCAGCTCGGCGCCGGCCGGCACCGCGTCCTCGTGCCCCCGGGACAGGTTGTCGGCCACCACGACCTGCTCCCCGGCGGCGACGAGGTGGGCGGCGACGACGCTGCCGATGTAGCCAGCGCCGCCCACGACGAGATGTCTCAATGCGCCTCCTGGTGTCGCCGCCCTCCCTACCCTGGCGATCGCCCGGTCAGACCTTCAGCAGTTCGCTCGCGGGGCCCAGCCATTCGACCACGACGATGGTGGCGTCGTCCTGCAGGGCGCCCTCCTGGTGATCGAGGATGGCGTGCAGCAAGCGGCGCATGGTCTCCGGGGCGGGCATGGCCGCGGCCGAGGTCCGCGACACCAGGTCCACCAGCCGCTCCACGCCGAAGAACTCGCCGTCGGCGGCCCGGGCCTCGACCACCCCGTCGGTGAAGAACAGGACGCGGTCGGCGGGCTCCAGCATCTCCTCCGACACCACGACGGCGCCGCCGATCCCGAGCGGCGGCGTCACGTCCCCGATAAGGGTCTTGACGATCCTGCCGTCGCGCAGGAGCAGGGGCGGCGGATGGCCGGCAACCGCCCAGCGCAGGCGGCCCGAAGCCAGCTCGAGATCGGCCAGCACGGCGGTGACGAAGCGGTCGGGCCCGAACTGGTCGGCGATGGCCCGGTCGATGGCCTCGGCCGACCCGGCGAGGTCGGCGCCCTCCCGGCGGCTGTTGCGGCAGGCGGCCATGGCCACGCTGGCCAGCAGCCCGGCTTCGAGGCTGTGGCCCATGGCGTCGAACAGGGCGATGCGGGCGCTGCGAGCGTCGACGGAGTAGTCGAAGCAGTCGCCGCCCAGGTCGTAAACGGGGGCGAGGACCCCGCTGATCACCAGCCGGTCCGTCCCGAAGGTGAGGGGCGGGAGGAGCTGCCAGGCCAGCTCCGAGGCCACCGACATGGGTTGGCGGCGCCGCACCCGCTCGAAGAGGTCGCCGTACGCCTGCTTGGTCACGACCAGCTCGCCCACCACCCCGGCGAAGGCCCGGACCTCGTCCATGTCCGGATCCACCGCACCGAAGGTGAGCTCCAACACGCCGAGACGCTCGACACCGTCGAGGACGGGCACCCACAGGCGCCGGTGGTCCTCGTCGGGAGCCGTCTGCTGGATGTCGAGGGTCCGGTAGCAGCGGCCGGCCAGGGTGGCGTCGATCACCACCTCGCCCCGCTCCATCCCGCTGATGCCGGGGACGGGCACCAGCACGCGCTGCTCGTAGTCGACGAGGTACAGGGCGACGTCCTGCGCCCCCATGCTGCCGCCGAACTCGGCCAGCAGGGTCGGGACGTCGTCGGGGACGGCCAGGTGCGACGCGTCGACCAGGCGGGCGGCCTCGTCGGGCCGGTGGCCGCGGAGGCTCATCGGCTCGGTGGGCGGCGGGTGGCCGGGGCCCGACCCTGCGGTTGTGTCGGCCTCGGCCGGACCACGGGTGGAGGGATCGGCCGGCGGACGGGATCGGCCCCCACGACCAGCGCCTCACCATGGTGGCGGAGATGGAGGGGCTGGTCGGCGAGCACGGAATAGGTCGCCTCGCCAGCCGTGGCCGCCACTTGGACGCACGCGTGGCGGTACCAGAGGCGGAAGACCAGGCGGGTGATGGTGGGGGGCAGGCGGGGGGCGAAGGACAGCCGGCCGTTCTGGACCCGGAAGCCACCGAAGCCCGACACCAGGGCCGACCAGCCACCGGCGAGGGCGGCCATGTGCAGGCCGCTGGCCGTGTTGGCGTGCAGGTCGTGGAGGTCGACGAAGGCCGCCTCGCCCAGGTAGTCGTAGGCCAGGTCGAGGTGGCCGAGCTCGGCCGCCAGCACGGCCTGGGTGGCGGCCGACAACGACGAGTCCCGCACGGTGAGGGCCTCGTAGTAGGCGAAGTTCCGCGCCTTGTCCTCTTCGCCGAACGCCTCGCTGCGCAGGTGCATGGCCATGACGAGGTCGGCCTGCTTCACCACCTGCTTGCGGTAGATGTCGAAATAGGGGAAGTGGAGGAACAGGGGGTACTGGTCCGGGCGGGTCGAGTCGAAGTCCCAGACCTCGTGCTCGGTGAAGCCGAGGGACTGGGGGTGGACGCCGAGCATGTCGTCGTAGGGGACGAACATGGCCTCGGCCGCCGACCGCCACGCCGCGATCTCCTCGGCCGCGACGCCCAGGGCCTCGGCCGCGTCGGGGTGGCGCACCGCAGCGTCGGCCGCGGCCCGGAGGTTCTGCTGGGCCATGAGGTTCGTGTAGACGTTGTCGTCGGCCAGGGCGCTGTACTCGTCAGGACCGGTCACGCCGGGGATGCGGAACGCGCCGTTGCGGTCGTGGTGGCCGATGGAGCACCACAGCCGGGCGGTCTCCACCAACAGGTCGTGGCCGATGTCGCGTTCGAAGTCGGCGTCGCCGGTGGCGTCGACGTAGCGGACGACGGCGTCGGCGATATCGGCGTTGACGTGGAAGGCGGCCGTCCCCGCGGGCCAGTACCCAGAGCACTCCTCGCCGGCGATGGTCCGCCACGGGAAGGCGGCGCCGCGGAAGCCCAGCGTCTCGGCCCGCTGGCGGGCGACGGGCAGGGTGCTGTGGCGCCAACGGAGGGCGTCGGCGGCCGCCGGCGGGAACGTGTAGGTGAGGGCGGGCAGGACGAAGGTCTCGGTGTCCCAGAAGGCGTGGCCGTCATAGCCCGAGCCGGTGAGGCCCTTGGCCGGCAGGGCCCGGCCCTCGGCCCGGGCCCCGGCCTGGAGGACGTGGAAGAGAGCGAAGCGGACAGCCTGCTCGATCTCCGGGTCGCCCTCGACCTCCACGGTCGCCCGGTCCCAGAACTCGTCCAGGTACTGGCGCTGCTCGGCCAGGAGGCCGTCCCAGCCGGTCTGGCGGGCGGCGCTGACCGCGGCCACCACCTGGTCGACCAGGGCCTGGCGCGACCGCAGGCTGGACCAGCCGTAGCCCAGGAACTTGACGATGCACAGCTTCTGGCCGGGCTCGAGCAGGGTGGTCACCGTCACCCGCCCGACGTCCGCCGACGCGTCGGCGGTGATGTCGGTCACGCCGGGGCAGCTGACCTCGTGCTCCATGGCCGCAGCCAGGCGCAGGCCGCTGACCGCGCTGCGGTGGGCCAGGCGCACCGCGGTCTGGCCGCGGGTGCCGTAGTCCTCGGAGACCAGCGGCGAGGCCAGGACGGCGGCGACCCGCGGGTCGCTGCTGGCCGGGGGCAGGGGCTCGTTGGCCACGAGCTCGGACTGGACGACGACGCGCGCCCGGTCCCCCACCGCCTCCACCTCGTAGCGGATGGCAGCGACCGCCCGCTGGGTGAACGACACCATGCGCACCGACCGGACGTGCGCGGCCTGGCCGGCCGGCGAGACCCACTGGACATCCCGGGTCAGGGTCCCGGCCCGCAGGTCGAGGAGCCGCTCGTGGGACTCCAGCCGGCCGTAGCGCACGTCGAACGGCTCGTCGTCGACCAGCAGGCGCAGGAGCTTGCCGTTGGTGACGTTGATCATGGTCTGGCCCGACTCCGGGTACCCGTAGCCGGCCTCCGCGTACGGCAGCGGGCGCAGCTCGTAGAAGCCGTTCAGGTACGTGCCGGGGGCGCCGAACGGCTCCCCCTCGTCCAGGTTCCCCCGCAGCCCGAGGTGGCCGTTGGACAGGGCGAACACCGACTCGGACTGGGCCAGCACCCCGAGGTCGAGCGTGATCTCACGGAGGCACCACGGCTCCACGGCGTAACAAGGGTGGTCGATCACCGTCCGGGAGCCTAGGAGTTCCGGCCACCTCGATCGGGCGGAGACTCAGATGGCGTCGTCGCCCATCTCGCCGGTGCGGACCCGCATGAGGCGGCCGAGGTCGGTGGTCCAGATCTTGCCGTCACCGATCTTGCCCGTGCGGGCGGCAGCCGCGATCACCTCGATCACCTTGTCGACCTGGGACTCCTCGACGATGACCTCGATCCGGACCTTCGGGACGAACTCGACCTGGTACTCCGAGCCCCGCCAGGTCTCGGTCTTGCCACCCTGGCGGCCGTAGCCCTGCACCTCGCTGACGGTCAGGCCGAGCATCCCGGCGCCGCGCAGGGCCTCCTTCACCTCCTCGAGCTTGAACGGCTTGATGATGGCCGTGACGAGTTGGGCCATGGGTTGTGTGTCTCCCTCTGTCTGGATCGTTCGGTTAGGCGGCGAGCAGGGTCTCGAGCATGAATCCCCGGCCCCGGAGCGTGTGGATCACCAGCCCGATCTCCTTGAGGCGGGGCCGGAGCCGGTGGACGTGGACGTCGATGGCGTGGTGGTCGGGACCGCCGCCCGGCCAGGTGGCGGCGACCAGCTCGGCCCGGGTGACGGCCTCGCCGAGGTGGTCGATGAGCATCCGCATGATGGCCTCGTGGGTGGGGCTGAGCGAAAGCCAGTGGCCGTCGAACCGCAGGACTCCCAGCCGGTCGATCTGCGGTAGGGGACGGTCGGGGACCGGCTCGCCCGGCCGGTCCCCGATGGTCGCGCCCTGAGGCATGTCAGACGCTCGGCTCCAGGGGGACGGCCTTTTCCGCGGGTGCGTCCCCGTCGGCGTCGTCGTCCCTCCCCAGGGTCCGGGACATCCCGAACAGGCCAGTGGGCGACTGGTACGTCATGCCCTGGCCGAACTCGGTGTGGTAGGCGGTGGTGCCGTGCTCGAAGATGTCGAGCCCCTCCAGCTCCCCGTCCTTCTCGACCCGCAGGCTCCACGGTCCCCGGATGGCCATCACCGCCTTCATGACCAGCATGGCGACGGTGAACACCACCACCACGCAGGTCAGGCTGCCGATGACCTGAGCCCTGAGCTGGTCCGTCCCCCCGCCGTAGAACAAGCCCTTGATCACCGTCGAGGTGTCCGCCCCGTCCGCTGTCGGCAGGCCGTACTGGCCGGTGGCGAACAGGCCCAGGCTGAGCGTGCCCCAGATGCCGCAGAAGCCGTGGACGGCGACGGCGCCGATGGGGTCGTCCCAGCGGCGGGCCTCCATGAAGTCGATCCCCAGGGGGACGACCACCCCGGCGACCGCCCCGATCATCAGGGCGCCGGCGGGTGAGACCCAGTAGCACGGGCAGGTGATGGCGACCAGGCCGCCCAGGAAGCCGTTGACCGACATGCCCAGGTCCCACTTCTTCGAGCGGGGGTACACGAACAGCACCGCCACCATGCCGGCGGAGCAGGCGGCCAGGGTGGTGTTGGCGGCCACCCGGCCGATACCCACCCAGTCCATGGCCGACAGGGTCGAGCCGGGGTTGAACCCGTACCACCCGAACCACAGGATGACCCCGCCGAGGGCACCGATGGTCAGGTCGTGGGCCGGGGTGGGGCCGCCGCCGTCCTTCTTGAACTTGCGGCCCAGGCGGGGGCCGAGGGTGATGCAGCCGGCCAGGGCGATGAACCCGCCGACGGTGTGGACGACGGTCGAGCCGGCGAAGTCACGGAACACGGCGTCGCCGCTCAAGCCGTGGAACCAGCCCATGGTGTTGCCGAGCCAGCCGCCGGGGCCCCAGACCCAGTGGCCGAAGATCGGGTAGATGAAGCCGGACACGGCGGCGCTGTAGAGGATGTCGCCCTTGAAGCCGGTGCGGCCCACCATGGCCCCGGACGTGATGGTCGAGGCGGTGTCGGCGAAGGCGAACTGGAAGAGGAAGAAGGCCAGGAAGGCCACGCCCGTGGTGCCGTAGGCCGGGGTCATCCCGTGCAGGAAGAAGTTGCTGTGGCCGATCAGGCCGTTGCCCGTGCCGAACTGGAAAGCGAAGCCGATGGCCCAGTACAAGACGCCGCACAGGCAGGTGTCGAAGACGCACTCCATCAGGATGTTGACGGTCTCCCGGGACCGGGCGAACCCGGCCTCCAGGGCCATGAACCCGGCCTGCATGAAGAACACCAGGAAGGCGGTGATGAGCACCCAGACCGTGTTGATCGGGCTGACCAGGTCGCTGGCCTCGTGGGCCACCTGGGCCACGGGCGACGCCCCGGCCGCCGTCTCGAAGAGGAACCCGAACACCTTCATGGCGCCCAGGATCCCGACGATCCCCAACATCTTCCCGGCGAGGATGGCGCCGACGACCCGGCGTGTGTCCTTCTCTCGCAGTCGCTGCAGCCTGGTTTTGATCATGCCGGGAACGTAAAGGCTTGCCGTTACCTGACCATTAGCCGGTTGTTACAACACCGCGTCCTCTTGATGAACGGCGTGTGTCGGCCGCGGCGGAGCGAAAACCCTTGCGTAGCGAAGGGCCAGGCGTACCATCGTCGGTGGAGACGACAAGGGGAACGACGCCCATGGTCGACGTGCACGGGCATCCGGTCCAGGAGCTGGAGAAGGTCGTCATCCGCTTCGCCGGCGACTCGGGCGACGGCATGCAGCTCACCGGCGACCGCTTCTCCGTCTCCAGCGCCTTGTTCGGCAACGACCTGGCCACCGTCCCCGACTACCCGGCCGAGATCAGGGCACCGGCGGGCACGCTGGCCGGGGTGTCGGCCTTCCAGATCCACATCTCCGACCACGACATCCTGACCCCGGGCGACTCGCCCAACGTCCTGGTGGCGATGAACCCGGCGGCCCTGCGGGCCAGCCTGCCCGACATGGTGGCCGGCAGCACGCTGATCGTGAACGCCGACGCCTTCGTCGACCGCAACCTGGCCAAGGCCGGCTACGACGCCAACCCCCTGACCGATGGGACGCTGGCCTCCTTCACGGTGTTCGAGGTGCCCATGACCTCGCTGACCATGGAGGCGGCCAAGCCGAGCGGGGCCAAGTCCCGGGACGCCGAGCGGGCCAAGAACTTCTTCGCCCTGGGCCTGTTGTCCTGGATGTACAGCCGGCCGAGCCAGCTCACCTTGGACTGGATCGCGGCCCGGTTCGCCAAGATGCCGGCCGTCGCCGAGGCCAACACCCTGGCCTTCAAGGCCGGCTACAACTTCGGCGAGACGGCGGAGCTGGTGGGCGGGCCGTTCGCGGTCAAGCCCACCCACTTCCTCCCCGGCACCTACACGAACATCAGCGGGAACACCGCGCTGGCCTGGGGGCTGGTGGCCGCCGGCCAGCTGGCCAAGCTGCCGGTCTTCCTGGCGTCCTACCCGATCACGCCGGCCTCGGACATCCTCCACGAGCTGTCGAAGCGGCAGAACTTCGGGGTGCGCACGATGCAGGCCGAGGACGAGATCGCCGCCGCCGGCGCCGCCCTGGGGGCGGCCTACGGCGGGCACTTGGGCGTGACCACCACCAGTGGGCCGGGCATGGATCTCAAGGCCGAGACGCTGGGGCTGGCCGTCAGCCTGGAGCTGCCGCTGATCGTGATCGACGTCCAGCGCGGCGGCCCGTCCACCGGGCTGCCGACCAAGACGGAGCAGTCCGACCTGCTCATGGCCATGCACGGTCGCCACGGCGAGGCGCCGATCCCCATCGTCGCCGCCCGCACGCCGGGCGACTGCTTCCACGCCGCCATCGAGGCGGCCCGCATCGCCCTCAAGTACCGGACCCCGGTCATCGTCTTGTCCGACGGGTACCTGGCCAACAGCGCGGAGCCCTGGCGGCTGCCTCAAGTCGCCGAGCTGCCCGACATCTCGGTGGCGTACGCCGCGGCCCCGACCAACGACGTCCCCTTCCTCCCGTACGGGCGCGACCCGGTGACCATGGCCCGGCCGTGGGCCGTCCCCGGGACCCCCGGGCTGGAGCACCGGGTCGGCGGGCTGGAGAAGGCGAACGGCACCGGTGCCATCTCCTACGACCCGGCCAACCACGAGCTCATGGTCCGGGCCCGGGCGGCGAGGATCGCCGGCATTGCCGCCGACATCCCGCCGGTGGAGCTCGACGACCCCACCGGCGACGGACAGGTTCTCGTCCTCGGCTGGGGATCGACCTACGGGGCGGTGGCCGCCGCCGTCGAGCGCCTGCGGCGGCGGGGCTTCAAGGTGGCGCGGGCCCACCTGGTCCACCTCAACCCGTTCCCGGCCAACCTGGGCGACGTCGTGTCGCGGTACCGGCGGGTGCTGGTGCCGGAGATGAACCTCGGCCAGCTCACCTCCATGATCCGGTCCGAGTTCCTGGTCGACGCCCGGGCCATCACCAAGGTCCAGGGCCAGCGGTTCCTGTTCTCCGAGATCGAGGCCGCGGTGCTGGCCCTGCTGGAGGCGACATGACTGACGTGGCCGTGCCCCTGACCACCAAGAAGGACTGGGCCAGCGACCAGGAAGTGCGCTGGTGCCCGGGCTGCGGCGACTACTCGGTGCTCACCGCGGTGCAGATGCTCATGCCCGAGCTGGGCCTGCGCCGCGAGAGCACGGTGTTCATCTCCGGGATCGGCTGCTCCAGCCGGTTCCCGTATTACATGAACACCTACGGGGTGCACTCCATCCACGGCCGGGCCCTGGCCCTGGCCACCGGCCTGGCCGTCAGCCGCCCGGACCTCGACGTGTGGGTGGTGACGGGCGACGGCGACGGGCTGTCCATCGGCGGCAACCACCTGATCCACGCCCTGCGCCGCAACGTCAATCTCACCGTCCTGTTGTTCAACAACCAGATCTACGGGCTGACCAAGGGCCAGTACTCCCCCACCAGCGAGGAGGGCAAGGTCACCAAGTCGACCCCCTTCGGGTCCGTCGACCACCCCTTCAACCCGGTCAGCCTGGCCCTCGGCGCCGAGGCCACGTTCGTGGCCCGCACCCACGACCTTGACCGGGGCCACATGATGGAGACCTTCCGCCGGGCCCACGACCACCGGGGGGCGGGGTTCGTCGAGATCTACCAGAACTGCAACGTGTTCAACGACGGCGCGTTCGAGAAGATCACCGCCCGGGAGGCCCGGGCCCGGATGCTCATCCCCCTGGTCCACGGCCGGCCCGTGCGGTTCGGGGTCGACAACGAGCTGGGCGTCGTCGTCGACGCCCAAGGCGGGGGCCGGATCGTGCGGGTGGCCGACGTCGGCGAGGACGCCATCCTCGTCCACGACGAGCGCCACGACGAGCCCGGCCTGGCCTTCCTCCTGTCCCGGCTGGCCCGCGGGCCGTCGGAACCGACGCCGATCGGCGTGTTCCGGGCCGTCGAGCGGCCGGACTACGGGTCCCTGGTCAACCACCAGGTCGTGCAGGCATCCGAACGCCGGGGGCCGGGCGACCTGGCCGAGCTGCTCCGGTCGGGCACCACCTGGACGGTCTGACCGAGGCGGTCAGCGGGGGGGCGCGGTCGCCGACAGGGCGGCGAGGAGGGCGGCGGCGTCGTACGGCCCGTCGTGGCGGACGCCGTTGGTGAAGAACGTCGGGGTGCCGCCCACCCCGCTGCGTACCCCGCCGTCGACGTCGGCCTCGATCCGAGCCAGGCGGGTGTGGCCCTCCAGGTCGCGGGTGAACCGGTCCGTGTCGAGCCCGAGCTCGTCGGCGTACCGTCGCAGGTCGGCAGCCTCCAAGTGGTCCTGGCCGGCGAAGAGCAGGGCGTGCATCTCCCAGAACCGTCCCTGCCCGTCGGCCGCCTCCGCCGCCTCGGCCGCCTGAAGGGCGTGAGGATGAATCTCGGTGTGGGGGAA
>Ga0310811_10008046_pt1 | contig 13546 bp, 9 predicted proteins | sample YCmetagenome_FD_207642 | JGI IMG/M metagenome (GOLD analysis project Ga0310811, IMG submission 207642) | Soil microbial communities from experimental microcosm in Duke University, North Carolina, United States - YC | ecosystem: Engineered > Artificial ecosystem > Soil microcosm > Unclassified ... | reverse complement strand
GATGCATGACAGGCAGCCGGATGATACGTGTCGGCCATATTGTCCATTTGCAGTTTCCAGTTGCCGCGGTAGTAGTAGCGATGGCATCCGGCCCAGAACTCGACTTCTCCCTGCGGCGAGCGATCCACCAGCTCGTCGATGCCGCCCTTCGCTTCGCCGAGAAAGTCCTGCAACGGCATCACTTCCGGGTTCAGTGAAGCAAACACGAACCCGCGATAGGAATCGACCCGCGGCAGGCGCAGCATTCCCGATTGCGGCTCGTCGAGACATCCGTCCGGAAAGTCGGCCCGCATCGGCACGCCGGCCAGTTCGCCGTTCGGTCTGAATGCCCAGCCGTGATACATGCAGCTGAAATGCCGCGCGTTGCCGCGCTCCTTGACGAGCACCTGCGCGCCGCGATGTCCGCAACGGTTTTGCAGCACATAGACTTTGCCGTCTTCGTGGCGGCTCAGCACCACCGGCTGGCGCGCCAGCGTCGTGCAGTAATAGTCGCCGACATTCGGCACGAGACTTTCGTGGCCGACGTACACCCAGACTTTCGAGAATATCTTTTGCATCTCGATTTCGAAGATGTTCGGGTCGGTATACATATCGCGATGCACACGGTCGCTTTTGACCAGCCCGGCCAGATGTTCTCTGGAATACTTTTCCATGCGTTACTCCTGATTTTGCAGACGACAAAAAAGCTACGAGAACAGTTCGCCCTTTCCCAAATCCTGGTTGTAGCGATACGTCCCATTGAGGAAGATCTTGTGTTTCTCGAAGTGCATCACCTGACGGGGACGTGGTGGTGTGCGATCGATCGGCACGCCGTCCTTGAAGATGTAGTCGAAGCGGGACGGCTTCTGCAGTATCGTGATATCGGCGGTCGGATCGCCGTCGATCACGAGCAGGTCCGCGTAGCGCCCGGCTTCGAGCTTGCCGACCTCATGCCCGAAGCGCTTCAACATCCTCGTCGCGGCAAGCGTGCCGCTGTGAATGGCTTCAAGTGTCGTGAGCCCGATATCCTTCACGAAGATTTCCATTTCCCGTGCGTGCCATTCGCCGTACGGGATCGGCGACCATCCGCTTTCCGAGCCTTGAATAAGGGGAATTCCCGCACGATAGGCCCGCTCGAGATTTTTTACCGCCGCTTCGTATTCCCGTTGCAGCGACGCCAGCAATCCGCTATTCCGTCCGCGGCTGGCTTCGAGAATGTTGATGAGCAGCGGCAGCGTCGGGCTGATCGCGCATTTGTTCTTCAGACATTGTTCGATGCCTTCGTCGTCGATATACGACGCGTGAAAGATCATGTCGAAGCCCGCCTTGGCGGCCGCGATCACGGCATCGCGCGATCGTGCATGCACCGCACACACTTTTCCGAGCCGGTGCGTCTCTTTCGCGATCAGCGCAAACTCTTCGTCGGTGAACGCTGCGCCGTCCAGCGAGCCCGGCGTGATCAGCGAGTCGTTGGAGCCCGACACTTTGACTGAATCAATGCCGTCTTTCACCTGGTACCTGATCTGCTCGACGATCTCCGCGTGGCTGCGCACGAGTACGCCGGCTTGCCCCGGAGGAAACTCCATGCCGTTCGGAAACGAATCCTCCAACCCCTGATGCGTGGTCAACTGCCGTCCGCTTACCGCGAAACGCGGTCCGTCGAACATCCCGCTGTCTATCGCGTCGCGCACGGATTGCGCGACGTTATAGGTCGTCGCGGCGTCGAACGCGCTTGTCACGCCGGCTTGCAGAACCTTTTTGGCGTTCCACACCGCCTTCAGCGTGCGAAACTCCACTGGCGTGTAAAGCGCCAACTCTTCCTCGGAGCGTGCTTCGCCAAAGGAAATATGCGTATGTCCATCGATCAGACCCGGCATCACACTGCGTCCGGGCAATGAGATCCGGCTCCAGCCGTCGGTCGAATACCGGTCTGGAAGCTCGGCGGCCGAACCCACCCAACTGATTCGCGCCCCCTCGGTGACGACGCATCCTCTTTCGATCGGCGCGTCGAGGGAACCGTCGATCAGTTTCCCTTCGATAACGTATCCTTTTTCCGGTTTAGCGTGATGCATGGCCGCATTCCTCTTTCCGCTGACGAACCATTGAAGGATTCAGATCGTCGTTCTTTGTAATTGCCGAACCGGCAGAACCCGTCGTGAGAATCGTCACTTGACCGCGATGGTCTGTACCTCCAGACGCAACGTATCGACGACCAGGCGCTTGATGATCAAGAGCGTATTGATCGGATAATTCCCATCCGGAAATAGCTGTTTGAATTTGCGTTCCCGATAGCGCTTGAATGCGGCGATGTCGTCTTCGCGAACGAGATAGGAAGTGAATTGCGCAACATTGCTCCAATCGGCTTCGGCGTGACGCAGTGCGATACCTACGTTCTCGAACACCTGCTCGCATTGCGTCTCGAAGTCGTCCGCGCCGGCAATGGTGCCGTCGGGCCGTGTCGCGACCTGCCCGGCGATGAACAGCAATTCACCCGCCTGCGCCCGCGCAATCTGCGAGTACGGGGCAAACGGAGTGCCGAGTTCGGGCGGCGAAAGGAATGTCAATTTCAACGTCATCTCCATGTCTGAAGAAAGCCCCTTTTGCCTTCGGGACCCTACAAAGTTATCCGGACTGCCTGTGCCCGCGCAGCGTTCGACAACGGCTCGATCAGCCGGCCGAGCCTTCTATCGCAACGATCTGGCCGGTGTCTGGAAAGCATCGTAGGGACGCCAAATTTGGCCGTCACCCGATATAAGTTGCACACTAAATTGAGAAAAAGTAAAGTTAGTCGACGCTCACGAGCGCTGATAGCACGCGAGGATGGGGATGGAAAAGACACGGCTTCCGCCGCTAAACGCACTGAAGGCATTCGAGGCAACCGCCCGAAATCTCAGCATCAAGAAGGCCGCTGAAGAATTGAACGTCACGTCCGCAGCCGTTAGCCACCAGATACAGCGGCTGGAGGAATCGTTGGGTGTGGAGTTGTTTCGCCGGCGCTACCGGTCGATCGAAATGACCGACGTGGGTGAATTGTTTTTGCCTTACTTGCAGGAAGGCTTCGAACGCATCCGGCAGGCCATCGAGGTCGTCAGGCATCGGCAAGGCACCGACGTTTTAACGATCGACGTACCGCCATCGTTCTCATCGCATTGGCTGATGCCCCGGCTCCATAGCTTTATCACCGCGCACCCCGAAGTCGATGTGCGTGTGTCGACACGCATGCGCCAATTCACCAAGGCAACGCGCGGTTATCGCGGCGATGTGCAAACGGTCCTCAATTGGGTGACCGAATCGGATGTCGTCATAACATTCGGCACCGGCGGCTATCCGGGGATGGTCGTTTCGAAACTGATGCCGCTGTATATCGCGCCACTGTGCAGCCCGCGGCTATTGTCCGGCCCGAATGCGATCAGGAAACCCGAGGACCTTGCGAAGCACGTTCTGCTGCACGACGAGCGAGGCACGTTATACGAAAACGACTCGTTCTGGAGCATGTGGCTGCGGGCGGCAAAGGTGTCCAGCATCAACGACGCGGTCGGTCCGCGCTTCACGCATGCCGCACTTGCGATCGAAGCGGCGATCGCCGCAAGAGGGGTGGTCGCGACGACACCCGTACTCGCAGCCGGCGCGATCAAAGCCGGTCAGCTCGTCGAGCCCTTCGACATACGCGTGCCGTTGCCGGGCACCTACTGCGTAGTGAGCAGGCCGGAGGTCGCCGCGAGCGACGTCGTCGCGGCATTTCGTGCGTGGATCTGTGCGGAGGCGAAGGCGGTCGATTAGCAGAAGGCTCAGCGCCGCATGCGCATCAAACCGCCCCCCCAACCGCCCCTTCAATTCCTGATCGACTGCAGAAAATACTGATCCGGCAACGATATCCCCAACCCCAGCCGCGACGCTTCCCGATAAACATGCCCGCCCACCGCCGCGAACTGCACGCCCCAGTTGCCCACCGTGTAATAGAACGTGATCTGCCGGTCATCCGTGCGGCCAGGCGCGCCGCCGGTAATCACGTCGGTATAGATCGGCCAGTCCGTCGTATCCACGCGTTCGCCGCGCGACACCGGCAAGCGCCTGCGCTCCTCGTCGCTGCCGCCAATAAACGCATTCGGGCTGCCTGACACACGCTGACTGAAGCGCTCGCTCTCCGCCAGCGGCAACCGCTCACGGCCTTGCGCAACGCACACGTCGAAACGGGCGGCCACCCTCGCGTCGAATTCACGCGGCGTGAGCGCAACCACGTGCATGCCCGGCTCGAGCCAGTCGGCGTCGAGCACGGGCGTCATGCTGTCGGTGCAGGTGGCGACGATATCGGCGCCGCGCACTGCCTGTTCGGCTGAGCCCACTGCTTCGATCTCGATGCCGAATTTCGCCTGCATCTCTTGCGCGAAACGCATGCGATTCGTTTCTCGACGACTGAAGACGCGCACGCGTTTGATATTGCGCACCGCGATCAGCGCTTCGAGAAACGTCTGCGCCATGCCGCCCGAACCGATCATCCCGACCACATGCGAGTCCTCGCGCGCAAGCAGCCGGGTGCCGAGACCCGCCGCGCCGCCTACCCGCATGTGTTGCAGATGACCGTCGTTGAGCATCGCGAGCGGCGCGCCGTTGTCGGTGCTGAACAGCATCACCAGCCCGCAATACGTGCCGGGCTCGACGCAGTACTTCTGCTCGCTGCCCACGCGGCCATCGCCGTCGCGCGGCCACACCATCACGTCCGATTTCAGACGGACCGCCAGAATGCCATCGGTCGCGCCATCGACCGAACCGAAACGGTAATAGCTGTCGTCGTCACGCGTCGGCACATAGGTGTCGATACGCGGACGCCCAATCGACGCGCCGCCCGGCAATCCGGCGAACGCAAGTTCCTGCACGTCGATGCAGGCGCGCATCGTCAGCACGCGGGCCACACAGTCGTTATCTATAAGCAACATCGTGTCGAATCTCCAAGCTTGCGAATCAGCGTGCGACGAGCCGCGCCGCCCCTGCCCCGGCGCGCCGTCCGAACACGACGCCGGCGACGAGCCCCGTGCCGCTGCCGTAGTTATGATAGTAAAGGCCGCCGACGATCTCGCCCGCCGCGAACAGCCCTCGTATCGGCGCCCCCGATGCGTCCAACACCTCCGCGTCGGTCGATACCCTGAGTCCACCGAACGTGAAGGTCACACCGGTGGTGACGCCATAGGCTTCATACGGTGGCGTGTCGAGCCGGTTGGCCCAGTTGGTTTTGTCGATCGCGAGACCGTTCGTACGCAGACCATCGTGGATGTTGGGATCGAACGACACATCGGGCCGTGGCGCATCGTTGTACGCGCGCACGGTGCGCAGAAAGCCTTCCGGATCGACACCGGTGAGTTTCTGCGCGAGCTCTTCGAACGTGTTCGCCGTTTCTTTCGTGATACGTGCAATCCGGTACTCTTCTCGCAGCAGCTTGACGACTTTCTGATCGAAGATCTGCCACGCGAAAAGACCCGGCTGGCGCAGTACTTCGTGCCCGTATTTCGCGTAAGTGAAGCTGTGGAAGTCGAGGCCTTCATCGAGGAAGCGCTCGCCCTTTGCGTTCACCAGAATCCCGAATGGGTAGTTATGTTTCTGGAAGCGATCGCCAATCGTCAGATCGCCATACTCGGGCGCGTTCATGTCCCACTGCACCGCATGCGCGCCCGACCAGTGGCCCGTTACCGCCGCGCCGATTTCCATCGCCATCTTGTGGCCCCAGCCGGTGTTGTAGCGTGTGCCACGCACTTTCGCGAGGTCCCAGTTCGGTCCGAGATAGCGCGCGCGCATTTCCGCGCTCGATTCGAAACCACCGCATGCGAGCACCACCGCCTTCGCTCGGATCTCGACCTGCCGGCCTTCGTGCATCGCGCGTACGCCTTCGATACCCGCGTCGCCATGCAACAGCCCCATTGCCTGGGTTCGATAGACCACGTCGATGCCCGCATCCTTCAACGCCTCGTGCAGCGTTTCGACCAGATGCGTACCGCCGCCGAGAATATGGCACGCGAGGCCGCCCCAGAAGCGGAACTTGCCTTCGACGCGAAACGCCTGGCGCCCCAGCGCCGGCTGAAAGCGCACGCCGTGGCGCTTGAGCCATAGCGCGGCGTCATAGCTATTGCCGATCAGCACCTCGGTCAGATCGGGGTCAGCGCGAAACTCCGTGAGCCGGCCGATATCGTCGAAATACTGCTCGCGCGTGTAGGTGCCGAAATCGATATTCGGCAGATCCAGCTCCGCGATATCCGGTGCGAGCTTCAACAGATCGTCGACGGATTCGTAGACGAAGCGGAACGCCCCGCCCGTAAATGCGGAATTGCCGCCGCGCGCTTCCTGCGGCGCGCTTTCGAGCAGCACGATGCGCTTCGCACCGCCTTCGCGGGCGGACAACGCCGCGTTGGCCGCCGCGTTTCCCGCGCCGATTACGAGTACGTCGATATCGTTGAATGTTTCGATGGTCATCAGTTGGCTCTCCCGTTCCAGATATACGCAATCCTTAGCGCCGCGTGTATTCGGCGATCGGCGTCAGCGACGCCGCGTCGACCTCTGCATCCACGGCCGGGTTCAAGGTTTCGAGGCTGCGGCCGGTGGTCTTCGGGCCGAATACGAGCGTGATCAGCGCGGTCAGGAACCACGCGCCCGCGATATACATGAACACGGTCGCATAGCCGTAGTTCGTGTAAACCGCGGCGATCACGAAGGCATTCGCGACGTTCGCGATCCGGCCCGCGCCATAAGTAAGACCCGTCGCGCTGTTGCGCACGCCGGTCGGAAACTGTTCGGGCGTGTACGAATAGAGCAGCGTCGCGAAGGTCTGCGTCAACATGCCGACCGCGAAGCCAAACGTGACGATCAGCACCGGCTTGAAGCTCAATCCGTACAGCAGCCCGAATCCCGCGATCAGCAGCGCGACCAGCGCGATCAGATGCTTGCGTTCGAAGCGGTCGGCGGGATAGACCGCGAGCAACGCGCCAAGCGGCGCGCCCACGTTGATCAGCGTGAAATACGTGAGGCTGCGCGCAATCGTAATGCCGTGATGCACCAGCAGAGTCGGCACCCACGCCTCGAAACCGTAGAAGCCGATCGTCTGCAGCAGCCAGATCGCGCACAGCGCGAGCGTGCGGCGACGGTAGACGGAGTTGAACATCGTCGTCCACGGCTCGCGCGGTTCGGGTGCTCGTGCGACGACCTGCGGCGAGCTCAGCACATTGCCTTCGGCAATGCTGCGCGCCTCCATCGCCGCGAGCGCGCTTTCCGCGTCGCTGAAGCGCCCCGCTCGCACGCTCCAGCGCGGCGATTCGGGCAACCGCTTCGCGAACAACGGAAACGCGACACCCAGCGCGCCCCACACGAATACCCAGCGCCATCCGTCCGGCCCGTACGGCACCAGCAGCCGCGCGACGAAGTTGGTCATCGGAATCGCGCACAGGTTGATGACCATCGCCCAAGACTGCCAGGTGCCGCGAGAACGCGCCGGAAATAGCTCGGCGATATAGGTCATCACCGTCACCATGCCCGCGGAAATACCAAAGCCGGTGACGACCCGCGCGGCGAACAGATACGGGACGCTCGGCACCACCGCGGTGGCCAGCGAACCGAGCGACGAGATCAGCACGAACAGCATCAGCGAGCGTTTGCGCCCGAGCCGGTCGGACAGCAAGCCGCCGAGCGTCGCGCCAAAGAACATGCCGATGAAGCTCGCGGACGTGATCAGCGCAATCTCGTTGATCGCGATATGCCAATGCCGCACCAGCGCCGGTGCGGCCGACGCAAACGTATTGATATCGCAGCTATCGAAAAAGAGCGGAATCGCGAACAGAAACATCCACTCGCGATGCATCCGCGAATTCGGCAAACGGTCGACGCGCGCGGCGACGAGTAAGTCGTTCATGCCTGTCTCCTTTCAGTCCGGCGGTCGTAGCCGCGCGGTTGTTCTGAGGATGAAACCGTCTACCGGGCCCGACAGATGCGTCAGTGCCGCAAACCAGCTTCGAGTAAAGCGGTCAATGTGGTGATGTCGTCCAGACCATCGATACGCCAGAGCATGCCCAACACGTCGCGGCTCGCCTCCGGCGTCAATGCATGATTCGCGCAGTCGAGAAACTTCGCCTCGATCCGCGCGTCAGGCAGCGGATTGGCCGAGGTTCTGCCCGCCGCGCGCGCGACGCGCCGGGACAGGCGCCGCCCGTCGCGCAACTGCACGACGACTTCCGCGCCGAAATGATCGGGCTGCTGGTCCGCTAGCGGGTCGGGCTCAGCGACGACCCTCTCCATCAGCGCGCGAATCGCCGGGTCGCGGAACGCGTCGCCTTCGAAGTCGGACAGCACCACGCGTCCGTGCGCGAGCGCGCGGGCAACGCAGTACTGCACGCTGAATTTCGCGTCGAGCGCACTGGCCGGCTGGGGGCGATTGGTGTGTTGCAGGCGGCGCGGATGCGTCCACGAAACAACCGAATCGACATCGTCGGGCTTCAGACCGTAGTCGCCGACGAGCATCAGCATCGCGTCGATCGCGGGATGCGTGCTGCCGCAACATGGGTACTGCTTGATCGCGATGCCCGGTTCGACGATATCGAGCGGTTCGGCCCAGTGACTCAGCGCCGCTTCCGGGTCGTAATTGCCGACGCCGTTGTAGACGTTGAAAAATCCCTGGCGATGTTCGAACGCCGCATCGCCTGCACTGAAACCCTCGCGTGCCAGCAGCGCCGCGATCAGCCCGTTACGCGACGCATGGCCGACATGCAGCGGCTTCGTCATCGTGCCGAAATTGGCCTTGATGCCCGACGCGAACGACGCGGCAATCGACAACGCGGTCGCCGTGTGCGCCGCGTCCAGTGCTAGCAGATGCGCGGACGCCGCGCACGCGCCGAATACGCCGAGCGTCGCGGTCGGATGCCAGCCTTTGTCGTAATGATGAAAATTGACCGCGTGCGCGATGCGCGCCTGCGCTTCGAAGCCGGCCACGTAGGCAGTGACGAGTTGCCGGCCGCTCGCATGCGTGTCTTCCGCCAGCGCAAACAGCGCCGGCAGAATCGGTGCGGACGGATGGCCGCCGAGCGTATTGCTGCAATCATCGAAATCGAGCGCATGCGCGGCCGTCCCATTGACGAGCGCCGCGTCGCTCGGCTTCATCCGCTCGCGCGTGCCGAGCACGAGTGCCGCGCCGTTCGACGGCGCCGCCACCGTTCGGGCGATGCGCGCGCACGGTTCCGCCGCACCGGCAAGCGTCACGCCGATCGTATCGATGATGCCGATGCGTGCCCAACGCCATGCTTCATCGGGCACGTCGTTCCAGCCGAATGCCGCGATGCGTTCGCCCAGCACGCCGGCAATGTTCGCGTTGCTCATCGACGATCTCCTCGTGCAAATGAATCGGACGGTGCGGCGGGCATCGCATCGAGCCAGTGCAGATCCGCTTCGTGTTCGATCCGCTCCAGCCGCTCGAACAGCGTGTTCGCCGTCGCGCCGAGTCGTCTCGTCATGCGCATGAACTTGCCGCGCAACTGCTCGGGTGTGAACGGTGTCGACGGGCAGCCCGGATAATCCGTCTGAGTTCTTTCGTAGATCGTGCCGTCATCGAGCGTAATGCGTGTGACGGTCGCGAGGTTGGTAGCATCGGTCGCGACCAGCGTCACCCGTTGCGCGAGTGCGTGGATCGCTTCGTCCTGCAACAGACGCGCGCCGAAGGTCGCCGGATCGTCGGCATCGTGCAGCAGCGCCGCCGCCACGCAAACCGGCACGCTGTATTGCGCGAGAACCTGATTGGCCGGCAGCTTGATATCGTGATTCGCGGCAAGACGCGGCGCGCCTTCGATACGGATCGCGACGATCCGGCGCGCGTCGATATCGTGTGCAGCGCGCAGTTGCTGTGCCGCATAGACCGGTGTGTGCGCGACGATATGACACGCGTAGCGCTTCAGACATAGCGTCGATGTTTCGTAGCGCGTGCCGAGACCGTCGGTCAGACGCACCGCATCTGAAGTCTCGCAATACGCGTGCAGGAAACCGTGGCGCCCTTCGAGCACGCTCGACGGTCCGTCGAAGCCCGCTTGCGCCAGTTGCACCGCGACGATGCCTGCTTGCGCCGCACGCCCCAGGTGCAGACGTTTGACGAGACCGCCGTCGCCGGACTTCGCGAATTCGAGCAGCCCGCCGCTCAGCGATCCGGCAATGCCCAATGCGCAACACAACGTGTGCGCATCGACGCCGGCCAGTTTGCCCGCGACGATCGCCGCGCCGAACGGCCCCGTTAGACCCGGCGCATGAAAGCCGCGCACTTCGGCCGAATGCTTCGTCGCGCTGCCGATGCGAAACAGCACTTCGATTCCGGCGACGAGCGCCGCAAGCAAGTCGCGTCCCGACGCACCGCCGACCTGCGCGGCGGCAAGCGCAGCCGGCACCAGCGCCGCACCGGGATGAACACCTGCACCGGGTTGCCGCAAGCTATCGAGTTCCGCCGCGTGGACCAGCACGCCGCCCGCGAATGCCGCCGCGTCGGGCGCGACACGCAGGTTCGTGCCCGGAATCGCGCACGGACCCGCGGCCGCATTGGCGACATAGCGCAGCGCGGCCTGGCCCGCTTCCACGTCGTGTCCATACACCGCGGCGCCAAGCGCATCGATCAGGCAGTCTTTTGCGAGCCGCACCACGTCGCTGGGCAACTGCTCGAACCGTACGCCGAGCGCATAGTCCGATAAGGTTTGTGCCGCGGTGAGCCCTCCGGATGAACCCGGTTGCATGAACACGTCTCCGTTGATTAGCGGCGCGCTTCCTCGTCGATGACCGACCGATGGCGCGTCTCGGGCATCAGCACATACGTGATCAGCGAAATCGCCGCGCACGCACTGACGTAATAGAAGAACCATGATTCGTGACCGGCGTGCTTGAAGCGCAACGCCAGATATTCGGTGGTGCCGCCCATGACCGACGACACGATCGCAAACGGCAGGCCAACCCCGAGCGCGCGAACCTTCGCCGGAAACAGCTCCGACTTGACGAGCCAGTGGATCGACGAAAAACCGCTCAGAATGCCGAGCGCCGCGAGGTTCAGCGCGAACGCGGTCATCGCGCTATGGGTCGCGCCGAGTGCATGCATCAGCGGCACGGTCAGGAACGTGCCGCCGACACCGAAGATCATCATCACCGGGCGCCTGCCGATCAGGTCGGATAGCAGGCCATAAAGCGGCTGGAAGCCCATGTAAATGACAAGCGCCAGAGTCGCGATCAGCGTCGCCGTATTGCGGCTGAAGCCGGTCGTGTTGACCATGTACTTCTGCAGATAGATCGTGAACGTATAGAACGCGACCGTGCCACCGATGCTGATGCCGATCGTCCACAGCGTCTGACGCCGATGCTGGATCAGCAGCGTGAGCAGGCTGCCTCGCTGGGTCTGCGTGTCGGCGGCGCTATGCTCGCGCGAAAATGCTTCGGTTTCCGCAATCCCGCGTCGCAGATAAAGCGCGAAGATCGCCAGCGCGCCGCCGATCGCGAATGGAATCCGCCAGCCCCATTGCTCGAGTTGCGTGGGCGTCAACACGAGCCGTTGCAATACGAGCATCAGTGCGAGCGCGAGCAGCTGCCCCATCACCACCGTCACCTGGACGAAACCGACGAAGAAACCGCGCCGGCCCGTCGGCGCCATTTCGCTGAGATACGTGGCGCTGGTGCCCGCTTCGCCACCCATGCTGAAGCCCTGCAGCAAACGCGCGAAGATCAGCACGGCCGGTGCGGCCACGCCGATCGACGCATACGTCGGCGTCACCGCGATGATCAGCGAGCCGATGCTCATCATCGCGACGGACAGGCTCAACGCAACGCGCCGCCCATGCCGGTCGGCGAGTACGCCGATCGCCCAGCTGCCGAGCGGCCGCACCACATAGCCGATCGCGGCGACAGCCGCGGCGTTCAGCAGTTGCGCGGTCTGATTCCCGCCCGGAAAGAACGCCTTGCTGAAGTAAATGGAAAAGATCGAGTACGCGAGAAAGTCGTACCACTCGATCACGTTGCCGGCACTGCCACCGATAATCGAGCGCAACTGCTCGCGTCGCGTGGCAGGCGTGGCGGATAAGGTCAGAGTGTGCGCGCCGGCGGACACGGCGGCTCCTCAAGCGGCGTGCGCGAGAAGCCGGGCCAGCTCGCCGGCATCGGGCTGGTCTTCGGCGTGCATGACCCAATCGACGATGCGGGCGATTTGCGCGGCGTCGATCCGGTGTTCGGCCAGTTTTCTCATCTTGCCGACGATCTCCGCTTCGCTCGCGAACGCATGTTCGCTGCCGCGTTGCGCTTCCACCGTTTGTTCGAGCCGGGTGCCGTCGCGCAACCACACCTCGACGCGCACCATGTGCCGCAGCATCGAGCCGCGCGCGGTGATCGACGGATCCTCGACCACCTGAACGCGCTCGGCCAGCGCCATGCGCTGAGGGTCCGCGACCATCGCGTCGCTGAACTGATCGACGAATACGTCGCCTTCGAGCAGCAGCGTGGCGACGCAGTACGGCAGGTTCAGTTGCGCCGAGGTTAGCCCCTGCGGCACGTATTTCCAGCCCACATGGTCGACCGTCACGCGCGAACCGTGCACGACGATGCGCTCGATATCGTTCGCGCCGAACGGATGACGCGCCTGCATCGTGCGGATCGCGTCGAGCGTCGTGTGATTGCTGCCTACGCACGAGTAGAACTTCAGCGCGATGCGCATGGTCTCGAAGCGCTCGCCGAGGCCATCGACGAGTTGCGTCAGATCGAAGCGGTCCGATGAGCGCGAGAACGTGCTGCAAAATCCGCCGTACGGGTTCTCGAATACATCGACGATCCCGGTGAAGCCGTTTTGCGCGAGCAATGCGCCATACAGGCCGCTTTGCGCGGCACGGCCCGCGTGCATGCGTTTGACCATCGCGCCGAACTGCGCGGCCATCAAGCCGGCGGACTGGGTGCCGCCGATCCCGAGTGCGTGCACCGTTTGCTGTGCATCGAGCCGCAGCGCCGCAGCGGCGCCCGCCGCCGCGGAAAATACGCCGACCGTCGCGCCCGAATGCCAGCCCTGCGCGATATGTTCAGGTCCCATGCACATGCCCACGCGCGGGCCGACTTCATAGCCCGCCACGCAAGCCCGCAGAAATTCGCGCCCGGTCATCGGCGCATTGCCGGACAGCAATTCGGCGACCGCCAGCACCGCGGGCAAGGTCACCGCGCCGACATGCAGCACGCCGACGCGATGCACGTCGTCGAGTTCGAAACTCTGGATCAGCGTACCGTTGACGAGCGCCGCGTGCGGCGCCGACAAACGCAACGGCATACCCCACACGCCGCAACCTTGGGTACTGTCAACGCGCTGCAAGGTATCGGCAAGAATGCGGCTCCACGGCAGTCCCGCGCCGAAGATCGCGCAGCCCAGCGAATCGAGGATCAACAGCTTGATGCGCGCGCGCACCTCGTCCGGTATCGCCGCGTATTGCAAGCCCGCGACGAAGGCGGCCATACCGCCGGTATAAGGGTTTGCGCCTATGTCGTTGTGCTGGTTCATCTGCCTGAACGTCCGTTGATTGAATAAGCTGGCACGGAAATACCGCGTATT
>Ga0310811_10008044_pt1 | contig 13548 bp, 18 predicted proteins | sample YCmetagenome_FD_207642 | JGI IMG/M metagenome (GOLD analysis project Ga0310811, IMG submission 207642) | Soil microbial communities from experimental microcosm in Duke University, North Carolina, United States - YC | ecosystem: Engineered > Artificial ecosystem > Soil microcosm > Unclassified ... | reverse complement strand
GTCGGTCACGTAGTCATCAAGCGCTTCGGGAAGGAGAAAGCTTTGCGTACGACTATCGCCTTGAACGAACCGCTTCATCTTGCTCATCCTCCGCTATCGGATGAAGAATTCTAGCGCTTCAAAAATGTGTTTTGACACAGTCTGGGCCGACTCCGGTCCGACGTTGACCGGCGGATTGCTCCGCCATTAATCGGTCCGCGTTGGGCAGAAGTCGACCCAAAGGCGCCATTTGGACCCGACAGATCAATGGCGGCTGACCGTGCAGCGTGTGTCCGCGACGACCGCCATCAGGCACTACTTCGCGCTGCGCCGAACTGTCAGGCTACAGTCCCGCCTGCGCGCGGGAGTAACACTGAGAATGAAGTCTCCGTCTCGTCGGACCGCGCTTCGATCGCACCGTGATGCGCCTTGGCGATTTCGCTTGCAATATACAGCCCCAGTCCGAGACTACCCCCCGTCTCGTGGGCGCCCTGATGGTCCGGCCCCCGCGTGAGGGGATCGAAGATGTGCGCCAGCGCTGTGCTCTCAATGGCAGGTCCGCAATTGCTGACGTCGATCCGGACATGCGTTACCTCGCCAGTCACTGTCACGCGCACGGGAGTATTGCGCCCCCCATAGTTGATAGCGTTGAGAACAAGATTTCCAAGCAACTGCTGCAGACGCCGGCCGTCCCAGACCCCCTGTGAATCGCCACTTATGTGTAACTCAATCTGCCTGTCAGGATGAATTGCGCGCAGCTCGTCCAGCTCATCAGCAAACGTATCCGCCAGATTGATGATTGTGGGCCTTACGTTAATGCCCAAGCCCAGATTGGTCCGGTTGAAATCGGTCAGGTCATCAAGCAAAGCCTGCATCCGCGCTCCGCTCCGGATCAGGCGGGCGGCGGCTCCCGATACTCGTTCCCCGTCATTCAGTGCCGCCAGGTACGAAGCAGTAGCCTGAATCGCCTGGAGAGGGCTGCGCATGTCGTGCCCCAGCATGCCCAGCAGGAGGTTACGGTTCTGCTCGACCTGTGCACTGAAAAAGGTGACTGATTCGGCAATTGCCTGATCGATCGCTTCGTTAAAGCGAATGATGTCATCCAGCTCAGGCGTTTCGAGTGCGCAATCGTCCATCCACAAGCGCAGTACACTTGCGCGCAAGGCGCGATATTCGGCGGCGAGCTGATTGATATTGAAACCGGCCCGTGCCCTCAGAAGGGCATGCGTTTGCGCGGCTGTTTCGGGCGCGTCGCTCGGACTAGGGCCGCGCCCCAAGGATTTTTCGCGTTGGGCTTCCCTGGTTTGCGAGGTCCGCAAGTCCTTTACTACGGCGAGAAGGATGTGGTGCGCGTGGTTGCGTAATGCCAGCGATTCCATGTTTGCCGCCGCCGGCAGGAGGGTGGCGGCGAACACCTCCCACTGCGCCAGAATCGGCTCCATGTCTCGCGAGATGAAGTCAGCAAGTCGCATGTAGGCGTCTCCAAAGCGTAAACGGGTGTCGAGGTCCGGTCAGCGTACCTATGTTACGCGCAAATCAGGGACGGACTTCAATCGGGGAAAGCCCCTTGTGGGGCGATCGCCATCGTGGGCAGCCCAGCCGCCTGGCCGCGCAATCTGAGACCGCATTTGTATCGCGAAAACAGGCACGGGCGGATGGCACGTTGGCGGGCGCACGGATACGCGAGCGCAACGTTAAGACAGAGCGTGCTGCCATTTCGAGGGCAGGCTTAATCGGAAGCGGCCATTCGCGCGACGAAATCGAATGTCTCAAGTTGGCCGATCGCTGCCTTAGTTAGCCAGCGCGTTGTCAGGTTGGAGCGTACTTCAGGCGGACGTCATAGCTGCGTGGAACGCGTCAGATTAGGGTTGTGTTCACCGTAAATGACACCCTCAGAACCAAGTCTGACAGTTTCGCCGTTGACGTACGTAAACGCCCGAATCTTGATGGCACCCCGAAACGGGCGGATAAAAAAAACCCGGCTGCGATAGCCGGGCTTGGGTCAAGGAAACAGGCGCACATACCCGCCCGCTAGCAGATCACTTCAACCACTTCACCGAAGGGTGCCCTCTTCGCCCGTTTCAGCGGCGTTGTCGACGCCCACAGCACCGGATACGCTGGCGCCTCATCGGGAAAGCGGCCATCCATGTCGGTCAGATAGACCAGAAACGCCGGCTGGATGCCTTCGTCTGCGAGCCGCCTGAACGGATCAACAAACGAGGTGCCGCCACCGCCGCGCACAGGTTGCAGATCGAAATCGACCGCGTCGCCGCGCTCAAAGATCTGCACCTGCGCCACGCGCGTATCGCAATCCATCACGATCAGCCTGCGCGGCCGCACGCCTTCATTCACAGCGATGATCTCCGCCGCGAACTGGGCCTGCGTTTCATCCCAGAGCGAGCCGCTGGAGTCGCGCACGAACACTGCATCGCCGACCGCAGGTTCATTCAACGACGGCAGATACAGACCCATGTGCAGATATCGCCGATGCGGCATGGCGAAGCTGTAGTCGGTCGGCGTCGATTCCTGCGCAAAGCGATGCAGGATCGGACGCCAGTCGACGGCAGGCTCAACGGCATCTGCAACCATGCCAGCCAGCGACCCGGGCAGCGCACCGCGCATTTTTGCGGCTTTCGCCGCCTGCAGCACGGCCACCTTCCAGTCGGCTTCCTGCTGTGCCTTGTCGTCCGCGGTGTATTGACGGATCTCGCCACAGGAGGAGGCGACGTCGGGAGATGAGCCGGCGTCGGGATTGGTGGACGGTGTGTTCGCGCCGTTCGCACCGGGTGAGGACTGCGGCGGGCTGTTGCCCCCGGATGCGTTGTCTGCCTTCTGGCGAGCTTGCGCATCCGGTTTGCCACCATCCTGCTTCCCTTTCGCCTGCTTCTGCTTCTCCCGCTGCCGCTTCTCCTGCGCGAGGATGCCGTAGATCTCTTCGGCCGACTTACCCGTGAAGCGCGCGTCGACCAGAGCGCCTTTCGGCAACAGCATGCCGGCGTCGAGCACGATCGGGTTGATCGCGTGGTCACACGCATCGTTCCAGAGATCGGGATCGCGGTCGCCCATGCGCCAGCAATGGCCGTTGGCCACGTGCAGGACTTCATGCGCCATCACGCCCCGGGTCTCCAGATCGTTCAGGCCAGCGAGGTAGGCCGGGTTGTAGCCCAGTGACTGCCCATCCGTCCAGAACGTCTTGCAGGATTTGTCCTCGACAACCTTCAGCCGCAGCGCGAGCGCCCCGAAGAATGGCTGATCGAGCACCAGCGCTGTGCGTTGCTTAGAGATGCGCGGATCCATGACCACCTCACGCGACGAGTCGCAGAAGCGGCGTCGGCTCCGGCGCCACGACCGGCTCGAACGATGCAAACGACGTCACCTGTTCGCTCAGCGGCTCGGGTGCGCCGCCCATGAATGCGGCCATCAGCCCCTCGATTTCCGAGGCTTTGGCAGCAACCTGCGACCGCAGCACACGCGACTCCTTCAGGTCCGCTCCCGTGTGCACGGCGAGATGCTTCTTCGCCTGCTCGAGAATATGGTTCAGCTTCGGATCGTTGGAGAAGTTGAGCTTCGGCAACAGTTCGCACAGTTCACGCACCTGGTTGGTGACGCCCATGCGAACATCCGTGGCGCCATACAACCGGTCGGCCAGGTTCGACACAGCCTCGTACAGACGTCCGACCAGATCGTTGTTCGCCGTCGAGATCGAGGCGATCACGTGCTGGTCGATTTCCGTACGAAGATCCGTCAGCACGTTGGGAGGCAGTTCCACGCCGAACTGGCTGGCGTCGGGGAAAGGCAGCACCGAAAGCTTGACGCCAAACTTGCCCGACATCTGGGCAAGCGTCGGATAGTCCGCCTCGTTGTACAGGTCTTTCTGTTCGTCGCGCGCCTTTTCCTTCAGGTCCAGATAGTCCGTCAGGAAGACCGACACGGCCAGATCGAACTCGTCTTTCATCTTGCGCAACTGGTCGGCGACGTCCATGTAGACCATGGTCGGCAGCAGGCGCACGCCCAGCTGATCATATTGTAACGAGTGTGCGTAGTAATACGAGCGGATGCGGTTCCCGATCGACGTGACCTCGTGATAGCTCGGCGCGTGTTCGGGCAACAGGCGCTTGTTGAAACGGCCGATGCCCTTCGTCTGGTGCTTCGTCTCGACGGCTTCGGTCGCCTTCATATCGAAGCGACGTGCCTGCCAGGCAGACACCGTGACCGACGAGAGCATAACCTTCGACTTCAGTTCAGTGATGTTCATGGATAACTCCAGAAAAGATAGGGAATGGATTCAGCAGAAAGAAAAAAGCCACGGGCCGCGCGAGGCGGGCCGTGGCAACAGGGAAAAACAGATGGATCGGGAAAAAGCGTGCGCGCTTACCGGCCGCGGATGATCTGACCGAGCGGACCACCCTGCGCGCGAATGAATGCATGGGTGTTCTGCAACTCCGGCGTACGGCGAACCGCGTCACGCGCGAGGAGTGCCGCAAATTCGCGGTAGCCCTCGTCGATCAGCCGGTCGTTGTACGTCAGCACACGGTCGAAGTTGCCTTCGGTCGAGTGCGCAGCGAGCGCCGTGCTGATCGCGTAGAGCGCAGCGGGCGTTTCGGGAATCGGCGCGGTATCCGGCGAAAGCAGGATGGCGTCGGGCGACGGTAGTTCACGGTAAATTCCTAGAAAGCTCATCAGCTCGCCTGCTGCCGCTTCGCCCACCGACCCCGCGTACGAGATCAGTTCAAGCTCCTTCGGCACCACGCCCATCGTTTTGGCGACGAAGCCCCAGGAACGGGGACTCGGCGAGTTTTCGATGTCGCGCGATGTCTTCTGCACGGACAGCAGGTCCGGACGGAATCGCAGGAATGCGATGAGTGCCGGCGGCACGTTGTTGTGCACCGCCCAGCCCGTCCAGTCGTCGATCGTCGGTTCGAGCTCCACAACCGTCGCGAAGCGCGAGATGACGGGATCGAGGATGCCGGTTACGCCTGCGTTGTCATTGCGCCGGTTGGTGGCCGCGACGAACGTGACGCAGTCGGGCAACACGTGTTCGCCGATGCGTCGCGCGAGCAGTAATTGCATCTTCGCCGCCTGCACGGCCGGCGACGCCTGCCCGAAATCGTCGAGAAACCAGAGCAACGGCGACGTCGCGCTCAACGCACGTTCCAGATCACCGAACGGCAGGAAGCGGGCCACGCTTCCATCAGGCGCCGGAAACGGCAGACCTTTCGAATCCGTCGGGTCTTCGACAACGGGATGGCTGATGAGCAGATCGTGACCGGTTGCCCTGGCGACCTGATCGACGAGATCGCTCTTGCCGATACCCGGGCGACCGGTAATCAGAACCGGCAGACGCTTCGGGATAAACGCACAGAGGAGTTGCAGCAGTTGCGAGGGAGTGACTTTCATGGGGTGCCTGAAAAGGAAAAGCCCCACGAAACGACGCCCCATGGGACGTGGTCCCGGTGGGGCGAGTTGATGTCGCCGCTGAAGCGGCGGGTCGATGCGTCTGGGCGACGCAGTAAATCAGATACGTCCTACGCCAGCGAGCCAGCCAGAGCAGCCAGCTGGGCTTCGGTAAGGGTTTCGTGCGGCACGCTGGTCGCGCGAGTGAAGATCATCTCGCCGTACAGGTTGGCCAGACACCGCGCTTCCGTGCACAGCACCAGCACGTCCTCGTCGAACATGGAGGGATTATGGTTGCGCCACACGTTGATCGCGGACTCGATCTGGGCGATCGAAATGCTTTGTCCTGAAGAGAAGTTTGGATGGGTCATGGGGTCCTCAATGAGAAGTGCCCCGGACAACGCCCGGAAGGGACGAAGTCCCCCCGGGGCAGAGTTGTTGCCGGAGATCCGGCGGCTCGATGCGTCATGGACGCGGGTGATGAAGACAGTCTATGCGCCCGGTGCACAGCGAACCGCCCGAATGATGCGCAAATCGACCCCGCTTAAAGTCTGCGGCGTCAGGTTGGGGCGAAAAAAAAGCCGGCGCATAAGCGCCGGCTGTGGTTCAGGAAAATCGCTCAGAGCAACGTAGTTTGCGCAGAGCGTACCGCATCGATCCGCGCGAGCATTGCCGCCTCGCGCTCCCGATGTCGGCGCGACTTCTCGTCAGCAACGCCGTTGTGCTTTTCGATCACATAGGTGAAGGAAACAGGATTCGCAGGACCACGCCACCGGTTCCACTCCTCCATGATCCTCGCGCGAACGTCGGACGGACAGGCGAAATACTCGCGACGGGAATCGCGCCACTGCCGCGCAAACAGATCACGCATGCGTTGCTCGCTCTGGAACAGCAGCCGTTCCCGCCGTTCCTTTTCCGCGTCGATCGACAGCGCCTCGGGCGTCTCGATCTGATCACTGAAAAGCGGGTATCGCACAGCGATTTTTTCCGCCGCCCGCTCCTGTCGACGCAGATGAAGTGCTTCCATGCGCGGTGTCCAGCGGTAGCCTTCCACCTTGGGGTAACGATTGAATCGCATGATTGCCTCCTTCAGGCTGCAAGACGTTCGAGCACAACGCGCGCGTAATCCAGCGTGCCATCCTTCGCCTGCAGTCGCCGCCCCTCGTTGAGAGTCGGATTCACCAGCGCATACTGCCTGCTTGCGCCCTTGCGCCAGTCGCGAAGCTCGAGGAAGCCCGATGCGATCGCGTCTTCGACATGTTGCACGCCGTCGATGACGACCCCATCGGAACGCTGGTAACGCGCACCTTGCGCCGCTTCCTTCGCACGCCGCGCGTCATCCTCCTTGCGCTTCGCCTGCTTGCGCGCTGCGTCGTCCGCTTCCCACGCGGTCTGCGCCGCTTCATCCATGCCGCACAGATCGAAGATCGCGCGCCGTCGTGCGTTGGCCTTCACGTTGCGCAATCTCACACCATGGAAGTCCTCGACGGCCTGCTTGGTGCTCCGGTTACGTTCGTCGGTCGTGTCCAGCACCTCCAGCAAACGCGACACATCACGCTGATCGATCGCCACCGCGATGCCGTTCGCCCACCCGAAGGTCTCCCGACCGTGCGACAGCCGCGCCATCTCGCATTCCAGCTTGTGACGACGCGCGCTCATGCGACCTTGCGACCGTTCCAGATCGGCCCTGTCGAGCGCCTTGTCACGTCGTGAATCGGCCTGAATCTGACGCAGACGTTCGGCAAACGCATTGACGGGTCGCCCTACAGACACCGGCTCGTCGAACATCGCCGGCAGTGACTCCGCTGGAAGAACTCCCGCATCGAACAACGCATCGTCGACTTCGACATAGCCCGGCGCGTCGCGTACACCCGCGACGGCCGCCACGATTGCGTCGACGTTCCCGGACGTAATCGGTTGCCTTGCGACGCGCATTGCCGAGACAACCCACCGAAGCTTCGCTGCTGGCAGCCGACCGCGCAGTTCCGGTACGTCGAGTAGCGGCACGGCCCATTCAAGGTCGAAGCGGAATCGCCGCTCCATCGCACGGTAGTCGGCGAGCACGGCCTCGGGAATGGGCTCATTCAGCAGCAGCGCATAGGCGACATGAACTTCGTGCCGGCCGTTCACACCACCGCCCGGCGCGACCGGCCCGCCGCTGGCGAAACCGAAGCGCGCTGTTGCGCTGTCATGGAACAACGGTGACAGGTTGAAGAACTGCCGCGCGTCGCGCGCCGCAGCCTTTTCCGCATCGATCTGGCTACTCGACAGGAATCGCTCCGGTGCGCGCGCCAGCTCGAACAGGCCAAACAGTTCGTCCCAGTGCGCGGGGCGAATCTGCCACGGTTTGGGATCGGCGCCGTATTCCGACAACCAGAAGGTGCGGACCTCATCGAACAGGGCAGCGACAATTTCCGCAGCAGTACCCGCGCAACGAATGCCCAGTTTGCCGTTGTAGCGTGTGACCTGCGCGGCCGACGCCTCGCTGTACAACGAGATCGATGCGGTTTCGGTCGCCTGCAGGCGTTCATCGGTAAAGAGGGAGAGCACGCCCGCGAGCGTGGCCACAGTGAAAATTTCGCCTGGAATTGACAGTTTGTACATGGGAGTTGGCTCCGCAAAAAAGAACGGGGCCGACACCCCAGACGGGGACGTCGGCCCCGTCAGGGATTGAGTTGAAAAGGGAGAAGCTAGTCAGTCAATGTCGAGCAGGCGGGTTACGAATGAGGCAGCTGCCCAGGCATGCTCGCGCGTTTCGGTGATCAGGTGAATCAACGACTGCAACTGCCGGATACGGTTGCCGTCTGGCTGAGCGACATGGCGCGCATAGTCGATGGCGAAAAACCAGTAGCCGTTCAGGCAGCGCGGCGCGTGCACGATGATCAGGCCATGATCTGCCGACGGTTCGGGCCACGGCGACGTCGAGAAAACGTCATTGGAACCCGCCCGGAAGTCATCCGGCAGATGTGCCGGGGTGACACCGACCAGCCCGATGCCGGCCTGCACGAGCGCTTCACCCATCCGACTGGAGACCTCGTCGACCGTGAGTCCGGAAGGATCGAGGTGCGGCATGAACAGCGGCAATGGCAGATAGGACGGTTGCCATACGGCCGGGATATCCGGCTCCATGATTTCGTGTTGCATGGTGGACTCCTGCTAAAGAAAAAGGCCACACCCCGCGAAGGATGCAGCCTTGAATGAATGTAACCGGCGCGAGGCCGGTCAGCTCATATAACGGCACATAACGGCGGCGCCGCGCAGAATCGTGAAAACGTCAATCGATATCGAGCATCCGCGAGACTACCGCGGCGATCGACCAGGCCTGCGAGCGTGACAGCGTCTTGATACGCATGAGCGGAACGCTCTTCCAGAATCCGGGTTCGTTACTGCGGATTAACTCTACCGAATCGACGTTGATAATCCAGCCTTCCGAATTTCCGCGCTCGACAGAGAGGCTCAGACGACGGTACTGCTGCTCTCCTGGCCACGCAGCGGATGGACCCAGACCGAACCGGTCAGGGCAATCTGCGTCGATGAAGTTTGCGTGCGTCACCCACTCCGGTTCGTTTTCGGTCCGGCGAAGCGCGCGGGACACAAGCTCGACAACCTCGCCGACAGTCTTGCCTTCGGGGTCAAACGGGGTCGCCGCCAGAGCGACGGGTAGATCAAGAGTTTCAGACATGGGGATCCAGAAAAGAAAAAAGGCCACACCCGACGGTGTAGCCTTTAATGGATTGGGGTCCGCCGCAATGCGGCGACCCGGAAAGTGTTGTGTCTAGCGCGGAATGCGCGGATGCTGACGCCCGTTCGCCTGCTTCCGGTTATTGTGGTCGGCAAGCATGCCCAGACCGAGGAAAGCCAGTGCGACTCCAAGAGCGAAGAAGCTGAAACCCATGCTCATTCTCCTTTCATGGAAACCATGCCCTCGTAGTACGTTATCACAAAGGCCAGAACCAGATTGGCCTCGCTCAGGATATTGCCAGTCGTCCAGGTCGATGTCGAATGCCAGAAGCCGATAGCGCCGATCAACGATGCGGCAGACAGCGTGTGCATCAGACGGCCGAACTGCTGACGCTGATCCCTGGTTTGCGGAACAAATGCCTGCAAGATCCGCAGCCACCACGCGGGTTGCGGGAGCGATTCCAGCGCACCTTTCGGCACCATGAAATTGCCGCCGACGCCCTGTTCCAGTTCCACCGAACGTCCACGGATCGTCGCGCTGATCCGTGGTGGCGCCTCGGTCACAGCAAATTCACGTATCAACGATGTGAGCCGTTCCGAAGCACAAACTTCAGCCAGTTCCGGAATGAGATTCGCACGATCGGTGATCGTCATTCCCGACGCGTATTCGACACGTATATCGAGGATTTCCATCAGACCTCCTACCGTCGCTCAGCGTCAAGGCCTCCGGCGAGCCGGAGACCACTGAGCAGCGCGTCATACCCATCACGGGACGACAGCTGGTCGAGCCGAACTGCGTTGTCGGCACCGCCCGACAGATCGGAGCGTCCACGACGGGTGCGGAACGAAACAGCGACCGTTTGACGGGTCGGCGAATCGGCGACTTCGAGCATGACAGCCGAAGTGCGGAGGGTGATACGGCAACCGCGGCTGCGACGAGCCGGTTCGGTCACAATTTCGTGATCGACGGGACGCAGGCGCAGATCGCGTGCGACGCGACGCAGCAATTGCGTCGCATGATGGGTGATAGCGGCGTCGGCTGCCGCGCCCGCGCTGCGGCGGTCGGCATAGAACACCTTCGGTACTTTCAGCATGGATGCCTCTCAGCGAAAAAAAAGCGAGGCGCCCTTTCGGGACACCTCGCGATACAGATGGGAGCCGGCGATGCCGGCGTTCGGCGAACGGTCAGCGCGTAACGCGCAGACCCGAGTTGGTGGAAACAAGCAGAACGTGTTCGCCGGGCGCAAATTGCTGGTCATTGGGTTGAGCGACGACGAGCGTGCGGCCAGCGGTGGTGCGGACGATGATCTCGAGGCCTGCGCGCTGCGACAGGGCCTGCGAAACCTTCTGTGTGACAAAACCGGACGCAGCGCCAGACAGAGCGCCGGCGATGTACCGGCCGGTGCCGTTGCCAATCGTGTGCGATCCGAGGAAAGCACCTATACCCGCACCGATGAGCGAGGTCAGTCCGGAGTTATCCGAACCTGCCTCGATCGTGATTGCGCGAGTGCGAACGACGGTGGCTTCCTCCAACGTGCCAGCACGTTGAACGTCATAACGCTGGTACGTATTGGGCGAGCCGAAGTCGGTACCGGCGCAGGCGGTCAGGAGCGAGAGAAGGACGATGCTGGTAATGAGCTTGAACATGATTGCCTCGAAAAATGGACGGCAACCGACCCGTTAGGGTGGTTGCCCTAACGGGAAAAAGCTGAAGGAGAAAATCAGACGAATCGTGCCACCGCGAAGTGCATACTGCGGCGCGACGACACATGAGCGAACCAGCGTGCGAGCAGGACGATTGCTGCAACCAGCGGTGCGACAAAAAGCACGACCCAGAATCCAGCACCCTGCAACAAGGCACCATGGGCGTAGCAGTGACCCGTTACCGACTCCACCATGAAGGCGGCAAACGGCAACTGATGGGATGAGACATGGTTCAGGTACGCATCGAGTGCAGCGTGACCTTCGCCCTGCAACAGATGCAGTTGCGAGTTTGCCTCGTACACACAGCCGTAGATCACCACTGCGCAACCGATCGCGAGAATCACGCAGACGGTCACAGCGAGGTTTGCAGAAGCGACGAAAGAAATTGCTTTTTGCTTGAACATGGATATAGCTCCTGTAACGGGAGCTATATCCCGTTGGGATTGGCTCCCAACGGATGGAAAGTGAATACGCCCAGCGGATGAGCCGGGCGGGCGTGCAATGCGTGATTACGACGGAACAATGCGGCTGAGATGATGCAGTTCGACGCGGTCGCTCTGCACCAGGCGGCGTTCGGTAGCAAACGGAAGGTTGTAGTCAAACTTCACGGTTGCGGTCCCGTCGCTCCAGACATAAACGATAGTGCCGTTGTAATGCTGGGGCGGCCATGGTGCGACATCCTGAGCGATAACACGCTGGTTCTCGCGAAAGCCCCACTTCTCGGAGACCTTGAGGGGAGCTTCAGAGGCAATGATTTGCAGGGACATGGAACGGCTCCTAGAAAAAAGGGAGCCGATCCCCGTTGGGAATGGCTCCCAACAGGGTTACAGACGGGATTGGCCCGTCGTGGACGACCGGCATTCGCCGGTCAAAGGTTCGAGCACTCCGGCAAGCCGGAGTGTTCAGTCGATGCGCAAAAGCGCGGGTGATATGTTGAGTTTAGGGCCGGCGGTGCCCGCCACCCGCCGCAAACATCGAGAAAACAACCTCGCTTTCGTCGATCGGGCGACCGGTCTTCCGTTGGATGGACAAAAAAAAGCGCCATACCCCGAAGGGAACGGCGCTGTCTCAAACATGATACCGGTCGGACTGCCAGCTCGCCTGACACAGACGAAGAACGCCATCCCCGAGGGAAGGCGTTACTACCGTCAGGTCTCGCTCACCTTCAGCAGATGCAGCGACCAGAAGGAAAGCACAACACCTATCGCGAACACGACCAGGCAAAGCCGCAGGTCATCCACGACGAGGCCGTCGACAAAGGCCAACGCGCTCAGGAACGGCTTGAGGGTGTAGTTCCTCACCCCTTCGCGCATTCGCGGCATGAGCTTCGGTTCTGCATGGCCAGTGAATGCGCGCACAAGCCGTTCACCACCGCAAAAGAGCGAGCCTGCGGCAGCGAGGCCAAACCACAGGGCAACCCATTTCATCCCGCCGAGCCACCACATCGCGTAGCGGTAGGCGGACTCGCCCTTCAGCACGTCGACCACGTCCGGATGCCGCAAGATGGTGGCCAGCAGCCATCCAAATGCGAACATCGGCAGAACGCCATACATCAGCACGACCAGGGCCAACAATGCCTCCCGGGCATCACGGTCAAACAGTTTTTTCAGCATTCACATCTCCAGGTTAAACGTCGAACAGGACCGTTCGACAAAGAAAAACGCCGCTCCCTGTATAGGAAGCGGCATCGTTATGCTGCTGCCGCAGATTTCCGGCTCTTCCGAGCCTTCTTCTGCTTTGGCGCAGGCGCTTCATAACCGAAGCGCGCCCACGTCGCAGCATTTATCGGAATCGGATTCGTTCGTCCCGTAGCGAGATTCACGAACACGCCCGAATAGGACAGCGAGCCAGTGCGATACAGGGTCCAAAGAAGATTGAACGCCTGAACTGCAATGGCCGAGTTGATGACCAACGACTGCTTGCGCAGCGCATCGGCCATCGAACAGGACGGCGTCTCATCGGCCGCATCTTTCGACGGGTCAATGAGATCCGGGAACAGATCGCCGACATGAGGCAACCGATTCGGGTATTTCTTGAGCGATCCTTTGGGCATCATCTGCCCCAGAATCACCTGCCCGCGATCGGTGTCATTCCCGCAATCAAGGTAGTAAGTGGTCGTGCCGGCGATGGCGTCGAGAATCGCTCTTCGTGCCGCCCGCGTGTCTACGCAACCGATTACAAGGTCCACGTTGAACATCGCAGTGCGGCCCGTCAGACGTTGCGTCACGGCCCGCCAGTTCGTCCCCATCAGCATGTTCAGCCGGTTGACGATGAGCGTTGCCTTGAAGTTGCCCACATCGTTGGGATAGAAGCCCTGACGTCCCACGTTTGTCGGACTGACCACATCGTCGTCAAACACCGTGCACTCGATACCGCCGGGATGTCCCAGTTCGATCATTGCATGATGCAAACGCGCGAGACTCGGCAATACTGCGCTGCCAGTCCCACCCGCTCCAACGACGACGACGCGCCACGGCCGAACGGGCATGTGTGACGGAAGCTGATGAACAATGCTGTCCGTCATACCGCCTCCGTTGCCCAGACCGCCTGATACCAGGCCATAGGCACGCACTCGGTTTCTTCGAAGATTCCCTTCGCGCAAAGGCGCGCAGCGATGCTCGGGCGCGGCCTGTCACAGTTGCCGATGACAAGCGCCATCTTCACGTCATGCCGGTCGTCTTCATTGTCTGTCGACGAGAAGTACGCCGGATGCCGCCCGTGCGAGTGGCAATCGACGACGAGCACTTCATCACCCGCAAGCGACGGCCGCTCATACCTGAGCGAGCCGCC
>Ga0310811_10008042_pt1 | contig 13549 bp, 26 predicted proteins | sample YCmetagenome_FD_207642 | JGI IMG/M metagenome (GOLD analysis project Ga0310811, IMG submission 207642) | Soil microbial communities from experimental microcosm in Duke University, North Carolina, United States - YC | ecosystem: Engineered > Artificial ecosystem > Soil microcosm > Unclassified ... | reverse complement strand
GGCGACAACGTGTCGATCACGGTGAAGCTGATCGCCCCGATCGCCATGGAAGAAGGTCTGCGCTTCGCGATCCGCGAAGGCGGCCGTACCGTCGGCGCCGGTGTCGTTGCCAAGATCATCGAGTAAAATCGCTGGTTTGCTGTAAGCAGTAGATGGTGCCCGGGGTGAGGGCGCCCGCTCCCGCGGAAGTCCTCGCCCCTCGTTCTTTTACTAATCGGCGGTGCAACATCGCCTCGCTCTTTTTCAAGGAATCGTCATGCAGAACCAGAAAATCCGCATTCGCCTGAAGGCTTTCGACTACCGTCTGATCGACCAGTCGGCAGCTGAAATCGTCGACACCGCGAAGCGGACTGGCGCAATCGTTCGTGGTCCGGTGCCGCTGCCGACCCGCATCCAGCGTTTCGACATCCTGCGTTCGCCGCACGTCAACAAGACCTCGCGCGACCAGCTCGAAATCCGCACCCATCTGCGTCTGATGGACATCGTCGACCCGACGGACAAGACCGTTGACGCGCTGATGAAGCTGGACCTGCCGGCTGGCGTGGACGTCGAAATCAAGCTGCAGTAAGCCTCACGCGGCGAGCGCACGTATGCGCCGCCGCTAAGTCTTTGATTGCTTGCGGAAATCGAAAGGCCTCGCTATAATGCAAGGCTTTTCGCGCATTTGCGCAAAAATAGCCGTTGCAGTCCGCGCCTTTTTCAGGCCTCCGGTAGCGGCATTTTGTAAATTAGCCCCGACCAATCGCAGTCGGGAATGGAGAAAACGATGAGCCTTGGACTCGTAGGTCGCAAGGTTGGCATGACCCGTATCTTCACGGCCGAAGGGGATTCGATTCCCGTGACCGTGCTGGACGTGTCCGACAACCGCGTGACGCAGATCAAGACTGTTGAAACCGACGGCTACACGGCCGTTCAGGTCGCTTTCGGTACGCGCCGTGCATCGCGTGTGACGAAGCCGCTCGCAGGTCATCTCGCCAAAGCCGGTGTGCAAGCCGGTGAAATCCTGAAGGAATTCCAGATCGACGCAGCCAAGGCAGCTGAGCTGTCGAACGGCGCTATCGTCGGTCCGGATCTGTTCGAAGTGGGCCAGAAGGTCGACGTGCAAGGCGTGTCGATCGGTAAGGGCTACGCCGGTACCATCAAGCGTTACAACTTCGCTTCGGGTCGTGCATCGCACGGTAACTCGCGTTCGCACAACGTTCCGGGCTCGATCGGTATGGCGCAGGATCCGGGTCGTGTGTTCCCGGGTAAGCGCATGACCGGTCACATGGGTGACGAAACGGTCACCGTGCAGAACCTCGAAATCGCTCGTATCGACGCTGATCGCAAGCTGTTGCTCGTCAAGGGCGCCGTTCCGGGCGCGAAGGGCGGCAAGGTTTTTGTGACGCCGGCCGTCAAGGCGCGTCCTGCGAAAGAAGGAGCGAAATAATGGAACTGAAGCTCCTGAATGCTGATGGTCAGGAAGGTGCAGCAGTCACCGCGTCGGACGTCGTGTTCGGCCGTGACTACAACGAAGCGCTGATCCACCAGATCGTGGTTGCGTACCAGGCCAACGCTCGCAGCGGTAACCGCGCGCAGAAAGACCGCGAGCAGGTCAAGCACTCGACCAAGAAGCCGTGGCGCCAGAAGGGTACGGGTCGTGCCCGTTCCGGTATGACGTCGAGCCCGCTGTGGCGTGGCGGTGGTCGGATTTTCCCGAACTCGCCGGAAGAAAATTTCTCGCACAAGGTCAACAAGAAGATGCATCGCGCAGGTCTCTGCTCGATCTTCTCGCAGCTGGCCCGTGAAGGCCGTATCTCGGTGGTCGACGAGCTGACGCTCGAAGCGCCGAAGACCAAGCTGCTGGCCGAGAAATTCAAGGCAATGGGTCTCGAGTCCGTGCTGGTCATTACCGACACGGTTGACGAGAACCTGTACCTCGCGTCGCGCAACCTCGCCCATGTGGCGGTTGTCGAGCCGCGTTACGCCGACCCGCTGTCGCTGATCTACTTCAAGAAAGTGCTGATCACGAAGGCTGCGGTCGCCCAGATCGAGGAGTTGCTGTCATGAGCGAAGTTCGCAAAAACGATCATCGTTTGATGCAAGTTCTGCTCGCGCCGGTGATCTCCGAAAAGGCGACGCTGGTGGCCGACAAGAACGAACAAGTCGTGTTCGAAGTTGCGCCGGACGCTACGAAGCAGGAAGTGAAGGCTGCTGTCGAGCTGCTGTTCAAGGTGGAAGTCGATTCCGTCAACGTGCTGGTTCAGAAGGGCAAGGCCAAGCGCTTTGGCCGCTTCATGGGTAAGCGCAAGGACGTGAAGAAGGCATATGTCTGCCTGAAGCCCGGCCAGGAAATCAACTTTGAAGCGGAGGCCAAGTAATCATGGCAATCGTGAAAGTTAAGCCGACTTCGCCGGGTCGCCGCGCGATGGTCAAGGTGGTGAACAAGGACCTGCATAAAGGCAAGCCCTTCGCACCGCTGCTCGAGACGAAAACGTCGAAGGCAGGCCGTAACAACAACGGCCACATCACCACGCGCCATCAAGGCGGTGGTCACAAGCAACACTACCGTGTCATCGATTTCCGTCGCAACAAGGACGGCATTCCGGCGAAGGTCGAGCGTCTCGAATACGACCCGAACCGCAGCGCGAACATCGCGCTGGTGTTGTACGCGGACGGCGAGCGTCGCTACATCATCGCGCCGAAGGGCGTGACGGTCGGCCAACAGCTGATGTCCGGTTCCGAAGCGCCGATCCGCGCGGGTAACGCACTGCCGATCCGTAACATTCCGGTCGGTACGACGATTCACTGCATCGAAATGCTGCCGGGCAAGGGCGCGCAAATCGCGCGTTCGGCTGGCACGTCGGCGATGCTGCTGGCTCGTGAAAGCGTCTACGCACAAGTGCGTCTGCGCTCGGGCGAAATCCGCCGCGTGCACGTCGAGTGCCGCGCAACGATCGGTGAAGTGGGCAACGAAGAGCACAGCCTCCGTCAAATCGGTAAGGCAGGCGCGAACCGCTGGCGCGGTATCCGCCCGACGGTGCGTGGCGTTGTTATGAACCCGGTCGATCACCCGCACGGTGGTGGCGAAGGCAAGACGGCGGCAGGTCGCCATCCGGTGAGCCCGTGGGGCACGCCGACGAAGGGCTATCGCACCCGCAGCAACAAGCGCACGACGAGCATGATCGTCCAGCGCCGTCACAAGCGTTAAGGAGCAGGCAATGGCACGTTCAATCAAAAAAGGTCCGTTCTGCGACGCTCATTTGCTGAAGAAAGTTGAGACGGCTGCAGCTACGCGCGACAAGAAGCCGATCAAGACCTGGTCGCGTCGCTCGACGATTCTGCCGGACTTCATCGGTCTGACGATCGCCGTTCACAACGGCCGTCAGCACGTTCCGGTGTATGTCACGGAAAACATGGTCGGCCACAAGCTTGGCGAGTTCGCATTGACCCGTACGTTCAAGGGTCACGCGGCCGACAAGAAGGCCAAGAAATAAGGGGCAATCAAGATGGAAGTGAAAGCAATTCATCGCGGTGCCCGCATCTCGGCGCAGAAAACGCGCCTTGTGGCTGACCAGATCCGCGGTTTGCCGGTCGACAAGGCGCTGAACGTTCTGACGTTCTCGCCGAAGAAGGCTGCGGGAATCGTGAAAAAGGTCGTGCTGTCGGCGATCGCGAATGCGGAGCACAACGAAGGCGCCGATATCGACGAGCTCAAGATCAAGAGCATCTACGTCGACAAGGCTGCCTCGCTCAAGCGTTTCACCGCGCGTGCGAAAGGCCGCGGTAACCGCATCGAGAAGCAATCCTGTCACATCACTGTGACGGTCGGGAATTAAGGAGCCATACGATGGGACAGAAAATTCATCCGACTGGCTTCCGTCTGGCCGTCAGCCGCAATTGGGCTTCGCGTTGGTACGCGGGCAACAACAATTTCGCGGCGATGCTGAAGGAAGACATCGGTGTTCGTGAATACCTGAAGAAGAAGCTGAAGAACGCTTCGGTTGGCCGCGTCGTTATCGAGCGTCCGGCCAAGAACGCGCGCATCACGATTTTCAGCTCGCGTCCGGGTGTTGTGATCGGCAAGAAGGGCGAAGACATCGAACTGTTGAAGGCCGAACTGCAGAAGCGCATGGGCGTTCCGGTTCACGTCAACATCGAAGAAATCCGCAAGCCGGAAACCGACGCGCAACTGATCGCCGATTCGATCACGCAACAGCTCGAGCGCCGGATCATGTTCCGCCGCGCGATGAAGCGTGCGATGCAAAACGCGATGCGTCTGGGTGCCCAGGGCATCAAGATCATGAGCGCCGGCCGTCTGAACGGCATTGAAATCGCCCGTACCGAGTGGTATCGCGAAGGCCGCGTGCCGCTTCATACGCTGCGTGCCGACATCGACTACGCAACTTCGGAAGCGAAGACGACGTACGGCATCATCGGCGTCAAGGTGTGGGTCTACAAGGGCGACACGCTCGGCCGCAACGATGCGCCGGTCGTGGAAGAAGTTGCCGAAGAAAAGCGTCCGCGCCGTAACGCGCGCCCGGGTGGCGATCGCCGTCCGCGTCGCGACGGTGAAGGCGGCGGCCCGGCAGGCGCACGTCGTGGCGGTCCCCGTCGTGGCGGCGCTGGCGGCGGCAATGCCGGCGGCGATGGCAAGACTGGAGAATAACGATGCTGCAACCGAAACGCAGGAAGTATCGCAAAGAGCAGAAGGGCCGTAACACCGGTGTGGCGACGCGCGGCAACGCAGTGTCGTTCGGTGAATACGGTCTGAAGGCTATCGGTCGCGGCCGCCTGACCGCGCGTCAAATTGAAGCGGCGCGTCGTGCAATGACGCGTCACATCAAGCGCGGCGGCCGCATCTGGATCCGCATTTTCCCGGACAAGCCGATCTCGCAGAAGCCGGCGGAAGTACGTATGGGTAACGGTAAGGGTAACCCGGAGTACTACGTCGCTGAGATTCAACCGGGCAAGATGCTGTACGAAATGGACGGCGTAACCGAAGAACTGGCACGCGAGGCGTTCCGTCTGGCTGCAGCAAAGCTGCCGCTGAAGACGACCTTCATCGTTCGTCAGCTTGGCGCCTAAGGAGTGATGATGAAGGCTTCCGAACTTCACCAGAAAGATAAGGCCGCGCTCGACAAGGAGCTGTCGGACCTGTTGAAGGCGCAATTCGGCCTGCGCATGCAGCTCGCGACGCAGCAGCTCACCAATACGAGCCAGCTGAAGAAGGTTCGTCGCGACATCGCACGAGTGCGGACCGTCCTGACTCAGAAGGCGAACCAGAAATGAACGATAGCGTGAAAACCTCGCTTAAGCGGACGCTGGTCGGCAAGGTCGTCAGCAACAAGATGGACAAGACGGTCACCGTGCTGGTCGAGCACCGCGTCAAGCACCCGATCTACGGCAAGTACGTCGTGCGCTCGAAGAAGTACCACGCGCATGACGAAGCGAACACCTACAACGAGGGTGATCTCGTTGAAATCCAGGAAACTCGTCCGGTATCGAAGACGAAGGCCTGGACGGTGTCGCGCCTTGTCGAGGCAGCACGCATCATCTGATGCGGGTTGCATGCAGTAGAAGTAGTTGAAATCGCAGTAGATTTCGCTTGCAAGACCGAGATTGTTTGATATAATCTCGGTCTTCCCTCATTTATGGGATCCCGGCTGTTGCCCTGTTGTTTGCAGTACGCAATGCACATGGCAGAGCGGCGGGCGAAATCGTAGGTGGGAAGCCGGTTCGGGCGTCAGCCTGTGCCGAAGGATTCACCGGATTGCGATGGCGGGTTTCGTTTGCCGTCGCTGCCTGTTCTAACCCAAGCAGCCACACGGCTGACGGGACCAAGACTGACCGGATGCGCCATGGTGGTGCGACCGGATTAAGTTGGGAAAAGTTAAACCATGATCCAGACCGAAACTCGGCTTGAAGTGGCCGACAACACGGGTGCGCGTGAAGTCATGTGCATCAAGGTGCTCGGCGGCTCGAAGCGTCGTTATGCCAACATCGGCGACATCATCAAGGTGAGCGTCAAAGAGGCAACGCCGCGCGGGCGCGTAAAGAAAGGCGAAATCTACAACGCCGTGGTGGTTCGCACCGCCAAGGGCGTGCGCCGTCAAGACGGCTCGCTGATCAAGTTCGACGGCAACGCTGCCGTGCTTTTGAATACCAAGCTTGAGCCGATCGGCACCCGTATCTTCGGGCCGGTTACGCGTGAGCTGCGCAGCGAACGCTTCATGAAGATCGTTTCGCTGGCGCCGGAAGTGCTGTAAGGAGCCGAGATGAACAAGATTCGCAAGGGCGATGAAGTGATCGTCACGACCGGCAAAGACAAGGGCAAGCGCGGTGTTGTGCTGGCCATTGGCGAAGAGCGTGTAACGGTCGAAGGCATCAACATCGCCAAGAAGCATGTGAAGCCGAACCCGATGAAGGGTACGACGGGTGGGGTGGAAGCGAAGGCAATGCCGCTTCACATCTCGAACGTCGCTCTCGTCGACGCGAATGGCAAGCCGTCGCGTGTCGGCATCAAGGTCGAAGGGGACAAGAAGGTTCGGTTCCTGAAGACGACCGGTGCCGTGCTGGGCGCCTGACGCTGCGGAGTAAAAAATGGCACGTTTGCAAGAATTTTATAAAGAGAAGGTTGTTCCCGGCCTGATCGAGAAGTTCGGTTACAAGTCCGTCATGGAAGTGCCGCGCATCACCAAGATCACCCTGAACATGGGCCTTGGCGAAGCGGTCGCTGACAAGAAGATCATCGAGAACGCCGTTGGCGATCTGACGAAGATCGCGGGCCAGAAGCCGGTGATCACGAAGGCACGCAAGGCAATCGCGGGCTTCAAGATCCGTCAGGGTTACCCGATCGGTGCGATGGTCACGCTGCGTGGCCAGGCGATGTACGAATTCCTCGATCGTTTCGTGACGGTTGCGCTGCCGCGTGTGCGCGACTTCCGTGGCGTGTCGGGCCGTGCATTCGACGGTCGTGGCAACTACAACATCGGTGTGAAAGAGCAGATCATTTTCCCCGAAATCGACTACGACAAAATCGACGCGCTGCGTGGGCTGAACATCAGCATCACGACCACCGCGAAGACTGACGACGAAGCAAAGGCACTGCTCGCCAGCTTCAAGTTCCCGTTCAGAAACTGAGGTTACCGTGGCTAAACTGGCACTGATCGAACGTGAAAAGAAGCGTGCTCGCCTCGTCGCGAAGTATTCGGCGAAGCGTGCTGAGCTGAAGGCGATCATCGACGACCAAACCAAGTCGGACGAAGAGCGCTATGCCGCCCGTCTGGATCTGCAACAACTGCCCCGCAACGCCAACCCGACGCGTCAACGTAACCGTTGCGCGATCACGGGTCGTCCACGTGGCACGTTCCGCAAATTCGGCTTGGCTCGTAACAAGATTCGTGAAATCGCGTTCCGTGGCGAGATCCCTGGCCTGACCAAGGCGAGCTGGTAATAGGAGAAACATAAGATGAGCATGAGTGATCCTATCGCCGATATGCTGACTCGCATCCGCAACGCGCAGATGGTCGAGAAAGTTTCGGTGACGATGCCCTCGTCGAAGGTCAAGATTGCGATCGCGCAGGTCCTGAAGGACGAAGGTTACATCGACGACTTCGCAGTGAAGTCCGAAGGCGCGAAGACCGAGCTGAACATCGCTCTGAAGTACTACGCTGGCCGTCCGGTTATCGAGCGCCTCGAGCGTGTGTCGAAGCCTGGTCTGCGTGTGTACCGCGGCCGCAATGAAATCCCGCAGGTCATGAATGGCCTCGGCGTTGCAATCGTGTCGACGCCGAAGGGCGTGATGACGGATCGCAAGGCGCGCGCGACTGGCGTGGGCGGCGAAGTCATCTGCTACGTCGCTTAACGCCGAAAGGAGAGAGAAACATGTCTCGAGTAGGTAAGAGCCCAATCGTGCTGCAAGGCGCGGAAGTGGCGATCAGCGACGAGCGCATTACCGTCAAGGGTCCGCTGGGCACGATCTCGCAAAGCGCGAATCGCCTCGTGAAGGTGGTGAACGACAACGGCACGCTGAAGTTCGAGCCGGTTGACGAAAGCCGCGAAGCAAATGCGATGTCGGGCACGATGCGCGCACTGGTTGCGAACATGGTGAACGGCGTCACGAAGGGTTTCGAGCGCAAGCTAACGCTGGTTGGCGTTGGTTATCGTGCGCAGGCGCAAGGCGACAAGCTGAACCTGTCGCTGGGTTTCTCGCACCCGGTGGTGCACCAGATGCCGGAAGGCATCAAGGCTGAAACCCCGTCGCAAACCGAAATCGTGATCAAGGGGATCAACAAGCAACAGGTTGGCCAGGTTGCCGCGGAAGTTCGCGGATACCGTCCGCCGGAGCCCTACAAGGGCAAGGGCGTGCGCTATGCCGACGAGGTTGTGATCCTCAAAGAAACGAAGAAGAAGTAAGGGTGCGCAATCATGGATAAGACTCAATCTCGCCTGCGCCGCGCTCGTCAGACGCGTATCAAGATCGCTGAGCTGCAGGTCGCACGTCTGGCCGTGCATCGCACGAACACGCACATCTATGCGCAAGTGTTCTCGCCGTGCGGCACCAAGGTGCTGGCCAGCGCGTCGACGCTCGAGGCCGAAGTGCGTGCGCAACTGGCTGACCAGTCGGGCAAGGGCGGCAACGTCGCCGCTGCCACGCTGATCGGCAAGCGTATCGCTGAAAAGGCCAAGGCTGCCGGCATCGAATCCGTCGCCTTCGACCGCTCGGGTTTCCGCTACCACGGCCGCGTGAAAGCGCTGGCTGATGCCGCGCGCGAAGCCGGGCTCAAGTTCTAAGGGAAGAATTCGTCATGGCAAAGATGCAAGCGAAAGTTCAGGCTGACGAACGCGACGACGGCCTTCGCGAAAAGATGATCTCGGTCAATCGCGTGACCAAGGTGGTGAAGGGCGGCCGGATTCTCGGTTTCGCCGCACTGACCGTGGTCGGCGATGGCGACGGCCGCGTCGGTATGGGCAAGGGCAAGGCGAAGGAAGTGCCGGTCGCTGTCCAGAAGGCGATGGAACAGGCCCGTCGCAACATGTTCAAGGTGCCGCTGAAGAACGGCACGCTGCAGCACGAAGTGCACGGCAAGCACGGCGCGTCGATGGTTCTGCTGGCTCCGGCGAAAGACGGTACCGGTGTGATCGCAGGCGGTCCGATGCGCGCAGTGTTCGACGTGATGGGCGTGCAGAACGTGGTGGCGAAGAGCCACGGTTCGACGAACCCGTACAACCTCGTTCGTGCGACGCTCGACGGTCTGCGCAAGCAGTCCACGCCGGCTGACATCGCAGCGAAGCGTGGTAAGTCGGTCGAAGACATTCTCGGCTAAAGGTGGGCACCATGTCTGAAAAAACTGTGAAGGTTCAGCTCGTCAAGAGCCTGATCGGCACGCGTGACACGCACCGTGCAACGGTGCGTGGCCTGGGCCTGCGCCGACTCAACTCGGTCAGCGAGCTGCAGGACACGCCGGCTGTGCGCGGCATGATCAACAAGGTTTCGTACCTCGTTAAGGTCATCGGCTAAGCGGCTGATCGGGTACTCAAGGAGTTGATAATGGATTTGAATAACCTGAAGCCGGCAGAAGGCGCGAAGCACGCAAAGCGTCGCGTGGGTCGCGGCATCGGCTCCGGCCTCGGCAAGACCGCAGGTCGTGGTCACAAGGGTCAGAAATCGCGTTCGGGCGGCTTCCACAAGGTCGGCTTCGAGGGCGGTCAGATGCCTCTGCAACGTCGTCTGCCGAAGCGCGGCTTCACGTCGCTGACGAAGGAATTCGTCGGTGAAGTGCGTCTGGGCGATCTGGAAAAACTGCCGGTCGACGAAATCGATCTGCTGGCTCTGAAGCAAGCCGGTCTGGTGGGCGAGCTGATCAAGAGCGCCAAGATCATTTCGACGGGCGAGATCAAGCGCAAGATCGTCGTGAAGGGTCTGGGTGCGACGAAGAGTGCGCGCGCTGCGATCGAAGCGGCCGGCGGCTCGTTCGCCGAGTAACGTGCAGAGCGATTTGCCGTCACTAGCATTTGCATCGGAGAAGGTACTTGGCTAACAGTCCGAGTCTCGCAAAACCCGGTCGAAGCGCGGCGAAGTTCGGCGACCTGCGTCGGCGTGCAGTGTTCCTGCTGCTGGCGCTGGTTGTCTACCGCATCGGTGCGCATATTCCGGTGCCGGGTATCGACCCGGATCAACTGGCGAAGCTGTTTCAAAGCCAGGCGGGCGGCATCCTTGGCATGTTCAACATGTTCTCGGGTGGCGCGCTTTCGCGATTCACGGTTTTTGCGCTGGGGATCATGCCGTACATCTCGGCGTCGATCATCATGCAGCTGCTGGCAATCGTCTCGCCGCAGCTGGAAGCGCTGAAGAAAGAAGGGCAGGCAGGGCAGCGGAAGATTACGCAGTACACGCGGGTCTTCACCGTCTTGCTGGCGACGTTCCAGGCGTTCGGCATTGCCGTGGCGCTCGAGAACCAGCCGGGCCTGGTGATCGATCCGGGCATGGTGTTTCGCCTGACGACGGTTGTGACGCTGGTGACGGGCACGATGTTCCTGATGTGGCTGGGTGAGCAGATCACGGAACGCGGTCTCGGCAACGGTATCTCGATCATCATTTTCGGCGGCATCGCAGCGGGCTTCCCGAATGCGATCGGTGGTCTGTTCGAGCTGGTTCGCACCGGCTCGATGTCGATCATCTCGGCGATCATCATCGTGGCGCTGATCGGGGCTGTGACGTATCTGGTGGTGTTCATCGAACGCGGCCAGCGCAAGATCCTCGTGAACTATGCGAAGCGTCAGGTCGGTAACAAGATTTACGGTGGACAGTCGTCGCATCTGCCGCTGAAGTTGAACATGTCGGGCGTGATTCCGCCGATCTTCGCATCGTCGATCATCCTGTTCCCGGCAACGATCCTGAACTGGTTCAGCGCAGGGTCGAACACGGGCTGGTTCGCCGAAACGCTGCATAACGTGGCCGAGGCGTTGAAACCAGGCCAACCGGTGTATGTGTTGTTGTATGCGTTGGCGATCGTCTTTTTCTGCTTCTTCTACACCGCTCTGGTGTTCAACAGCAGGGAAACGGCCGACAACCTGAAGAAGAGTGGCGCATTCGTTCCGGGTATCCGCCCGGGCGATCAGACCGCGCGCTATATCGACCGGATTCTCACGCGTCTGACGCTGGCCGGTGCGATCTATATCGTGTTCGTCTGCCTGCTGCCCGAATTTTTGGTGCTGCGCTGGAACGTGCCGTTTTATTTTGGTGGAACGTCGCTGCTGATCATCGTCGTCGTCACCATGGACTTCATGGCCCAAGTGCAGTCGTACGTGATGTCGCAACAGTATGAATCGCTGCTGAAGAAAGCCAATTTCAAAGGCGGCGGCGTCCCAATGCGCTAAAAAGGACTTATGGCCAAAGACGATGTAATCCAGATGCAGGGTGAAGTAATCGAAAACCTGCCTAACGCTACCTTCAGGGTAAAGCTGGAGAACGGCCATGTCGTATTGGGACATATCTCCGGCAAGATGCGGATGCACTACATCCGCATCCTGCCTGGCGACAAGGTGACGGTTGAGTTGACGCCCTACGATCTGTCGCGTGCGCGGATCGTGTTCCGGGCGAAGTGATTTGAAAAAAGGGTAATATCATGAAAGTGATGGCATCGGTTAAGCGCATCTGCCGCAACTGCAAGATCATCAAGCGCAAGGGCGTTGTCCGCGTGATTTGCAGCTCTGATCCGCGCCACAAACAGCGTCAAGGCTGAACGGCCACGCTTTTGCTTGCGCTTTTTGTTTGAGGAAAAACAATGGCTCGTATCGCAGGGGTTAACATCCCGAACCACCAGCATACCGAAATCGGCCTGACGGCTATTTACGGTATTGGCCGCACGCGCTCGCGCATCATCTGCGAAGCGGCTGGTGTGGCATTTTCGAAGAAGGTCAAAGACCTGAACGACGCAGACCTCGAAAAGCTGCGTGAAGAAGTCGGCAAGTACATCGTCGAAGGCGATCTGCGTCGCGAAACGACGATGAACATCAAGCGCCTGATGGACCTCGGCTGCTACCGCGGCGTGCGCCATCGCAAGGGCCTGCCCCTGCGCGGTCAGCGTACGCGTACCAATGCGCGTACGCGTAAGGGTCCGCGTCGCGCAGCGCAATCGCTGAAGAAGTAAGCGGGACTGACAGTTACAGGAAAACGTATGGCTAAGGCTTCGAACAACACCGCGGCGCAACGCGTTCGCAAGAAGGTTAAGAAGAACGTCGCCGAGGGCGTGGTTCACGTTCACGCGTCGTTCAACAACACCATCATCACGATCACCGATCGTCAGGGCAATGCACTTGCCTGGGCGACCTCGGGTGGCCAAGGCTTCAAGGGTTCGCGTAAGTCGACCCCGTTTGCAGCCCAGGTGGCAGCCGAGTCGGCTGGCCGCGTGGCAATGGAATACGGCGTGAAGAACCTCGAAGTGCGGATCAAGGGCCCGGGCCCTGGCCGTGAGTCGGCGGTGCGCGCGTTGCATGGTCTTGGCATCAAGATCACCGCGATCTCCGACGTGACGCCGGTTCCGCACAACGGTTGCCGTCCGCCGAAGCGTCGTCGTATCTAAGACACGCTTTGTTGCCTGCGCCTGTCTCCGCCGGGTGAAATAATCCGGCGGCGATGGGCCGTATGCATTATTGAATTGACTAAGCCCACCGTTCGACCCAAAGGGTTCGGACTAGCGTGAATGCAAATTCACGTGATCAATCATAGAAGGAACGCAAAGTGGCACGCTATATCGGCCCTAAGGCCAAGCTGTCTCGCCGTGAAGGCACCGACCTCTTCCTGAAGAGCGCCCGTCGCTCGCTCGCCGACAAGTGCAAGCTCGATAGCAAGCCGGGTCAGCACGGCCGCACCTCGGGCGCACGTACGTCCGACTACGGCACGCAGCTGCGCGAAAAGCAAAAAGTGAAGCGCATCTACGGTGTGCTCGAGCGCCAGTTCCGCCGTTACTTCGCGGAAGCTTCGCGTCGCAAGGGCAACACCGGCGAAAAGCTGCTGCAGCTGCTCGAGTCGCGTCTCGACAACGTCGTGTATCGCATGGGCTTCGGCTCGACGCGCGCTGAAGCGCGCCAGCTGGTGGGTCACAAGGCGATCACCGTGAACGGCGTTGTCGCGAACATCCCGTCGCTGCAAGTGAAGGCTGGCGACGTGGTCGCAGTTCGCGAACAGGCGAAGAAGCAGGCTCGTATTCTCGAAGCGCTGTCGCTGGCTGAACAAGGCGGCCTGCCGAGCTGGGTTGCTGTCGATACGAAGAAATTCGAAGGCACGTTCAAGCAAATGCCGGAACGCAGCGACATCGCCGGCGACATTAACGAAAGCCTGATCGTCGAATTGTATTCGCGCTAATCGGATTGACGGCCGGGGTACCCTGATTGCGTTGTGCAAGGGGTTGCCTCGGCTGTTTATTTTCAGGTTGTTACCGGTCAGCCTTATCGGTGTAACGAGCCGAGGGTATTGAAAAGGAAAACCTATGCAAACCAGTTTGTTGAAACCCAAGATTATCGCAGTGGAATCGCTGGGCGAGAGCCATGCGAAAGTGGTCATGGA
>Ga0310811_10008041_pt1 | contig 13550 bp, 10 predicted proteins | sample YCmetagenome_FD_207642 | JGI IMG/M metagenome (GOLD analysis project Ga0310811, IMG submission 207642) | Soil microbial communities from experimental microcosm in Duke University, North Carolina, United States - YC | ecosystem: Engineered > Artificial ecosystem > Soil microcosm > Unclassified ... | reverse complement strand
GCATCGAGGGTGGCGACGCGCGGGTGCGGATCGCCGCGCTGACCGAGGCGGGCCGGGCAGAGTGGGCCGAACTCGACCAGCGCTCCGACGACCTCGCCCGCTCCATCCTCGAGCCGCTCGCCCGGGACCGGCGCGACCGGCTCGTGGCCGCTATGGCCGAGGTCGAACGGCTGCTGGTGGCGTCGATGGTGACCCTCGAGCCGTGCCCGCCGAGCGACCCGCGGGCCCGCGCGTGCGTGCGCGCCTACGCCCGCGACCTCGCCGCGCGGTTCCCCGGCGGGTTCGACCCGGCGCTCAGCGTGCCGGTGCGCGACGAGGAGCTCATGCCGCCCGTCGGGGTACTACTGCTGGCCACCCTCAACGACGAGCCGGTCGGCTGCGGCGCCGTGAAGCTGCACCCGGACGGGGTGGCGGAGATCGTGCGGGTGTGGGTGTCGTCGGACGTGCGGGGGCTCGGGCTGGGCCGGCGGCTGCTGTGCGCGGTCGAGGACTACGCCGCCGCACGCGGCTGGCGCGAGGCCCGCCTCGACACCAACCGCAGCCTCATTGAGGCGATCGCGATGTACCGCTCGGCCGGCTACCGCGAGACGGCGCCGTACAACGACGAGCCATACGCCGACCACTGGTTTGCGAAGGACCTCAGCTCATCTTGAGCAGCCGCCAGCCCTGGTTGGTGCCGACGGGCGGCACGCCGCGCACGCCCCCAGTTGCACGCGTTGTTGAAGCCGGTGGTGGTCAGCGGCCGAGAGGCGCCGGTGACCCCGTAGCGGCGGCCCTCTCCCGGCTTGCGGCGTGCTCTGTTCATCACGCCGCGCCGGGAGCTCTGGGCCGCCTCCCCTACTCCGTGCCTGACGGCAGCCGGTAGGTGCTCGCCCACTCGGCCCACTCGGCGAGCGCCTCATACACCCGGACGCCGCCCTCGATGGTGATGCGCAGCGACTGCGTCTGCGGCGAGTCCCCGAACTCTCCGGCGTCCTTGCGGCGCGCGTACTCTCGGTAGGCGGCCGCCCGCTCGGTGTAGAACTGCGCCTCCCGCTCGAGGTGCCGGGCCAGGTCGCCGGGCTCCATCAGCCAGAAGAAGCACGAGCGCAGCAACGGCTCGAGCCGCACGGTGTGGTCGACCTCGGCGCTGCTGAGCCATCGCCGCACCTCGACCAGCCCTGCGTCGGTGATCCGGTACGCCTTGCGCCCTCGCGGCCCGCGGCTGTCGATCCCGATCAGCCCATCGGCCGTCATCTTCGCGAGCTCCGCGTAGATCTTCGGATGCTGCGCCGGCCAGAGCGCCCCGAGCACTTCGTTGAAGCGCCCAGCGAGGTCATACCCGCTGGCCGGCCCTTCGGCGAGCAGCCCGAGCAGCCCGTGCCGCAACGACATCGTCGCCTCCGTCTCACATGTCTTGACGCCCCCTCATTATCAGCTGTACTACTGGACATGTCCTAAGGTACATGTCGAGAGGACCACCTCATGCCAGCGGTACTGATCACCGGCGCTACGGGCGGTATTGGCCGCGCCACGGTCCGCGCCCTGCTAGATCGCGGCCTGACCGTCTACGCCGGCATTCACTCCCTGCCACCCTCCGCAGCCACAGCACCTCTCCCCCTTCCCCGCGACGCCACGCCTTCGCATCTCCTCACGACCCCTCCCGGCCGCCCTGGACTCCCGAGCGACGCATCACCACTTCGCGACGCGTTGCCCCCTCGCGGGGCCGAGCTTCCTCGCGATGGCGTGCTTCCTCGCGACGCCGGGCTTCCTCGCGAGGGCGGGCTTCCTCGCGACGCCGGGCTTCCTCGCGATGGCGGGTCGGCGCGTGACGCTGGGTCACACGACGGCCCCGGCACCCGCGGCAGCGCGAGCTCACACGACTCGGTCCAGGCTCGCAACGGTTCCGATGCGCAGGGTGACTTCGGCCCGGACCTCGCCGGCGCCATCCCGATCCACCTGGACGTGACGGACCCGGCAAGCGTCGCGGCCGCGGCCCGAGAGATCTCGGCACTGGAGTCCGGCCGAGGCCTGCACGCGGTGGTGAACAACGCGGGCATCATCGTCCAGGGAGCCCTCGAACTCGTCCCCGACGAGGAGCTCCACCGCCAGTTCGACGTCAACGTCTACGGCCCGGTACGCGTGATCCGCGAGTTCCTCCCCCTCCTGCGCCAGGCCAGGGGCCGCCTGATCAACGTCACCGCCCCGACGGCTCGCGTCGCGGTCCCGTTCGCGGCGCCGATCTCGGCAAGCAAGGCCGCCCTGGCCTGGCTGTCGGAGGCCCTTCGCCTGGAGCTGTCCCCATTCGGCATCCCGGTGATCCAGGTCGAGCCCGGCGGCACCCGGACGGAGATCTTCACGAAGGCCGCAACAGCGGAGCGTGCGTCCCTTGCCGGTGCCGACCCGAGCGTCGTAGCGCTCTACCGCCCGTCACTGGATGCGGTCGCAGCGTCAACGGCGAAGCAACCCTTGGACCCGGTGTCGAAGGCGACGGACGCGATCGTCGCCGCGGTGCTCGACCGCCGCCCGCGCACGCACTACCTGGCCGGCAACGCCCGCCTATTCGCGACCTTGGCCCGCCTCCCGCGCGGCACTCGCGACCGCCTCCTCGCCCGCACGCTGGGCCTCCCCCGATGACCCTCCGCAACGACCGGAGCCCGGACAGCTACGACCAGGTCCCCCAGGACGATGCGCTAGCCGCACAACACAGCGAGACAACGCCGCCACAGCCGGCAACGTTTGCACCCCTCGGCACGACATCACCCGCGGACGCCGCGACAGCACTGCCCGCCGGGGCCGCGACAGCACTGCCCGCCGGGACCGGGATCGGGTTGCCAGCCAGGGCCGAGGTCGTGTTGCCGGCCGGGGCGACGGTGGTGGTCACCGGCGGGACGAGCGGTCTCGGCCGCGAGGTGGTGCGGCGTCTGGCCGGCGACGGGTACCGGGTGATCACCGTCGGGCGGGATCCGACCCGCGTCGAGGCGCTCCGCATGCAGCGGGGCACCGCGGGGCCGCGCAACGTCGTGATAGCCACGGTGGGTGACCTGTCGACGGCGGCGGGCTGTCGTTCGTTCGCCGAGTTCGTCGCCGCGCAGACCGATCACGTTGCGGCTCTGATCAACAACGCCGGGGTCATGTCGCCGCGGCGGGTGGAGACGGCGGACGGGCTGGAGCTCAACTTCGCGGTGCACCACCTCGCGCCGTTCGTCCTGACGAACGCGCTCCTGCCGCTGCTGCGCCGGTTCCCCGCGGCCCGGGTCGTCAATGTCAACAGCGCCGGCCACCAGACCAGCCTGGGCGGCCACCACAACCCGACCCTGGACTTCGATGACCTGCAGTCGCGGCGCGGATACGACCCGTTCCTCGCGTACAGCCGCAGCAAGCTCGCGAACCTGCTCTTCACGTACGAGCTCGCACGCCGTCACGGCACGGAGCTGGTCGTGAACGCGTTGCACCCGGGCGTGGTGCGCACCGACCTGGGCCGGCAGTGGCCGCGGCTGCAGGTGGCGGCGATGCAGGTGTTCGCGCTGTCGTCGGCGCGGGCGGCGGGACCGGTGGCGTCGCTGGCGATCGGCCCGGTCGCCACGCAGGGCGCCTACTACGACCGGTCGACGCCGGTCCGTTCGTCCCCGCCCTCGTACGACCGCAACGCCGCGTCGCGCCTCTGGCAACTCACCGAAGCCCTCAGCGGCTAACTCAGGCCGTCCGTCGCTGCGTGCTGCACAACGCATTGGGGCGAGGTAACGCGTGCCGGTATGCCAGGCGGCCCAAAGCGCGTCGGTCCCGCACCGGCGCATAAAACGCCGATCCCCGCGAACCTGCTGCGTTCGCGGGGAAAGGGCACGCGGTCCGGGGAGGAGACCCCTGGGCCGCGTGGAACTCAGGACTCGAGCGGGCGTCGGGCGATCGCGATGACCGACTGGCCGAAGGGCGGGCGGAAGCCGCGCTCGATGAAGCGGGTCAGCGGGGCGACCGTCGAGTCGTAGAACTTGACCATCGGGCCGGGGCCGGGCATCTGCTTGAGCAGGCACGTCGACACGTAGTAGCCGATGAGGCCGAGCGAGTTGGCGTAGTGCAGTTGCATGATCTCGAGGTCGGCGTCCTTGAGGGCCGCGCGCATCGTCTTCTTCGTGTAGCGGCGCACGTGGCCGGTGGCGATGTCGGCGGGGCCCATCGCAAACGGGAACGCCGGGACGACGATGATGACGTGGCCGCCGGGGCGGACGAGCGAGCGCATGGTGCGCAGGCCGCCGATGTCGTCGTCGATGTGCTCGAGGACGTTGTAGGAGATCGCGGCGCTGTGGTCGCCGTTGACCTCGCTGGGCAGCAGCAGCTCGCGGACGCTGACGCCGGGGTGGTCGGCGAACCGCTCCTTGAGCGCGACGATACGGCCCGAGTCGGCCTCGGTGAGCGTCATCTTCTCGGTGTGCTCGAGCCACTCTGCGGCGTAGTCGCCGAGACCGGCACTGACCTCGATCGGGTGATCACCGAGATAAGGCGTCGCGAACGCCACGAACCACTTGCGGTGGTTCTTGGCCATCGCCAGGCCTTCGAGCACCTCCGACTGGATGGCCTGGTCGCCGAGGATTGCCTCATCCGGATTCGGCACGCTGCACCCCTACGTGAATACTGATCATGTTTGGCCGAGCTGGCGTAGTGTATCGGTGTTGATGCTCCCGCCACCCCCTGCACCGCACTTCGAACAGCCACTATGGTGTCACAGTGAATTTCGGGGACAAGGCCGCCGAGCGCCGCACCACAGCGGTCGTGCTGCTGAGTTATGTGGCCGCCGCCGTTACCGTGCTGCAGCACCTGTGGGCAGATCCGCAAGGACGGATGTTCGCCGACAACGGCCAGGACCATGTCTTCTTCGAGTGGGTGCTGACGCATGCGGCACGCCTGTTCACTCACGGTGACAACCCGTTCTTCACCGATCAACTGAATGCGCCGCTGGGCATCAATCTCATGGCGAACACGTCCGTTCTCGGACTCGCACTACCGTTGGCTCCGATCACGTTGCTGTTCGGCGCCGGCGTCACGTTAGTGCTGATCGACACCATCGCCCTCGCCGGAACCGCGGCCGCTTGGTATTTCATTCTTTCTCGGCATGTTGTCACATCTCGGGTCGCCGCGTATATTGGAGCGCTTTTCTGCGGCTTCGCGCCATCGATGATCTCGCAGAGCACCGGGCATCCGAACATCGCCGGGCAGTTCCTGATCCCCTTCATCGTGTGGAACGTCCTGCGCCTGCGCGAGCCCGGCCCCACGGTGCGGCGCGGCCTGGTGCTGGGCGCCGTGGTGCTGTACCAGTTCTTCATCAACGAGGAGATCCTCTTCCTCACCGCCGTTGCCCTGCTGGTGTTCCTGCTGGCCTACCTGCGCCCCCGCGAGTACCTGCCGACGGTCCGCAATGCGCTGCCGGCGATCGGCGTCGGCGCCCTGTTCGCGGGCGTGCTCCTCGCCTATCCCCTCTACCACCAGTTCTTCGGCCCGCAGGCGTACCACGGCCTGCCCGAGTACGTGCACGGATACAGCAGCGACGGCGCCTCGTTCACCGAATTCAGCCGCCGCTCCATCTTCGCGCCGGACGTCGCCAAGATCGACAAGATGGGCGGCCCGACCGAGGAGAACACGTTCTTCGGCTGGCCCCTGATCAGCCTGATCGCGGCCATGTCGGTCGCCCTGTTCCACCTCCGCGCGGCCCGCGCCCTCCTGGTCACCGCGGTGGTCTTCGCGCTGCTGTCGCTCGGCACGGTGGTCAAGTGGCGCGGCACGGAGACCGAGTACGACGGCCCGTGGAAGTGGGTGCACCGCCTGCCGCTGTTCGACTCGGTGGTGCCGACGCGCCTGGCCCTGGTCATCGCCCCGCTGATCGGCATCATGCTGGCGCTGCTCGTCGACCGGTACATCATGGCCCCGGCTCGCCCGGCGCCGGACGCCGCCGAGGCCGGCGGTGACGTACCGGACGCGGAAAAATCCCCCGGGGACCTCGTCCCGACAGGCGCCGCGCGCGATGGCGGCCTTGCACTTTCCACGGACTCGCCCGACTCGTCGGCAATGTCGGAAAGTTCCGAAGCCCCGGTGAGCACGAAGACGGACATCCGTCCGGCCGAGGAGGAGACGACGCCGGCCGCCCGCTGGCTGTGGGCGGCCGCGGTCCTCACCGCCCTGATCCCGCTCATCCCGACCCCGCAGCCGGCCGACCCTCGCTCCGCACTGCCGACGTTCTTCGCCAGCGGCGCCTGGCGCCAGACGATCCCGGTCGACTCGACGGTCGTGCCGCTGCCGCTGGGCTGGTACGAGGGCCTCGACGCGATGCGCTGGTCCACCGAGGCCAACCTCGACTTCCGCATCGCCGGCGGCTACTTCCTGGCCCCCGACCCGAACGACCCGAAGGGCGCCGCGGCGTTCGGCCCCGCCGGCCGCCCGACGATGGACATCCTGAACGCCGTCGCCGGCGACGGCGCCGTGCCGCAGGTCACCCCCGACCAACAGGCCCAGGCCAAGGTCGACCTGGCCTATTGGAAGGCCGATTTCCTGGTACTCCCCGACCTCCACGGCAACAGCGAAGCCATCCGCCAGACCGCCGAGCAGCTCTTCGGCCCCGGCCAGCACGTGCTGGACGTCTGGGTCTGGAAGGTCTGACCGCGCCCTGAGGGCCGCCGCGCCCGGCCACACGGCCGTGCGCGCACCCCGGGACGGCACGGCCCGGACGCAGGCCGGGCCGCAAGGCGCGGACGCACGATCGAGCGGGCGATCCCGGACGGTACGGCCCGGCCGCATGCCCGGACGCGCGGCTCGGGCCGCACGGTCGGACGCGCGGCCCGAGCACGGGCCCGGACGCACGGTCAGACGCGCACCCCGGAAGCGCGGCCGGCCACGCGCCGGGACGCGCGGCCGGCCACTAGGGCGTGGCGCTTGGCGTCAGGAGGGCTTGGGGCCGTTCCAGTCGACGAGTTGGACGATGACGCCGTTGGGGTCGCGGACCTGGAAGGCGCGCTCGCCCCATTCCTCGACCGTGAGCGGCATGGTGATCGGTACGCCGGCGCGCTCGAGCCGGGACAGTTCCCCCTCGAGGTCGTCGACGACGAGGGCGAGGATGACGCCGGCGGCGTGTACGTCGCGCTGGTCGTCCGGCAGCGTGGGCAGGCCTCGCCGCAGGAAAATTACATTGTGACCGACGTCGTCGCGCGCCAGCGAGGTGAAGCCGTCGGCCGCCATCTCCTCCCGAAACCCGAACTGCTCCTGCAGGAACCGGCTCGACGCGGCCGCGTCGTCCACGTTGAACGACACTGCCGACGAAGTGACCCGCAAGGTGACCTCCCCCAGATCGGAAACTCTATACACCGTATGACGAAAAAGCTCCCGCGGCAAACCGACAAATCACGAAGCAACGGCAAACGGCAGAAATCGGGCCCAGCGAACCGCGAGACGACAGCTCAGTCACCCCGACCGGAGGGCGCCGATCGCAGCCCGGACGGCGACCGCAGCCCAGAGTCGACCGCAGCCCGGACACACGGCCAAGCGCGACCCAGAGGGCAGGCGCGGCCCGGACACGCGCCGAGGCCCCGACCCGGACGGCAGGCACGCCCGGACACACGGCCAAGCACGGCCCAGAGGCCAGGCGCGGCCCGGACACGCGGCGAGTGCCCGGCCCCGGACGGCGGGCGGCGGGCGGCGGGCGGCGGCGCGGCCCGGACGGCGCGGGCGCGGTCCGGACGGACAGCGAGCCTCAGGCCATGGTGGTGGTGCGGAGCAGCTCCGCGAACTCCTCCGCCGGCATGACGCGCACGCCCAGTTCCTCGGCCTTCGCGGCCTTCGAGCCGGCGCCCTCGCCGACCACGACCAGGTCCGTCTTCTTCGAGACCGAGCCCGACGAGCGACCGCCCAGCCGCTCCACGGCCTCGTTGCCCTCGTTGCGGGTCAGGCCGGGCACCGAACCGGTCACGACGACGGTCATCGGCGTGCCGTCCTCCTTCTGCAGCGGCAGCAAGGCGGCCGGGGCGGCGTCGGCGGCGTCGGGATCGGAGGCGTCGGCGGCGGAGGCGTCGGCGGGGGACGCGGCGGGCGGGCGGGGGCGATACGTCGGCTCGGTCATGTTGACGCCGCGGGCCGTCAGGCGGGCGATGACCGGCTGGAGCTCGACCAGCTCCGCGGCGATCGTCACCGCGCGCTCCGGGCCGACGCCCTCGACCTCCTGCAGGTCGGTGACCGACGCGGCCAGCAGGGCCTCCATGGTGCCGAAGTGGGTGGCCAGGCGGCGCGACATCGAGCGGCCGGTCATGCGCACGCCCAGGCCGGTGAGGACGCGGGACATGGGCTGGGTCTTCGAGGACTGGATGGCGGTGACGAGCTTGGTGGCGGAGACCTCGCCCATGCGGTCGAACGCGGCCAGTGTCTCGACCTTCAGGTCGTAGAGGTCGGCCGGGTCGGTGACGAGGCCGGCGGCAGTGACCATGTCGATGAGCTTGCCGCCGAGGCCCTCGATGTCCATCGAGTCGCGGGCCGCGTAGTAGGACAGCGCCTCGCGGGCGCCGCAGGCCCGGCCGCGGGTGCAGCGCCAGCGCTTCTGGGTGCGGTCGATCTCCCCGTCGCAGCGGGGGCAGCGCACGGGCGGCTCGAACGGCACGGAGTCGGCCGGGCGCTCGTCGAGCTTGGCGCCGGTGATCTCCGGGATGACGTCTCCGGCCCGGCGCACGAAGACGGTGTCGCCGGGGCGGACGTTGCGCCGGACGAGGTCGTCGAAGTTGTGCAGGGTGGCGGAGGTGACGATGACGCCGCTGATCTGGACGGGCTCGAGCACGGCGACCGGGGTGATCACGCCGGTGCGCCCGACCTGGACCTCGATGGCCTTGAGCCGGGTGGTGCGCGTGTCGGCCGGGAACTTGTAGGCGATGCCCCAGCGCGGCGCCCGGCTCGAGGAGCCGGCGAGCTCCCGGTCGGCGGGCTGGTCGGCCTTGATGACGGCGCCGTCGATGCCGTAGCCGAGGGTGCCGCGGCCCGTGTTGAGCGCCTCGACGGCGGCGAGCAGGTCGTCGATGCTCGTGCTGACCGGCATGCCGGCGGTGGAGGAGACGCCGAGGCGGGCGAGCTCGGCCATGGCGGCGGAGTGCGGGCCGTCGCCGAGGCCGCGCGCACCGTAGGCGACGAACGACAGCGGCGCGTCGTAGGTGCGGTCCTGCGCGCGCAGCGTGCCGGCGGCGGCGCTGCGCGGGTGCGCGAACGGCGGCTCGCCGGTGGCGGTGCGCATGCCGTTGGCGACGTCGAAGTCGGCGTCGGTCATGAAGACCTCGCCGCGGACCTCGATCGTGAGCGGCTCGGCGAGGTGCTCGGGCAGGCCGGCAGCGCGGCGCGCCTGCGCGGTGACGTCCTCGCCGGCGCGGCCGTCGCCGCGGGTGGCGACCTGCACCAGGCGGCCGTCCTCGTAGCGGGCGGCGATGGCCAGCCCGTCGATCTTCGGCTCGACGGTGAAGCCGGCGACGGGGCGCCCGATGAGCTTCTCCAGCCGCAGGGCCCACTTGCGCAGCGTGTCCTCGTTGAAGACGTTGTCGAGGCTGAGCATGGGCTCGCTGTGCACGACGTCGCCGACGACCCCTCCGCCGGCCGCGACGACCTCGGTCGGGGAGTCCTCGACCTTCCAGTCGGGGTGCGCGTCCTCGGTCGCCGCCACCCGCTGCATGAGGGCGTCGTACACCGCGTCGTCCATCGCCAGGTCGGGGCCGGCGTAATACGCGGCGGCGGCGTCGCGGACCTGTGTGACGGCGGCGCGGTAGTCGGCAACGGTGGGGAACGGCTGGGTCATGAACGGGAGCCTAGTCATGGGGTACGACAAAAAGTTACCGTGCCGCCGTGGGACTCGACGAGATCACCGACGACGGGCTGCTGGCCCTGGCCGAGGACGGCGACCCGGGCGCGCGCGAGGACGCGTGCGTGGAGCTGGCCCGCCGGATCAACCGCGGCGACATGATGATCGGCATCCTGCCGCTGACGGCCACCGGCGTGGTGGTGGCGGGCCTGTCGGCGACGGGCCGGGCAGGCAGCGCGCGGGCGTGGCGCGAGCTGGGCGTGTGCTATCTGGGCCCCGACGGCGACCGGCTGCCGCCCGCGAACTGGCCGCCCGCGCCGTACGCCGCCGATGAGACCGGCGATTCCGACGGCTACGCGCTGCGCTGCTTCGCCGCGGCGGCCCAGCTGGGCGACCGCGACGGCGCGATGCTGTTCGCCCGGGCCAGCCGGGAGGCGCCGGCCCCGGCCCGCGCGGCGGCGCGCGACCTGCTGCGGCCGCACGCGCAGACCGACGCCGCGGCGGGGTACCAGATGGGGCTGCTCGAACAATGGCTCGACCGGCCCGGCGCGGCGGTCGAGCACCACCTGCGCGCCGCCGGGCAGGGCGACGCCGATGCCGCGTTCGAGCTCTACGTGCTGTACTCCACCGGCAGCGGCGTCGAGCGCGACGCCGACGAGGCGCGGGAGTGGCTGGAGCGCGCCGCGGACCTCGGCCAGCCACGCGCCCTGTACAACATGGGCGCCGCGCACGCGACCGGCACGGGCGCGCCGCTGGACATGGACCGGGCCGTCTCCTACTACGAGCGCGCGGCCCGCTCCGGCAACCCGCGGGCCGCGGCGACGCTGGGCGTCATGTACCTCACCGGCGGCGGAGTCGACGAGGACCCCGACCGCGCCGAGCACTGGCTCGACCTCGCCGACGACCTCGGCCACCCGGTCGACGACTGGCTGGCGCAGCTCGGCCTGCAGCGCCCCTGACCCGGCGGCCGCGCGATTTTGCGTACCGCCGATTGCGTACTTCCACGGATGGCCGCACCGCCGCGCGCCAATAGCGTTGCGGGCATGGACGAGCGCGACTACCGATCCACCAGGGTGTACCAGCTGAGCCGGCTGTTCCTCGACCGTGAACGGTCCCACTTTCAATCAACATCTGTCAGCGCCTTGACGGAGACCACCGGCCTGGGAGAACACTGGGAGCGTTCACGGACCAGTCCCACACCCCAGGAGGAGTGCCCGTGCTCCGAATCCGACCCGTCGCCGCCATGGCGGGAGCGATCGCACTCGGCGCCGCCATCGCCGTAGCGAACGCCGCACCCGCCGCCGCGGCCACCACGATCACCATGCGCGGCGCCGACGTCTCGTCGCTGCAGCGCAGCCTCGACCTCGGCGCCAAGTACTACAACGCCGCCGGAACCGCCGCCGACCCGCTCGACATCCTCAAGGGCATCGGCGTCAACTACGTGCGGCTGCGGATCTGGAACAACCCGGCGAGCGGCTACAACAACCTCGCCAAGGTCCTGCTCCAGGCCAAGGCGGCGAAGGCCAAGGGCCTGTCGCTGATGATCGACTTCCACTACTCCGACACGTGGGCCGACCCCGGCAAGCAGTACAAGCCGGCCGCGTGGGCGTCGCACAACATCTCCGCGCTGCAGACCGACGTGTACAACTACACGCTGTCGGTGTGCAACGCGCTCAAGGCCCAGGGCACCACGCCGGAGAGCGTGCAGATCGGCAACGAGATCAACGTCGGCATGCTGTGGAACGACGGCAAGGTCGTCAACAACGACTTCACCAACCTGAGCCTGCTGCTGAAGTCCGGCTACAACGCGACGAAGGCCTGCAACAGCGGCACCCAGGTCATCATCCACACCGCGGACGCCGACAGCGACGCCAACGCCCGCTGGTTCTACGACGGCATCAAGGCCAAGGGCGTGGCCTGGGACATCACCGGCCTGTCGTACTACTGCATGTGGCACGGCACGCTGTCGAACCTCTCCTCGGTCATCACCGACGTGCGCACCCGCTACGGCAAGCCGGTCATCCTCGCCGAGACCGCCTACCCGTTCACGGCCGCGAACGCCGACAGCGAGGCGAACTCGGTGAGCGGCTCCGCACCGTGCTCGGGCTACCCGGCGACGTGGTCGGGCCAGGCCAGCGAGTTCACCGCGGTCCAGAACACGGCCCGCTCCGCCGGCGCGGTCGGCGTCTTCTACTGGGAGCCGACCTGGTATGCGATCAACGGCAACGGCTGGGACCCGGCGAACATCAACGGCACCGGCAACCAGTGGGACAACATGACGCTGTTCGACTGGACCGGCCACATCAACCCGAACGTGTCCTGGAAACCGTAGGACTCCCTTGCCGCGGCGGGCCGGCCGTGCAGGCGCCGGTCCGCCGCTGCAAGCAGATCCGAGCTACCGCGACGCCCGCCGTGGTCCGGGCCCGTGACTCCCGGGCCACGCCATGCCCGCGCACAGTCCCGGTAGGCCTAGCGGCCCGCCCCCACCCCGGGTCGGGTCCTCGCTACAGGAACACCCGCCGCGATGCCCGGCGCAGCATCGCCTGGTCGGTGGCCGCGGCCAGGGCGTCGCCGGGCGGGCCGGGCTCGACGAAGGCGATGTCCAGGTGCAGGCCCTGCAGCGCCTGCTCGGCGAGCGGGCCGGCGTGGCTGCCGGACGGGGTGCGCACGCCGCCGACGAGCAGGACCGTCGTGAGGTCGTTGCGCACCGCCCTCGCCACCGCCAGCATCGGGGTCACCAGCGTCAAGCCGGGCACGTCCGCGACCATGGCAGCCAGGCGAGCACCCCGGCGCCGGCCCGACACGCCGATGGCCATGCCGGGCTCGACCAGCGCCGCGGCGGCCTCCACGTCGTCGAGCGCGCCGGGCGGGGGCGGCGGTGCGGGCGCGAGCGGGACCGCGCCGCCGTGCACCCGGCGCAGCAGGCCCCGCTCGGCCAGGGCCGACAGGTCGCGGCGGATCGTCGGGATCGACACGTGGAAGCGCCGGCTGAGCTCCTGCAGCCCCACGCCGCCGCGCTGCCGGGCGGCGGCCAGGATCTCGGCGCGGCGCACCTCGATGATCATTCAGGCCTCCTCGCGGTACACCAGGATCTCCCCGGCGGGGACGGTCGTCCCGCGCACGTCGGCCGGCTCGGTGCCGTGGTTGATGGCCACCGCGAACGGCGGCCGGCGCACGAGCTCCACCGCGGCCGGCAGGTCGGCGGCGGCCAGTCCCGCGTCGGCGCAGACGCGCGCGAGCAGGCGGCCCAGGTCGGTGTCGGACAGGCGCGTCGAGACGTACCAGGCGGCGCCGGCGCCGCGCTCGTGGCGCGTGACGGCGGGCGCGCCGGGCGCCGGACCGTCCACATAGGACACGACAGCTTCGGCGCCGGCCAGGTGTACATCCTCGGCCCAGACATCGGCCGAGGACCCGTCGGACAGGGTCACGCGCTCGCCGTCGCGCAGGGGCAGGAACTCCTCGACGGTGATGCCGAGCAGGTCGCGCAGGGCGCCCGGGTAGGCGCCGTCGGGCACGGCGTCGTTGGCGTCGACGACACCGGAGAAGTACGACACGACGAGCGTCCCGCCGCCGGACACGTAGGCGTCGAGGTTCTTGGCCGCGGCGGCCGTGGTCAGGTACAGCGACGGGACGACGACCAGCGGGTAGCGGCCCAGCGCCGCCTCCGGGTGGACGAAGTCGACGGTCAGGTGCGCCTCCCACAGCCGCGCGTAGTACGCCTCGACGCGCTCGCGGAACGTCACGTCCACGGACGGGCGCCACTCCA
>Ga0310811_10008040_pt1 | contig 13550 bp, 10 predicted proteins | sample YCmetagenome_FD_207642 | JGI IMG/M metagenome (GOLD analysis project Ga0310811, IMG submission 207642) | Soil microbial communities from experimental microcosm in Duke University, North Carolina, United States - YC | ecosystem: Engineered > Artificial ecosystem > Soil microcosm > Unclassified ... | reverse complement strand
TGGCGCCCAGCCCGCGCAGGGCCTGCCAGGTGCCGTAAATATAGTTCACGCCCCAGCGCCCGTACCATGAGCCATCGGTCTCCTGCGTGTAGCGGAGATGGCTCACCGCGCGACGCACGAGGGTGCTTTGCCGGTCGTAACCGATGTAGCCGAGCAATTCCAAAACCCGCGCCGTGAGATCGCTGCAGGTCGGATCGAGGATCGCGTTGTGATCGGCGAAGGGGACGTGCTCGAGCCAGGCGGCAGTCACATCCTTGTCGAAGGCTGCCCAGCCGCCATCGCGGCATTGGAAACTCAGCAGCCACCCGAGCGCGCGGTCGAATTGCTCCTTCCGCTTCGCCTCGTCGCGCGGTGCGACATGGCGCAGTGCCATCAGCACCATCATCGTGTCGTCGGTGTCGGGATAATAGACGTTCTCGTGCTCGAAGGCCCAGCCGCTCGCCTCGGGATGTGGATTCTTGACCTGCCAGTCCCCGCGGAACCGTACTTCGCGCGCTTCCAGCCACGCGGCCGATGCATCGAGCGCAGGATGGTCCTTGGGCAGGCCGGATTCGGCGAGGGAGATCGTGGTGATCGCGGTATCCCACACCGGCGAGAGGCACGGCTGGATGCGAAAATCCTCCGGATCGTCCACGAACAGCCCCGCGAAATCGCGGTCCGCCTTCTGCACGAGCGGATGATCGTCGGCATAGCCGAGCGCACGCAACGCCATCATGGCGTTGAGCATCGCGGGGAAAATCGTGGCCAGCCCTTCGCTGCCCTCGCCCATGCGATCGGTCATCCATTTTTCGGTGACCTTCAGTGCATGGCGGCGCAGAGGGTGAAAAGGCAGCCGGTCGTAGAGCTTCAGCGCCGAATCGCAGCGCAGGAAAAAGTTCTGCCACGCCCAGAATCGCGGATCCTTCTTGAGCGAGAGGTTCGTGCCCTCGACCCCGGCGGGATAGAGCTCATGGAGCTGCATGGCGGCAGGCAGATGCCGCACCGGCCGGAAGTGATTCAGAATCGTCAGCGGCGCGAGGATCGGCCGGGACCACGACGACATCTCGTAGATGTTGAAGAAGAACCAATTCGGCGCGAGGAACATCTCGGGCGGAATCGTCGGCAGATATTTCCACGGGAACTGCCCGAGCAACGCGAGATAGAGCTTCCCGAAGGTGTTCATCGCCGGGATGCCGCCCAGTCGCAGGGCATTCGCACGGGCCTGTTGCATCCACGGCGCGTTCGGCGAATCGCCGGCCAGCTTCAGCGCGAAGTAACCTTTCACCGAGGCATTCACCTCGCTCGGGCCGTCGATGTAGATATTCCAGCCGCCATCGGCCAGTTGTCGGCGGCGAATATGCGCCGCACACTTGGCCTGCAGGGTCTCGTCGACCTTGCCGCACCAGTGCATGTAAATGATGTAGTCGCAGCAGAGGGTGCTATCGACCGTCAGTTCGCCCTCCCAGCGTCCATCCTCCCTCTGGAGGCTTAGCAGATGTCCCTGCGCCCGCTCGACCGCGCTCGCGAGGTCGGGCTCCGGCGTCAGTCCTGCCGGGTCGCTGAACGGGATAACCTTCGCCGCCGTCTCCCTCATGGTCTAGGCGGCCGCGGCTTCGGGCTTCTGTGGGCGGCCGGTCTTGTGGCCGTTGCCGGAGGAGACTCCGGTAAAGGCGTGAACTTTCGCGCCCTCCAGGCGGCGTTCCGGCTTCGGGCCGAAATTGAATTTCACATTCTCCCAGGTGTCGCCAGGCTTCGCATCGCGCCCGAGGGCGGCGGTGGGCTCGTAGCCGCAGTGCACCATGCAATTCTCGCAACGAGGATCGCGCGCCTCGCCGTTCACTACTCCGAAGTTCTCCCACTGCGTCTTGTCGAGCAGGTCGTTGTAGCTCGAGTAGTGCCCCTCGGTCATAAGGTAGCACGGGCCCTTCCAGCCCCGGATATTCCGCGTGGGAATCGCCCAGGCCGAGCAGGTGAGATCCCGCTCCCCGGAGAGGAAATCCAGATACCCGGGCGTGCCGAAGATGGCGTAGCGCCGCCCCCATTCCCGGATGTCCTTGAACTTGAGCTTCGTTGCCGCACGGGTGAGGAAAAAGTTCTCCGGCTGAAGGTTCAGGCGCTTGCGCATGTCCTCCTTCGCGGAGTCGTAGTCGTAGCCGGGAGAAATCGTGTGGCCATCCACCCCGAGCCACGAGAGGTAGTCGAACATCTGCCGCAGTTCGTCCATCTGCGTTTCCTTGTAGACGGTCGTGTTCGTCGCGACCTGGTAGCCGAGAATCTTCGCCATGCGGATCGCAGCGATGCATTCCTTGAATACGCCTTCGCGCTCGACGATGAGGTCGTGCGTGCGCTCGAGCCCGTCGAGATGCACGTTCCAGTACATCCAGGACGAGGGGCCGATCGGCGTTTCCTGGAGCTTCGCGGGTTTGCGGATCTCCTGGAGCTGCGCCTCCGTCATGAGTTCCTCGCGAACGAGTTCTGCAATTTTGGCTTCTAGACCCTTCTGCTGGCGGGCGGCGGGCTTGGCCAGCTCGTAGGCCAGCCAGTCACGCATCTTTTTCCGCATGAACATGCCGTTCGTACAGATGTATACGATGCGCCCCTGCTCGAGCAGGCCGGCGACCAGCGGCTCGATATGGGGGTAGATCAACGGCTCGCCACCGCAGATGGAAATCATCGGCGCCCCGCACTCCTCGGCCGCGCCCAGGCAGTCCTCGAGCGGCATGACGTCCTTGAGCGAGGTGGAATATTCGCGGATGCGACCGCACCCCGTGCAGGTCAGGTTGCAGGTATGCAGAGGTTCGAGCTGCAGGACGGTCGCAAACTTATCAACCCTCCGGATCTTCTTGCCGATAATGTAGCCCGCGATCTTCGCCGTGAGGGCCAATGGAAACCTCATATGTTTGGGGAGGCTAGCAACCGGGGTGCCATGGTCAAGCTCCCCGCCCCAACTCGATGGAACGCACCTGAAAGTTACCCGGCTGACCAGTTGCCTCCATTTTGAGCAATCCCTGCTTTTCCGCTGCCTTCAAAAGGTCGTTGAAGGTCCGGAAACCATGCGCACGCTCGTTGAAGCCCGGATTCCGCCGCTTGAGCGCCTGTTTGATCATCGACGACCAGATCTTGTCGTCTCCGCGCTCCGTTTCCAGGGCATGCAGTGTCGCGGAGAGCTGATCGAGCGCCTGATCGAGCGTCGGTCCTTTGCGCGCGCCTTCCTCCTCCGTCGCCTCCGCTTCCGGCTTCCGGGCATCCGCTTTCAGGCGGGGCTTCCTCACCGGTGGCTTGGGTTTCTCGCGAACCAGGTCGTCATAATAGACGAACTGATCGCAGTTATTGATAAAGAGATCGGAGCTCGAGTTTTTCACCCCCACCCCGACGACCGTCTTTGCGTTCTCACGCAACTTGCTGACGAGCGGCGAGAAATCCGAGTCGCCGCTCAGGATCACGAACGTGTCGAGGTGCGCCTTCGTATAGCAGAGATCGAGCGCATCCACGACCATCCGGATGTCGGCCGAGTTCTTGCCGGACTGGCGGACGTGCGGGATCTCGATCAACTCGAAGGCGGCCTCATGGAGGTCGCGCTTGAAGTCCTTGTAACGGGCAAAATCGCAGTACGCCTTTTTCACGACGATATGCCCGCGGAGGAGCAGCCGCTCGAGCACCAGCTTGATGTCGAAAGGCGGAAACTTGGCGTCTTTGGCACCGAGCACGATGTTTTCCAAATCCAGAAACACCGCCATCGTCGCATTTGTATCCGTCTCGCTCATGGCCCAGTCCTATCGCAAAGATACCCGGCCGACGACATAAACACGCGGTCTCCCCGCGCTACGGCCACGGCGTCCCGTTACGAAAGATCCGGGTAATCTGCGCCGCGCCGCTTTTTCGGATGCCGATCTCGACCGCGATCCTCCCGTCAGGAGTTCCCAGCGTCTCCGGCATGTAATATCGGTCGATGCCATAGTCGAGCAGCTGGTTCTTCCAGTGCGCACGCAGCCAGGGAGCTCCATCCTCGACGGGAGCATCGGCCACGGTATCGATCACGTAAAAGCCGTCCTGCGGCTTGAGCCGCACGAAGACCGTTTTTCCTTCGCCACGATCGAGATTCTCCATCTCGGCGGGTGGGACCGATATCTGATAGCCCAGCGTCAGGTAGTTTCCGCGCAGCAAATCGCGCGGGTCGACCGGGCGCGTCTCCAAGAGGTAGCGGGGCGCCGGGAGACTCGCATGCCAGGAGTAAAAACCGGAGAGCCCTGCCACCTGCAATGCCAGGCAGACGTAAAGAATGATTCTTTTCATGACATCCTCCTCAAGACCTCGCGGCGCGCGCGATTGACGCCCCACGCAGTCACCAGCAATACCACCCCTCCGCCGAGAAATATCTGGCCGGTCTGCGCCATTGTCCCCACCAGCCTCAGGAAAGTGGAAATAATCAGCAACGCCACCACCGCGAACCCGAGGTTGACCTGATGAATACGGCCTCTCTCCGTGCTCAGTGCAATCCAGCCCAGGGCTCCGAGGAATAACGTGGCCCAAAGTGCGAACCAATGCGTGATGTCGAAGCCGGCCAGCCAAAGCGCCAGGAAGACCGTCGCCACGCCGATAAATTCTCCCATGGCCCGCAAGTCCTTCCGACCGGCGAGCAACCACAATTGTGACAGACCGCCCAGGACAGCGCCTGCTCCGGCGAAGACCGTAAAAACCCACCACATTTCACGAAAGTGAAAACACTCCTCTAGGAATGCGGCCAGCCATGCGTACGCAGCGACGATTCCCACGAAGAACGCCACACCACTTCCGCCCAGCACCGCGAGCGGAAGGATCAGCAAGAGCCACATCCCGAAAAATCCGCTCGGCGAGCCGGAAAGATGGAAAATCTGGCTCACGAGCATCAGCCCCAGCAACGGAAAGACCGCCGCGACCAGATAGCCGCACTCCCAGACGCTGCGCGGCCCCCCTCGTTTCTGCGTCTCCACGGCGGTGATCGTTCCCGCGGAGAGTAGGAGCAGAACACCCGTGAGCTTGAGCAGCGCGGGGATCTCCTGCCAGTTGCTCGCCAGCAGCAGGCTGATTCCGGTCACGCACAGAATCGCCCCGATGATCGCGTAGGCCGCCAGGCAGGAATTGCGGGACCGGACGGGAGTTCTCGCCAGAATCGCCAGGGCCTGTTCCCGGGAGATCAGATCTTCCGCCACCCACTCCTGAAGTTGGAGTTCCAATCTGGACTTCACCGCACTCATAGGCTCAAAGCGCCTTTCGAGTCATCCACATGGAGCGACTCCGCACTCGTGGACGAGCCCTGCCAGAATGACGCGAGGCGTTCCGGCGTCACCTCCTGAACCGGCATCGGACCGGAAAAGGTCACGGTAATGTCGCGCCGCCACGGCCGCGGCCATTTGAAGAACCAGCGACCGCCTTCGAAGGAGAAAATCGAACCCCACAGCCCATCGATGCGCACCATCACCACGGGACACTCCGCCCGCCGCGCCACCAGCTCGTAGCCACCTTTGATTTCCTGCAACTCGCCGTCGAGCGTGAGCTGGCCCTCGGGAAACATGAGCACCGCCTCCCCCGCCGCGGCACAGTCCGCCATGCGTCGGATCGTCTCCCGCGCACTCGACGCGCTGACCGGGATCGTGCCAAAGGCACGCAGGCAACGGCCCAGCAGAGGAACATCGAAGAGCCGTTCCGCCGAGGTGAACCGAAACCGGCGGCGGCAGGCCAGCGAGAGCGGAATCGTATCCGCATAGCTCACATGGTTGCACACGAACAGCGCGCCGCCCGTTTCCGGCACCCGATCGGCGCCGACGATGCGCACGCGATAAAAGATGCGACCGAGATTCAGGATGGTGAACCGGACGCCATTCTCGACCCAGCGATCCGTCAGCGGCCGATCCTTTTGCCATGTCGTTTTCATGGCCGGAGAATGCCAAATGACGTGACATTCAGCCAATCGAATCTCATTTTTCGAGTATCGTTTTTATTTATGCTCAACCTTCATCATCTGGAGCTCTTCTACTACGTGGCGAAACACCAGGGCATCGTGGAGGCTTGCCGTCACATTCCCTACGGTGTCCAGCAGCCGGCGGTCAGTGCGCAGATCATCCGGCTCGAGGAAGAGATCGGCACTTCGCTCTTTCGACGCCGGCCCTTCCAGCTCAGCGCGACCGGCCGGGAGCTTTTCGATTATTTGTCGCCGTTCTTCGGCAACCTCCCGCAGATCGAGGCGCGGCTCCGCGGTGAATCCGTGCGCACGCTTCGGCTGGCCGGCCTCTCGGAGGTCATGCGCGACCACGCACCGGAACTCCTTTCCCGGCTGAAAAAGAAAAACCCACGCCTGCAGCTCACCGTGCAGGAAGCCGATCAACGCGACGCGGAGCAGATGATCCTTCATGGCGAGGCGGATCTCGCCGTGACCGTGCTGGATAAGACTCCGCCCGCGGGACTTGAATGCCGGCGACTCCTCAAGCTGCCCATCGTCCTGTGGGTGCGTGAAGACTCCTCCTGGCAAACGGCCTCCGAGGCGATCAGGGCCGGTGCGGCCGGCAAGCTCGACCTCATCTCGCTCCCCGCGCACGAACTGCTCCCCCGGCTTTTTGCCCGGGGAATGAAAAAGCTGAAACGCGAGTGGGCCGTTACGATCGAAGTGAATTCCGCGGAACTGATCGGGCCCTATGTCTCGAATGGCCTCGGCGCGGGACTCACGGTTTCGTCGCCGCACCTGACCCGGCCCTCCGGCATCCGGGAGCTGCCGCTCAAAGGATTTCCTCAACTGAGCGTGGGAGCATTTTGGGCGGGCCGACTCTCACCGATCGCGCAGGAGTTCGTCGACCACCTCACGACGATCGCCCGCGGCCCCAGCTAGGGCTGGAAGGCTCCATACAGCTCGCTCGACAGGGCCGCTCGGGCGCGATTCTGCATCGCTCCTGCGGGGAACGCATTCATCCAGGCGGTGGCTGCGGAGCGGTCTTTCCGCGCCCACTCGCGCAGGACATAGACGGCCGCCTCCAATTGAGCCGGACCGGGAGCCATCTTCTCGGCGATGATCTGTGCCGCCTCGGCCGGGTTGTTTTGGGAATGGGCCAGGGCGATCCTTTTGAACAATCCGTCCCGTTCGCTTCCGGCCGGCAGCCGATTGACCTGATCGTACAGCGGTTGCAAATCATCGTTCGCCCAGAGCTGCGCGAGATTCTCGACGAGGATCTCGCGCCGATCGCTGCTGAGCTCGCTGTTCTGGAGGATCCGGGCCGCCCTCGTGGGGTTGGTCTCGGCCTCCGCAAAGGTCACGTACCCCAGCACCATGTTCCGTTCCGTGGGATTCGGAAGCTGCGAGGCCCAGTCTTCCGCAGCGTCCACGTCCTGATGTGTCCAGGCCTGTGCCACCACCACCATGAGATCAGGGCGCCATTTTGCAGCTCCCGCCGATTGAGCGAAGGCCGCCGCCGCCTCTGGTGAACGCTTCACCCACGCGGGAAGCAATTCCCGGAAGACTTTCTGGAGATCGTTCGGCTTCCCGGAGGCCAGCAGGGACAAAATTTTCTCCGCCTCAGCGTCGGACGCAGAGGACTTCCCGGCTCGAACGTGAGCTACCTTGGAGAATTCGTCCCCGGAGGCGGTGGAAAAATCCTTCGTAGGATCCGCAGGAGGGCGCTCCTCCATGGGCGCCGATACCGCCCAGATCAGAATTCCGGCTGATACCATGACGCCGGCACCCCCCAGCCAAAGCAGTCGATCGATTGTTTTCATATCGAGAGTTTCCTGCCCGGGAACCGCCTTTCGGTTTTCGAAAAGCGGCTTGGGCATTGTTCAGTTGCGAGGCCGCGTGGTTACGGAACCTGGAAGGTCCACTGCTGGTTTTGTCCGCCATTGGCGGTCCATTGATCAACGATCGCGCCGGCCGCGGTCGACTGCCCTGCCACCTCCATCAGTTTTCCGCTCTGCACGCCCTGGATCGTGCCCGCCGCGGCATTGATGATCCATTTTTGATTCGCGCCGCCATTGCTGTCGTACAGCTCGATGGCCGCGCCATCGGCCAGGGACTGACCGTGAACGTCGGCGACCCGTCCGCTTTGCACCCCGGTGATCGAGTACTGCCCTCCTCCGAGGCTGGTCACCGTCCATTTTTGATTCGCGCCGCCATTGTAGGTGTATTGCTCGAGCGCGGTGCCATTGGCGGTTCCCTGCCCGGTGGCGTCCAGAGCCAGAGCACTGTTCACGTTCACGATTTTGTAGGTCCCGTTCGTCAGCCCCTGCCAGTTGTTGTTCGTTAATGTCGTCGAGAAGGAACCCGATCCATTCGAGAAAGCGGTCTGTCCGCTATTCAGATTGAGAACCGAGTTGTTCTGGAAATTTCCGCTCCCCACGACTCCGGCCTGGATGGCTATGCCTTTGTTCGCTGGATGGATGATCACATTATTCGGACCAACGGTGATGTTTCCGCCGTCGGGGTACGTCGGTGTGCCCACCTGGAAGCCAGCGCCCGCGGAGTTGATGAGGATATTGTCCCGAAAGGTCGCCGTCGTCCGGGAGTCTCCCGTCTTCATGCACGCCGAAGCGTCGGCCGTGCCACTGCCGATCACTTTGTTCCCCTGAATCAGGCCATTCGAGATCCCGAACCCTCCCGATCCAAAGGAACTGCATTCGATGCCGTTCAGCCCCGTCGTATTGGTCACCAGGCACCCCTGCACCAACGAACCGGAACCGCCCGCCATGCGAATGCCGTTCGCGTAAAATGCGCCGTTGGAGGTGCAGTTCACGACCTTCGGATTGACCATATTCGTCCACCCCACGTCGTTGCCCTGCGAGTTGATGGCGAATCCGTCATCGCCAGCTCCATCTTGGGAGCAGTTCTGAACCGTCAGATTGGAGCCTGCGAAATTTGGCCCGGTCCCGGAGTTGTTGATGTTGATTCCGTCGGCATAGGTTTGCGCCATGGTGCAGTTCTGGACTGTGCCGTTGCTACCCGAGGCCCAGATTCCGGCATCGGAGTGGTGAATCCATACCCTCTCCACCAACCATCCCACGCCTTTCATATTAATCCCGTATGAAGCGTTCACGCCCCGTGAGGTTCCGTTGCCGTCGATGCCAATGTCTCTCACCGTGCAACTCATCAGAGAAAGCTCCGTGGCCACGATGGAAGAGGAATTCTGCTGGCGATAGAGGATGCTGGTATTCTGGCCGGCTCCCGAAATGGTGATGCCGGTGGCGTTCAGGGAACTCTGAATTTTGAACGTCCCGGCAGGAATCCAGACACTCTTTCCCTGAGTCTGGGCCGCATTGATGCAGTTTTGAATGAAGGTCGTGTTGTCGCTGGCTCCCGTGGTCGCCCCATAGGAAGCGATCGACAGGCTGTTCGCGGGTTGGGTCTGGGCCTTGGCTCCAGCGACCAGCCCAACGATACATATCGTTTTAACCAGATTGGCAAAGATCGAGGATCGTTGGCCTTTGATCGATAGTTTTGAGAAGCAAAGGCCGTAAAGATAAGGCCTCTTCGAGAGTGCTGAGGGATTTACTATTTTCATGTTCTGGGGTTGTGGTTGTGTTCTCGGCAGCGTGATACCGCCGAAATGCTTGGGGGATCGTGGGGGAGACTACGGACAACATCGGCTCGCGCTTCCGCGGCGAAAAGTCGCGGCCCGAGTTACAGTAACCTCCCGGACGCATTCACCGGTGACCACGGGTAGATGCCGGCTCAGAGGCTCCCGTCCATGAGCGATCGATCTCTGTAAAACGTCATGGAGCCACTCACCTTTTCCCTAGGTTACTGTCCTCCACAATGCTGCTTTGAAAGCACCCTTCCGAATGGGATTGGGGAATTTCTCAACCACTCATTTTCCCCCATGAACATCCCGCCATCTCCCCGATCACTCCGTCCCTTTCACCGCCACGACAAGTGGCCAGGCCTCATGCGCCGGGCGAAAACCTTGGGTCTGGCTTTGGCTTTTTCCGCATCGGCCGAACTAAGCATGGCCGCACCCGACGGCTCACTCTCCGATACAAATATCAAATATATCGGCCGCTGGGATTTCAGCAATTCCTCCCAATACTCGAGCTATTGGTGCGGCGACTACATCAAAGCGAGATTTACCGGCACAACCGTGAGGATCCGTGTCGCCGGCTACAATAATAACCCGAGCCGCTATCACGTGCGGATCGATAACGGAGCCTGGACGACTTTCGACAATGTCACCGGAACGGTCAACGTCACCCCCACCCCGCTCGCGAACGGCACGCACTCGATCGATATCGCGCAGGGGAAGGACTACGACTATGAATTCAACTTCCAGGGGCTTGTTCTGGATGCCGGAGCGGCCACCAGCGCGCCTGTGGTGGCCGGCAATTTGATCGAGTTTGTCGGGGACTCGATCACGGCGGGATACACCAATACCGAGGAGGCGATCGTTGACTATGGATGGATCTGTGCCGAGAACCTCGGTTGCGAGCACACGCAGATCGCCTACCCCGGGATCAAGTTGGTGAGCACGACTGACCTGGGCATGGATGCTTCCTACTTCAACTTGAAGACCATGAACTACGCCGGCTCTCCGGCTTGGGACTTCGCCAGGTACACCCCGAAAATCGTGGTCATCAATCTGGGGCAGAACGACGGCACGGGCATCCCGGACGCCACCTTCCAAAGCACCTACATCACTTTCCTGGGGAACATCCGGGCGAAATTCCCCAACGCGGAGATTTTCGCGATGAGGCCATTCCTCGGTTTCAAAGCCGCGCAGACACAGGCGGCAGTCAATGCCCGGGTCGGAGCCGGCGACGGCAAGGTTCACTACGTGGACACCACGGGCTGGTTGACCAGCTCCGACTACAACGATGGGGTGCATCCCAGCGTGAGCGGTCACCTCAAGGCGGCCAGCCTGCTCCAGCCCATTCTGGCCCCATACCTCTCCGGAGGCGGCCTGGCGAATGGAACCTACAAGATCATCAATCGAAACAGCGGTCTGGCATTGGACGCAACCGGGCAAGGCACGGCTGACGGGACCGCCATCGAGCAATACACCTACAATGGCGGAACCAACCAGCGCTGGACGGTGACGAGTCTGGGCGGCGGCCAATACAAGATCGTCGGAGTGCAGAGCGGAAAGGCCCTGGACGTTTACGGCCAATCCACGGCCGACGGGGCCGCCATCAAGCTCTACACCGACAACGGCGGGAGCAACCAGAAGTGGATCCTCACCGCAACCTCCGGAGGCTATTTCACCCTGCAAGGCGTCCAAAGCTCCAAACTGATGGAAGTCGTGGGCCAATCCACCGCACCAGGAGCGCTCGTCGATCAATGGACCGGCAACGGCGGAACCAACCAGCAATGGTCGTTTCAGGCACCATAGGAATGACGAAATCACCACCCAGGACGCGAGGAGCTTAAAAGAAATACCAGTGAGCAAATCAGCCTGCTCCTCCAGCAGGCTGATTTCAAATTCCAACTGACCGCAGAGGATCGCGAATCCTCCCGACGGCACGGATGTGTAGATGCGGAACTTCTTTGCGCTATCCGCGAAATCTGCGGTTCACATGTCCGGATGTTCTCTCGAGGTGAAAATCACCTCGAGCTCAACTCCGGCGCGCGGGTTCCAGCCGCTTCCGACATGGGAAAATAGATCAGCTCGATTCCCTTCCCGTGCACGGGATCCAGGTTGCGCGAGTAGCGCATGGTCTTGTCGCTGTCCCAACGCTCATGGACACCGAGGCTCGAGACCACCTTCCCTCCCTGTCGGTAAACCGTGCCCGACGGCGGATGATCCGCCTCCGCCATCTCGAAAAGATAATCGTCCGCATTGGCCCGGATCAAAATGCGCGGGCGCCCCTCCGCATCGGCGTTGTTCTTCGTCTGTGCGAAAAGCAGATCGAGCCCAACGGAATCGAGCGCGACTCCGTCCATGGAGGCAAGGATGCTCGCCGGCCAATCCGGGTTCTCATAGGGCTCCACCCGATTGTTGAAGGGTGGATTCGGAAAATGCACCGGATACGTGCGCCACTTGCGCCCGCTGTAAAGGCCATCGAGCACGAAAAGGATCGTCTTGGCCCCGAGATTCGGCGACGCCGCGAGATCGACGATCGGCGAGTATGCGTTTTTCACCGCCTCCTGCATCGTGTCGATGGCTGGATGAAGCTCGGGCGTGCCCTTGATCGAGCCGAAGTGGTTCTTCCCGGTCATGGTGATCCCGGTCTGGCCCTCGTCGCCATCCTCCATCGTATTGTAGGGATAGGAGTGCGCCTTGAGGATCGCGAGATTGACCAGATAGGTCGCATCGCGGATCTGCTTCGGAATCAGCTTCGCCTCGTTGTATTTGCCGTTCGAGTAAACGATTCCCGGTACCCAGTCCGAGGATTCGAGACCGTGAAAGTTACCGTAGGCTGGGTTCACGGGCTGATTTTTGGAATCGGGAGGAGGCTGCTGGACGAAGCGGACGTCTTTGAACTCGCTCCAGACCTTCGTCAGGATGGCGGGAGGAATGAACCGGCGCCCGTCGTAGACAATGACGTCCTGCTGCCGGACATGAGCCTCGTTGACCAACTGTCGGACCATGGCGAGGACGATCTGCGGTGACTCATCGGTGTAGTTGTCCTCCTTGTCGGGACCACCGCTGTTGTTGAGGTTGATCTTCACCGCCACGACCTCGCCGGGCTGATAGCTGCGTTTATCGAGCTGGCGGGAATGTTGATTGTAGTAAGCGAAGATCGCCTTCCAGGCGGCCGCGGGATCGGCCGCACCGGTGAGTCTCGTCAAAGTCGCCGCCAGCATTGCATCCACCCGGACCTGATCGGTGTTCTTATCCAGCCACCACTGGTCGCTCTTTTGCTGCCATTTGCCGGCCCACTTCGTCGCCAAGGGGTCCCTCGTCCACACCACTCGTCCCGGATGTATTCCCCGAGCAATGCCGACAGGGGTATTGGCCTGGGCTGGGATAAAATTGAAATCAATCTTTGCTTTCTTCTCCTCCGCGACGCCCGGTCCGATGATCGAGCCCAGCGTCCAGCAAACGATCCCCAACGTCGCCACCGAGCCTCCAAAAAGAGTCGCTCCACGAGGCCCGCCCAGCAATCGCCCCAATCGCTGCGAAAGGACTTTGATCGTCAATGTCCCGGTCAGCCAGATGATGAATCCTGTCGCCATCGGAAACGCGGCGCGCTGGCAGGGATAGGTGGCGCGGCTGGGCTTGGGGATGACTCTGACCAGAAACCAGGTCAGGGAAATTACTCCCATGCAGACGATTCCCACGCGGAGAAAGGCATCCGATGTCTTCAACTCCGAGAGTTTCCCAATCCGGGATAACCTTCCGCCAAGTTTCTTAAATATCTGTCGAGGTCGGGCGGCCATTTGATTTGTCAGTCCGCGTTTCGTCCAAGGTCCGAAAAATGGCGTCCCGACACCCCTGTCGGAACGCCATTTTCTGCGTCCCCCCGGACGCTCCTCGAAACATTGATTTCAATTTTCCCAGTGAAGATCTTCATCGCACTCTCATCTGCGTGCCGGAGACGCCGCCGTTATTTCGGGGGTGCGCCAAGGGCATAAGTTTCTCCGCGTTGCAATTGCACCTCGTTGGGGGCTGCTCCGTCCGCAT
>Ga0310811_10008038_pt1 | contig 13553 bp, 13 predicted proteins | sample YCmetagenome_FD_207642 | JGI IMG/M metagenome (GOLD analysis project Ga0310811, IMG submission 207642) | Soil microbial communities from experimental microcosm in Duke University, North Carolina, United States - YC | ecosystem: Engineered > Artificial ecosystem > Soil microcosm > Unclassified ... | reverse complement strand
GATCCTGCCGAAGGAACTGAAGATCACCAATGAATCGGATTTGACCGATGAGCAGCTTATCGAGCGCATCCGCCAGCTCGATTCCGTCATTCGACCTTTCCTCGGCGCTGAAGGAACGGGCGGCGCTGGCATCGGAAATCAGCCGCCGGCTATCACGCACTAAGCTCAAGCGATACCAGCCTTACGCGAAGCAGCAACTATTTCACGCCAACGGGGCAAAGGATTCTGAGCGCCTGTTCATGGCAGGCAACCAGTTGGGAAAGACCGTTGCGGGTGGTTCTGAATGGGCCATCCATGCGACGGGCCGTTATCCCGACTGGTGGCAAGGCGCGGTATTCGATAAGCCGCCGTTGTTGTGGGCTGGATCGGTCACAGGCGAGTCTACGCGCGACAATCCGCAGCGTGTGCTGGTTGGCCCACCTCCGAAAGAGGAAGAATGGGGGACCGGTTTTCTGCCCGGAGATGCGCTGATCGACTGGGATCGCGCCATGGGCGTTCCGAACCTTCTGGACAACGTACAGGTTCGCTGGGGCGGCGGCGGAGATGTTCAAGCAGGTGTCTCGATCATCGCGTTCAAGGCCTACGAGAAGGGCCGGGAAAAATGGCAGGGTCCGACTGTTGACGGTGTGTGGTTCGATGAGGAGCCGCCGTCCGATATTTACACTGAAGGCCTGACGCGCACGAACAACGGGCAGCGCGGGCAATTCTCGGTTTTAACGTTCACGCCGCTGCTCGGCATGTCGGATGTGGTTCACATGTTCATTCAGGATTGTGGGCTGGAATGACGAATCGACCTCAGCACCCGAGCGGTAAGCCTATTGTTCGGACTCGCGTTGTCGGGCGTTCGATCTGGCGCATACCTGACAAGGGCCCGGTTATTCCACGTCTTCAAGAACCATCTGTGAACACGAATGCTATCGGCTTTTTGTCCACAATCGCGCACACTCAAGAAGATGAATGCGAATGAGCCGTTCGATCGTTCGCATGACGATTGAAGATGCAGGTCACTACACCCCAGAACAGCGAGCAGCGATCATCGCAAGCTATCCTGAGCATGAGCGGGAAGCGCGGGTTAAGGGTATTCCCACGCTCGGCAGCGGACGGGTTTTCCCGATCAAGGAAGAGGACATCACGGTTGAAGCGTTCAACATTCCAAAGGAATGGGCGCGTATCAACGGCTTGGACTTTGGCTGGGATCATCCGTTCGCGGCGGTTAGCTCGGCGTGGGATCGTGATGCGGATGTTTGGTACGTCACGGCCTGCTATCGTGAGAGCAAATCGACGCCGGTCATTCATGCGGCATCGATCAAGCCATGGGGCGAGTGGATACCATGTGCATGGCCTCACGATGGCTTGCAGCACGACAAGGGCTCGGGTGAGCAGCTTGCAAGCCTGTATCGCGACCAGGGCCTGAATACGCTTCCTGAACGCGCAACGTTCGAGGATGGCGGCAACGGTGTTGAAGCTGGCGTTATTGAAATGTTCGACCGGATGCAAACCGGTCGCTTCAAGGTCTTTTCGCACCTGAAGGAATGGTTCGATGAGTTCAGGCTGTATCACCGCAAGGACGGCAAGATCGTGAAAGAGCGAGACGATCTGCTTTCGGCAACGCGATACGGAGTGATGATGAAGCGATTTGCCGAACCTGAGCCAACACGCCGTGAGCGGCCTGCTCGCCATTCCGCTGGGTGGATGGGCGCCTAAGCACATGTCAGATGAACCAATGGACGTTGAAGGCGAAGTGGCCGACGACGACAGCAAAGCCATGTCTGCCAAGTGGGAGAAGGTCCATGAGGCCGCGCTTGATGAGTATGAGCGCGACTGGGAGCGTGAGCGCGGTAATCATGATGAGGCTTACGAGGATCTGAAGTTTCGGCGCGGCCGACAGGAGGATCAGTGGACACCTGAAGCGATTAATCAGCGTCGTGGCAGGCCGTGCCATACGATCAATCTGCTGCCGAAGTTCATTCGTCAGGTGACGGGCGATATGCGCAAGATGCGTCCGAGCATCAAAGCGGTGCCGGTCGATAGCAACGGCGACCCCGAGACCGCCGACGTTCTGAGCGGCATGTTCCGCTATATTGAGAACCGCTCCTACGCCAAGCACGTCTATACGACGGCGGCGGACAGCCAGGTTTGCGCGGGTATTGGTCATTGGCAGGTCACGACCGAATACGCCAGTTCGACCACGTTCAACCAAGAACTGCGGATCATGGGCATTGAGGACGGTGTTGCCGTTCTTTGGGATGCTGATTCCGTGATGCCGACGCGCGAAGATGCGATGCATTGCTTCGTGCCGATGGATATGACGCTTTCAGCGTTCAAAAAGCGATGGCCTGATGCAAAGGCTGACAGCTTTGATATTCGCACCTCAGCAGCGTTCACAGACTGGTTGAGCGACGATTATATTCGTCTGGTCACATACTGGAAGAAGGAGCCTATCAAGCGCACCCTTGCGCTGATGCCTGACGGCTCGATTGATGATCTGACCGATCAGGTCAAAGACCTTCCGAAAGATCAGCTTCAGGCCGGTCTGGGTTGGCTGGCGCAGAACAATGGCGCTCGTATCGAGGAGCGCGACGGTTACAAGGTCTGCCGTTACCTGATGACACAGGGTGAAATCCTTGAGGAATACGAATGGAAAGGGATGCACATCCCGATCATCCCGGTAGTCGGCGAGGAAGTCAGGATAGGGCGCGAGGTCTATCGGCATGGCATCGTGCGCTATGCCCGCGATCTTCAGCGTATGGTCAACTACTACGCCTCGGCTGAAACTGAGGTTGTTGCACTCCAGCCCAAAGCGCCATGGATTGTCACCAAGGCGATGGTTGAGAAGTATTACGACCAGTGGGAGAACGCCAACACCGATAATCTGCCGTTCCTTGAATTTGATGTGGACCCGAAAGCGCCGGGCCGCGCCCCTGAACGCATTCAACCGCCAGTGGCCTCGCAGGCCATTCAGTTAGGCGGCACCAAGGCTGCGGAAGATATGAAGGCCGTCATTGGCATATATGACGCCAATCTCGGGGCCAAGTCGAATGAGACTTCAGGCGTTGCCATCGCGCGACGGGACGCCCAAGCGGACACCGGTACGTTCGTTTATCTCGACAATTTCAATATGGCGATCCAGCGCACCGGCCAGATCGTTATGGACTTGATCCCGCACATTTACGATGCGCAGCGGATGATCCAGATTATTGGCGACGACGGCAAGCCAGCATTGAAGGAAATCAATAAGCCCACGGTTACGGACGGCATCGATCGCGTTCAGTACGACGTGACGACAGGTTCCTATGACGTGATGATCGAACAGGGGCCGGGCTATGCGACCAAGCGCGAGCAGGCTGCCGATGCCATGACGGCATTCATTCAGGCCTTCCCAGCTGCGGCTCCGCTCATTGGTGACATCTACGCCAAAGTGCAGGACTGGCCTCACGCGGATGAGATTGGCGAGCGGCTTGAGCAGGCGTTGCCGCCAGAGATTAAGAACAAGCTGCAAGAGGATCGGGTAAAAGCCTCTCAGGCGCCGGGCGAGCCTCCACCGCCTCCGACGCCACAGCAGCAGCAGGACGCGATGGCCGCGCAGATGAAGACCAAGGCGGCTGAACTCGAATTGCAGGGCAAGGAACTCGATAACGAGAAGAAAAAGGCAGACATCGCCAAGACGCTGAAGGACGCTGGACAGTTACCGCAGGGCGATCCAGCCGCATCACAGCAGGCACAGGTTGATGCACACTTGCAGGCCATCGATGTGGCGGCAAAGGAAGATGAGCTTCAAACAAAGCGCGCCCTGAATGCGCTGACGATCCAGATCAAACAGGCCGAGCTTGAAAGGGCCCGCATTGGCCTTGTCGCTACCGGCGAGAAACATACGATCGACACCGTTGCGGGTCTTCAGGACCTCTCGCACACCGCTGACCGGCACGAAGCGGGCATGACTTCGCAAGTGCAAAACTTCATGCACGGCAGCGAAAAGCACCGCGCTTCAATGGATCGCATGACGGCGCCGCCAGAACAGGCTGGCGCGTAGAATTTCGTGTGATGCAGGCTGCATAAGGTAGCCAGCGCCGCGATTGTAACCGCCTTCGGGCGGTTTTTCATTGGACTAAACACAAATGGCAGACGAACCCGAAGTGCAGGCGGAAGCGCCAGCAGACGGCGGATTTATCGACCTTGATAAGGTCGAGCAGGAAGAACCGGCAAAGGAAGAAGGCGAAAAGCCGGAAGCCGAAGACGGCGAAGAAAGGACCGAACCGGAAGCACCCAAAGCAGAGGGTGAAGATGGCGAGGACGAAGACGGCAAACCGCGCAAGCGATCCGGTCTTCAACGGCTGAAGGCGCGCAATTCGCACCTGATGCAGGAACTATCGGCTCGTGAATACGAATTGGAGCAGTTGCGCAGTCGCACGGCGACAGCCAGTGATCCAGATGAGAAGGAGCCGCAAGAGGCCGATTTCAACGGGGATTTCTTTGCATATGAGAGGGCCAAGACGGCCTTCGACGTCCGCAAGGTTATTCGCGAGGAAAATCGAGCCAATCACCTCCGTAATATCGATCAGGAGCGCGGAAATGTGCTTCGCGAGCGAAGGGAGGCTCACCAGGAGCGCGTAGACGCCGCGAAAGAGTTCATCACGGACTACGATCAGGTCGTCGCAAGCGCCCCTCCTATCAACCGGGAAGTCGGGGCAGAAATTCTGTCATCAGAAAAGAGCGAGTTGCTCGCATATCACCTCGCCAAGAATCCCGAGAAAATTCACGCGCTCAACCACATGACCGGCAGGGAGCTAGCCAGAGAAATCGGCAGGCTCGAAGGCATCGTTCGCGCGCCATCCGCAAAGAAACAAACATCCGCTCCGCCTCCGCCGTCTACCGTCAAAGGTAGTTCTGTGCCGCGCAACCCCGACAGTGATCTGTCGGCGTGGCTCAAGAAAACATACGGCTGACGGAGCTAATCCCGAAGGGATTTGAGCTATGTCGAACACGACTCTTACGGCATCGATCGTCGCGAAAGCCTCGCTGGCGATCCTCGAAAACGAACTCACCATGGCGAGCGCGGTTTACCGTGGCTACGAGGATGAGTTCGATAAGAAGATCAACGGTTACGAGGTGGGTGACACCATCACGATCCGCAAGCCGACCGACTTCACGGTTCGCAACACCATCACCGCCTCTCCGCAGGATGTGACGGAAGCCAAGACCTCTCTGTCGGTGAACCAGATTGCGGGTGTGGATTTCAAGTTCACCTCCCAGCAACTGACCCTCAATATCGGCCAGTTGTCCGAGCGCGTCATCCGGCCGGCGATGATCCAGATCGCGAACCAGATCGACGTGTCCGTGATGTCCCTGTTTAAGGACATTCCGCAGTGGGTCGGCACTCCCGGCACGGTTCTCAGCACGTTTGCTGGATTCGCAAAGGGCACCACCAACCTTGATCAGCGTTCTGTTCCCCAGAATGATCGCTCGATGGTTCTGGCTCCCGCGGACTACTGGGCATTGGCTGGCAACCAGACCACGCTGTTCCAGCCGCAGATTGGCCAGAACGCCTATCGCAATGGCAGCGTCGGCAAAGTCGGCGGCGTCAACAACATGATGTCGCAGAATGCGCCAGTGTTCACCACTGGTCCGAAGGGTGGCACTCCTCTGGTCAATGGCGCAAGCCAGGATACGACCTATGACACGACGGGGGCTAACACCCAGTCGCTCATTACGGATGGCTGGACGGCTGCGGCTGCCGCTCGCGTTGTTGCCGGTGACGTGTTCACCATTGCCGGCGTGTACGATGTCAACCCAGTCACCAAAGCTACGCTGCCGTTCCTGAAGCAGTTTGTGGTCAAGGCGGACGGTTCGTCCGATGGTTCTGGCAATCTCACCATGACGATTGCACCGCAGATCATCACGTCGGGTGCGTTCCAGACTGTCTCTGCGGCACCGGCAGACAATGCCGCGCTGACCTTCGTTGGCACTGCCAGCACCGCCTATGCGAACTCGCTGATGTTCAGCAAGAACGCATTTGCTCTCTGCATGGTGCCGATGGTTCGGCCTCCTGGTTCCGTCGATTGCTCGCGTCAGAGCAAAAACGGCATCAGCGTCCGCGTCATTCCGTACTATGACGGCACGAACGATGTCAGCAACTGGCGTCTGGACGTGCTGTACGGCACCAAGACGATTGATCCGCGTCTCGCGGTTCGCGTCAGCGGCACCTAACAAGCAACAGGGGCGGTCCTAGTGACCGCCCATTCTCTCTTTCCGGGTGTAGCGATGTCAAAGACCGCAGATGACCTGATCTATGAGGTCGCGAGCATTCTCGGCAAGGCTATGGCGGGGGAATCGCTTGGTGCGGTCGAGTACGAGACGATTGACGGCAACATTGACCCGGTTTTGGCCGAGATTGAGAACATCGCCTATGTCGGTGATCGTAACGATATTCCAGATCGCCTCTTCCAGACTATCGCTCGGCTCGTTGCAGTTCATTCAGCAGCCAAGTTTGCAAATAGTCCTGTCGATCTGAGTGCGGTACGAGAGCACGAAAGTCGGCTGCAATATCTTGCCGCTGGCGGCCGATCCCGTCGCACATTGCGAGTGGATGCGGGCGTTCTTCAGGATCAGCGCCGCTACTCTGGCTTCTGGCATAAATGACCGACGTTCCTTTCCCCATCCTGTCCGCACCGGGACGACAGGTGCAGGCGTCAGGTGGGCGGCTCATCAACACGTATGTTGAGAAGTTGGCACCGACAGCAGGCAAGCAATACGGATATCCGCGCGTTCCTGGATTAAAGGGATTTGCGACAACGGATGGGGCTGCATTCCGTGGCGGCTTGGAAGTCGGCTCGCTTGTCTATTTCGTCGTGGACAATACCTGTTATCAGATTTCCTCGACTGGCGGTGCAGCAACTGCATTAACCGGCACAGTGCCGGGAACTGCGGCTGTCGTCATTGATCGTGATAATGCAGCAACGCCTCATGTGGTGATTGTCGCGCCAGGTGATGGTGCGGTGCTAATCGATGGCAGCGATGTTATCGACTATCCCGACGCGGATGTGGGCCAGCCGAATAGTGTCACGTATCTCAAGGGCGTCTTCGTATTCACTTATGGCGACGGTAAGACCCGCAACAGCGATGTCAACTCGACTAATATCAACACGCTAAGCGTGGCAACTGCCGAGAGCAAGCCGGACACGCTTTATCGCGGCATCCCACTCGGCAACGGCCAGCTTCTGCTTGTCGGCTCATCTTCGATGGAAGTGTGGGGCGGGCAGAACGATACGGGCTATTTCTTCTCCTACATCGCGACGATCAATCGCGGCATTGTTGGGCCTTATGCCATTGCGGGCCATGAAGACGGCTTCGGCAAGGGCATCTTCTTTGTAGGCGATGATTTCAAGGTTTACACGCTCAACGGCTACACGCCGCAGGCCATTTCAACCACGGACGTTGATCTTGCTATCGAGCGCGAGCCAGACAAAACACTCATCCGTGTCGGGTGCTTCATCGCGAACGGACATGGCTTCGTTGCCGTGCAAGCTCCAACATGGTGCTGGGTATACGAGACGGACCTTGGCTCATGGCACGAGCGCCAGAGCCATCTTGAGACGTACTGGCGCGGGATGTTTCCGTTCAAGGCGTTCGACAAGTGGCTGTGCGGCGATACGAAGTCCGGCAATCTGCTGCAGATCGACGGGCAGTCACAGGACGAACTTGGCGATGCATTGCGCCAGCGGATTGAGACGGGGCCGCTTGGCGCGTTTCCGCAGGCTGTGCGCGTCAACGAGCTGAATTTGTACCTCACAAAGGGCGTCGGCCTCGCGGAAGGTATCGATCCGGTCCAGACCGATCCTGATGTTGAAATTTCAATCTCTCGCGATGGCGGGCAAACGTGGAGCAATCCGCGCGTTGTGAAGCTTGGCCGACAATCTCTCACTTCCGGCCGCAAGCGCGCTTCGATCTGGGGGCAGGCAGACGTGCAGGGCGTTCGTTGGCGGTTCGATATGTCATCCAACGTGCCGTTCATGTTCATGGGCGCTGACATGGCTGCGGAGCCGCTGCGGTGACAGCAGCGCCATCCATCCCGGAAATGCCGGGGCAAACTGTCGGCGTGGACTTCGGGCAATCACAGGTTAATCCAGCTTGGTATGGATACTTTGCCGGGCTGAAGAAGCTCTATGACTTTGTAAAGTTGTTGCAGCCGCTGTCTGATCTACCCGCACACGACGACACGAAGTCTGACATTACGCGATCGATCAATCCTCAGACCGGAACGACCTACACATTCGTTCTGACAGATGCCGGGAAGATTTGCGAGTTTTCCAATTCGTCTGCGGTGACGGTGACCGTACCGCCAAATTCGTCTGTCGCGTTTCCGGTCGGGACGCAGATTGAAGTCGTTCAGTCCGGTGCTGGCAAGGTCACGCTGGCGCAGGGTTCAGGCGTCACGATCAAGTCTGTCGGTTCGCAGAAGTCTCTTGCTGCACAGGATGCGGGCGCAACGCTCTACAAGCGCGATACTGACGTGTGGTGGCTCGGGGGTACGCTTTCCTCATGAGCCACTTCATGTTCAATCAGGGCGGTGGCGACGTTCCCGTTCCCGGCAATGATACATTCACAAAGGTTCTTCTCCACTTCAACGGCCTGAACGGATCAACAACATTCACAGACGATAATGCGGGCGGTGTTGCGGCTACGTGGTCAGTAGTTGGTTCTGCTGCTCTTTCGACATCGAGCCCTGTCTTCGGTAGCGCGCTCTATCAAGGCGCTGCAAGCAGCTACATCAAGTCGAACCAAAGCACGGCATATAATGCAGGCTCGTCCGACTTTGAAGTTGATTTCTGGATTCGCGGAAGCGCCGCCCTTGCAACGACGCTGCAGTATCTCGCCGGGTTTGGAAATCCGAGTTCGTCAAATGATTTCGGTTGGTCTGTTGCGTATGACTCATCCAAAATCCTGCGCTTCACCTTTCAGAATACCAGTCTCGCGATTGGCTCAGCCGTCACTACGGCAACCTCGATCATGGACGGGTCAAAGCATCATCTCGGCTTCAGGAAAACATCGTCCTCTCTTTCGATATACATCGACGGCGTTAATGCAACATCATCCGCAAGCGCCGCATCCGGCTCGATGGGCGGCAGTTCATCGGCAGAATTAAATGTGGGTCGCGCACCAACGCCCGGCGCAACGCAATGCTGCCAGAGCGCGATCGATGAATTTCGTTACAGCATCGGGACATCTCGCAACCCCGCTGACTGGCCCCCGACCGGCCCTTACAACTAAAATCAGGACATAGATCATGTCATTCTTGGATGACCTGTTCGGAGGCGGTGCTGAAAAGGCCGCAGCCGATAAAAACCGTGCGCTTCTGTCGGATTATCTGAGCAAAGGCACGTCTGCGCTCGATAGCGGACTGGCGAGTTCGACGGGCTATCTTAATTCTGCGGGCACGACGCTTGCCGATTTGCAGAAGAAGTACGGGGCTGGAACGTCGCTCTATCTCGACGCGCTCGGCGTGAATGGAGCGGATGCGGCCAAGACGGCGCAGCAGTCGTTTACAACCGGCCCCGGCTATCAGCAGGGCATCGATGCGGGCCTTGATGCGATCAATCGCCGCCGCGCTGCGGGTGGTATGCTTGATAGCGGCAACGCCGATCTGGACGCGCTCAACTTTGCGCAGAATACCCAAAATCAGCAATACAACAACTGGCTGTCGAATCTCGGCGGTCTTGTGTCGCCGGAAACGCAAGCCGCAACCGGCGTGGCTGGTGTTGACACGAACTTGGCGAACCTTTCGCAGACCGACGCCACGAACCGGATCGGCCTCTATGGCAACTATGCCTCTGGCAACATCGGCGCGAACAACATGCAGGCTGCGGGCGAGGCGGCAGGAGCCAAAAACCTGCTAGGCGGCGCACTGTCGCTTGCTGGACTTGGTCTGAAGGCGTCCGGCGTCGGCGGCTTTGGTTCAGCATTGAGGGCTTAAGAAATGGCTCGCACAAACCTGAAGGATCGCTTCTTCTCAAAGGTATTTAAGAATAGCAAAACAGGATGTTGGGAGTGGACTGCGCAAAAGGACAAGGATGGATACGGTAGAATATCATTTTGTTGCAAGCCGCACCTTGCCCATCGAATTTCTTTTGAAATTCATCATGGCGAAATCCCTGGCGGGATGATGGTCCTTCATCGCTGTGACAATAGACCCTGCGTAAATCCAGACCATTTATTTCTTGGAGATCATCTCTCAAATATGGCGGATATGGCCTTGAAAGGAAGGTCGCCAAGTGGCGCGTATCACCATAGGCCATGTGCGGTCTTAACCGAGAAAGATGTTCTAGAGATAAAGTCCGCCAAGGGCGTCACACAAAGAACGTTGGCTGCACAATATGGTGTCGGCCAAGATCAAATATCCCGCATCCGCACAGGGAAGCGTTGGAGTTATCTTTAGGACACGCACATGATAGCACCGCTTCAGCTTCCCGGTTATGCGGCTCCGCAGACGATCGACTGGACCTCGCTTGATCGTCTCGGCACCACGCTCCAGACAAACCGGATCAACAACGACCGCCAGCAGGCGTTATCGCTTGCGACCTTGGGGCAGACGCCCGGTGCCCAGCCTGACTATGGAAAATCTGTCAGTGCATTGATCGGCGCTGGTGATCTTGAGGGTGCTGCGAAGATTGCCGCGATTCAGAAGGCCGTATCGCCGGAAAGCTCGGCTGATTTGCAGGCCTATAAGGTTGCAAGGGGACAAGGCTTCACGGGCGGCATTCTTGATTTTTTGAAGGACAAGGCGGCGGCTGGTGCGACGAGGGTGAATAATAGCACCGTGGTCCAGTCAGGCGAGAAGGCTTACGATACCGCAGTAGGCAAGGATTATGCCGACGTTTTCACGACAACTCAAAAGGCCGCTCGCGATTCTGTCGGAGCCATCAACAATTTGAACTTGATGGAAAACCTGACAAAGAATCCGAATTTCTACTCCGGCGCTGCTGGCAATCTGGTTACGCAGGGCAAAAAGATCGCCGCGTCGCTTGGCATTGCTGATGCGAATAGCGCAGCGCCAAACGAATTGTTTCAGAAGATCGGCAACAAGGCCGTGCTTGATGCGGCTGGTGGATCGCTCGGTACCGGATTTTCCAACGCTGACCGCGACTTTCTCAGCGGCACTGTCCCCAATATCGGCAACACGCCAGAAGGCAATCGGCAGATTATCGCCATCGCGCGCACTGTTGAACAGCGCAAGCAACAGGTTGCGCAGTTCGCCCGCGACTATGCCAAGAAGCATTCCGGCCGCATCGATGCTGGCTTCGACCAGGCATTGCAAGAGTGGTCAAACGCTCACCCAGCGTTCTCGCAAGCGCAGCGCGGTTCGCAGCCAGCACAAGCCCCACAGCAACCTCAGGCTGCGCCACAGCAAGGCCAGCCACGCCAAGCTCCTGACGGCAATTTTTACGTTCCTGATCCTAATCGTCCCGGCAAATATCTTCAGGTCATTCAGTAATGCCTACATTCCAGCCAGTTGATTTTGACCCGTTCGCGGGCGGACAGCAGGCGGCCACAGGTGGCGTGACGACCATACCGGGGCAGGGCGATAGGCCGACGCGCGTTGTCATGGATATGTCAACGTCGGCACAGCCCAAGCTAGTACCAGTCGATCACGACCCATTTGCGAGCGGTCAGGATGGCTATCTTTCGGACGCTCTTAAATCCGGTGCGTCTGGTGTCGCGAAGGGCGTTGCAAGCCTGATCGGTGCGCCTGCCGATTTGTCTGAACTTGGTGCGCAGGGCATCGATTATCTAACGCGCAAAGTCGGTGAGAAGCTTGGCGTTGATGTCAGGAAACGCGAACCGCAAAAGGTGAACTACGGCTCGGAAGATGTCCGCAAGGCGATTGAGAGCGTCGTCGGTGAGCTACACACACCGCAAACGAAGGTGGGGGAATACGCTCAGACGATTGGCGAGTTTGCCCCGGGGGCATTATTTGGTGGGGGCGGTCTTGCCGCCAGAACCGCTCAAGTCGTTGTCCCGGCGCTTACCAGCGAAACTGCCGGGCAGGCAACGAAGGGCACGGCGGCAGAGCCATACGCAAGGTTTGGCGGCGCTGTCTTGGGTGGCGGCCTGACTGCGTTAGCGTCGCGTCCTGGTACCGCTGCGCGGGCACTTAGCGGGCAGTTGCCCGAGGGTGTGACCCCTCAGATGGTCGATCAGGCGCAAGTACTCATCAGCGCCGCCAAGCAGCAGGGTATAGATCTGGCGTGGCCGGAGGCATTGAGCAAGGTTGCCGGGCGGCCCGTTCTCACCAATGCGATGCGCCATTTGGAAGCTTCGCCGCAGACCGAAGCCAAAATGGCAGAGTTTTTCGGTCAGCGTCCTCAGCAGATCGAGAACGCCGCGCGAGGTAATTTCAACGAAATCGCGCCTATTAATTCTACGCCTTCGACTATCGGTCCTGCCGCTGGAACGGCGGCAGAGAGCGCCGTCAATGACGTTCGCGGCATGATCAATAAGGCAGCTGAGCCATTCTATGATCGTGCGTCCACGGTTCTCCTGGGTCCACAGGAAATGGCGCAGGTTCGCGCTCTGCCAGGCTTTAAGGAAGCCCGCGACGCCGTTCGAAAGGATCCCCAGCTTAATCGTTATGTGTCGCATTTGCCGGACAACAGCGTCGGATTCCTGAACGAGGTGAAGAAGGAACTGGACCGAAGCGCGAAGAACGCTGTCGGTCCATTAAACACACAGCCAAACATGCAGCGCGCCGCTGGGCTCGGCAATGATGCCACGTCAGTCAAGAACGCTGGCATCAATGCGTCAGGTGATTATGAGATTGCGCTTGGCATTGAGCAGCAGGCGAGGGAGAAGTATCTGAAGCCTCTCCTTGACGGACCGCTGGGAAAGCTTGCCTCAAAAGATACTGCGACCAAGGACGCGATTAATGCGTTATTCCCGCTGAACCCACTCCCCAACAGTGAGCATGAAATCGCGACCGCTGTATCGGCTTTGACAAAGCGCAATCCGTCTGCGGCTCGCGACCTTGTCCGCGCTCATGTGGAGAGCGTGTTTAATCAGGGCGCAAAGGATTTGCAGAGCGGTGCAAATCAGGCGGGCGGTGCCAAGTTCAAGGTTCAGCTTGTCGGCAATGCCCAGCAACGGTTGAATCTTCGGGAGGCAGTTGAAGCGCTCCCGAACGGTCAGGACAAATGGGCAGGCTTCAACAAGTTTCTAGATATTCTTGAGGCGACGGGAACGCGACAGAACGTTGGTTCGCGGACGGCCTACAACGCGGAATTGCTCAAGCAGCAGGCGATGGGTGGGATGGTTGGCGATGCAGTCAAGACCGGCGCAAATCCCGCGCGTTTCGGTCAGAAGTTCATCGATCGATATGAGCAATACAAGCTTGGCAAAAACTTAGGGCAGCTTGCGGATATTCTGACCAATCCGCGATCCGCTGATCTGCTTCGGACGATTGCCAAAAATCCGTCTGATTCCAGCAAGGCGCTTGGTGCCGCTTTCCGGCTGCTCAACTTCTACAACGCCTCTGGCCGCTCCCCTGTCCAAAAATCGGACAAGTA
>Ga0310811_10008037_pt1 | contig 13554 bp, 11 predicted proteins | sample YCmetagenome_FD_207642 | JGI IMG/M metagenome (GOLD analysis project Ga0310811, IMG submission 207642) | Soil microbial communities from experimental microcosm in Duke University, North Carolina, United States - YC | ecosystem: Engineered > Artificial ecosystem > Soil microcosm > Unclassified ... | reverse complement strand
GCAGATAGGCCGGCGGACCGAGCTCGGTCGCGGTCAGCCCCAGCTCGCTCATCTGCGACAACACCAGGTCGACCGGCAACATCCGGCCCCAGCCCGGCACCTCGCACACGCCCCAGGAGATCGGCGCTCCGGCGACCTTGATCGACGTCATGCGCCCACCTCGGACAGCAGCCGAACCGGGTTGCCCGAACGGCGCGACGCCTCACAGGCCTCGGCCAGCCGCAGGCTGACCAGGCTGTCCCGAACCGGGGAGGGATTGTCGGCACGACCGGCCACCACGTCGACGAACACCGCCATCTCGTTGAGGTACGCGTTGCGGAATCGTTCCGGGAACCCGGGGTAGGCGTCAATGGACACCTTGGGCCCGTCCGACTCCAGCGAGGTCAGCGGCGTGCGGGGGTCTAGACCAACGGTGAGCGAGTCCTTGCTGCCCATGACCTCGATGCGGTGGTCGTAGCCGAGCGGGTCGTGCCGCCCGCCGGCGATCAGCGCGTGCGCGCCACCGGCGAACTTGAGCGTGATGACCGCGTTGTCCACGTCGTCGGCATCGGCGAAGGCCTGGTCGACCAGCACCGAGCCGGACGCGTAGACCTCGACCACCGGCTCGCCGACCAGCCACGGCACGGCGTCGAGGTCGTGCACGAACAGGTCGCGGAAGATGCCGCCGGAGGCCGGCAGGTAGCCGAAGTCCGGCGGCTGGGCGTCGTTGCCCAGGGCGCGCACCAGGTACACCTTGCCCACCTCACCGGCCCGCAGCCGGCGGTGCAACTCGACGATCGCCGGGTCGAACCGGCGCTGGAAGCCGACCAGCACGTTGGCTCCGGCCTGCTCCACCTCGTCGACCAGGGCCTGCATGGTGGCCAGGTCGCTGGCGATCGGCTTCTCGCAGAGCACGGGAATGCCGGCGCCGATGCTGCGGCGCAGCATCTCCGGATGGGTGTTGGTCGGGGTGGCCAGCAGCACGCCGTCCGCGGCCAGCAGCGCGTCGAGGTCGTCGACGTGGCTGGTGCCGTTGCCCAGTTCGGCGGCGGCCTGCGCGGCGCGGCCGGGGACCGGATCGAACAGCACGACCTCGTCCACCTGGTCAAGGGCGGCGAGGTTGGCGGCGTGCATGGCGCCGATCCGCCCGACGCCGGCAACTCCGATGCGCATGTGCGGGATCTCCATCCGGGTCGTTAGAGCGCTCTATTGGTTGGAGCGCTCCAACCCTGTATGGTGCGTCACACGGATGTCAAGAGCCGGTTTCATGCTTGTGACCTTGGATCGGTCAAGCCTGGAGGTGCGGATTGGGCCGTCCGACCATGGAGGACGTGGCGGCGCGAGCCGGGGTGTCGCGCGCGCTGGTCTCGCTGGTCATGCGGGGCTCGCCCAAGGTCAGCGAGCAGCGGCGCAGCGCCGTGCTGGCCGCGGCCGAGGAGCTCGGCTACTCCCCGCACCTGATGGCCCGGTCGCTGGCCAGCGCCACCTCGACCGTGCTGGCCGCGATGGTGTCCGACCTGAACAACGCCTTCTTCGCCGAGGTGGTGGACGGTTTCGACGCCGCCGTCACCGAGCAGGGCTTCGACCTCATCATCAACACCGGCGGCCGCAGCCCGACCCGGGAACGCCGCGCGGTGGACAACCTGTTGTCGTTCCGGCCGGCCGGCGTCGCGCTGCTCGGGCCGGTCGTGCCGGCCTCGACCATCGCCAAGGCGGCTGAGCAGTCCCCGCTGGTGCTGGTGTCCCGCGCGTCGCGATTGTCCACTGTGGACACGGTGAACGACGACGGCGAGGTCGGCTCCGGGCTGGCCGTCGACCACCTGGTCGAGCTCGGCCACACCCACATCGTCCACCTCGACGGCGGCGGCGGCTCGCAGGCTTCGTTGCGGCGCAAGGGATACGTCGCCGCGATGCAGCGGCACGGGCTGGATCCCCTGGTGGTGTCCAGCGAGTACACCGACACCGCCGGCGCCCGGGCCGTGCGCGGGCTGATCGAAGCCGGCGGACCGCTGCCCACGGCGATCGTGGCGGCCAACGACTACAACGCCGTCGGCGCGATCTCCGCGCTGGAGGACGCCGGACTCCGTGTGCCACAGGACATCTCGGTGATCGGCTACGACAACACGTCACTGGCCGCGTTGCGGCACATCTCACTGACCACTGTGGACCAGCCCCGGCACGAGATGGGCCGGCTGGCCGCACAGGCCCTGATCGACCGGGTGCGCGGGCGGACCGACGCCGTCCACCAGCTGCTGCACCCGTCCCTGGTGGTCCGCGCGACCACCGCGCACCGAGGAGGAATCCGACCGTGAACGTGACACCGCACTGGATCGACGGGGCCAGGACCACCGGCTCCTCGACCCGCACCGGTGACGTCTTCCGGCCCAGCACCGGGGAGGTGGCGCGGCAGGTCGCGCTGGCCGACCAGCCCGACGTGGACCTGGCCGTGGCCAGCGCGGTCAAGGCCGCCGAATCGTGGTCGGACTCCTCGCTGTCCACCCGCAGCCGCGTCCTGTTCGCCTTCCGACAGCTGGTGCACGAGCACAGCGCCGAGCTGGCCGAGATCATCAGCGCCGAGCACGGCAAGGTCGTCTCGGACGCCGCCGGCGAGGTGCAGCGCGGGCTCGAGGTCGTCGAGTTCGCCTGTGGCATCCCGCATCTGCTCAAGGGCGAGCACTCCGAGCAGGTGTCCCGCGGCGTGGACGCGTACTCGGTGCGCGAGCCGCTGGGCGTGGTCGCCGGCATCACCCCGTTCAACTTTCCGGTGATGGTCCCGATGTGGATGTTCCCGGTGGCCATCGCGGCCGGAAACGCCTTCGTGCTCAAGCCTTCCGAGCGTGACCCGTCGGCGTCGGTGCGGCTGGCGGAGCTGTTCGGCGAGGCCGGCCTGCCCGACGGCGTGCTCAACGTCGTGCAGGGCGACGCCACGGCCGTCAACGCGCTGCTCGATCACCCTGACGTGGCCGGGGTTTCCTTCGTCGGCTCCACGCCGATCGCCAAGCACGTCTACGCCCGCGGCACCGCCAATGGCAAGCGGGTGCAGGCGCTGGGCGGGGCCAAGAACCACATGGTCGTGCTGCCCGACGCCGACATCGACGTCGCCGCCGACGCGGCCGTGTCCGCCGGCTACGGCAGCGCCGGCGAGCGCTGCATGGCCATCTCGGTGATCGTCGCCGTCGGCGACGTGGCCGACCGCCTGGTCGAGGCCATCGCCGCGCGCACCCGGCAGCTGATCACCGGTCCCGGCGACAACTCCTCGTCGCAGATGGGGCCGCTCGTCACCGGCGTGCACCGCGACAAGGTTTCGTCCTATGTGGACGCCGGTGTGGCCGAAGGCGCCTCGCTGGTCGTCGACGGCCGCGGCTACGCCCCCGCCGGCTTCGAGAACGGCTTCTGGGTCGCGCCAACGCTGTTCGACCACGTCACCCCGGAGATGTCGATCTACCGCGACGAGATCTTCGGCCCGGTGCTTTCGGTCGTGCGGGTGGAGACCTTCGAGGACGCCGTCCGGCTGGTCAACGCCAACCCGTACGGCAACGGCACCGCCGTCTACACCGGCGACGGCCTGGCCGCCCGCGAGTACCAGCGGCGGGTGCACGTCGGCATGGTCGGCATCAACGTGCCCATCCCGGTGCCGATGGCCTACTACTCGTTCGGCGGCTGGAAGGACTCGCTGTTCGGCGACACCCACGTGCACGGGGCCGAGGGCGTCCGCTTCTACACCCGGGCCAAGGCCGTCACCGCCCGCTGGCCCCGCCAGTCCGGCATCGACCTCGGATTTCCCACTAACGGCTGACGCGATCGGCGCAACGGCGGCCGGGCTTCGTGCCACCCTCGAGGCATGAGCCCGGCCAGCCGCAAACGCAAGCCCAAGAAGGACAGCACCGGCAGGGCGCGGCCGCCGCGGGTGTCGCCGCTGGCCGGGACGATCGCGCAGGCGCTGGAGATCAGGAACCTGACGCAGGCCCGGACGTGGGCGTCCGACCTGATCGGCCACTGCCGTGCCGTCGCCTGGGATGCCGGCACCGACCCGGACATCGGCATCGGCCAACTGCGGTTCGAGATCGCCGACGTCGGCGGGGCCGCCGGCACGGCGGCGGCGTTCGCGCTGAGCCTGGTCGGCCAGCGCACGCGACGGGCCGAATTCGCCGCGCTGGGCGAGAAGCTCGCGTTGGCCACGGGGTCGATGCCGGCCTGGTACGCCGGCGACCTGCGGCTGCGGCTGCGCGCCGCCCACTCGATCACCGACGCCGACCGGGACTACGAGGCGATCGTCCTGGAGTACCACGACCACATGCTGGGCGTGGTCGTCGAGCACGTCGGCCTGCTGCGCCTGCTCAGTGTCGTGGTGCGGGCGCCGGGGGACGGTGTCGCGTTCGTCCGGGAGATGGCGCGGGTGGTCGTCAACGGCGGGGAACCCGTCGCGCTCGGGCCGGCCGAGGTGTCGTACCGGCTGTTCGGGCCGGTGACCATGTTCGTGGCCGAGGGGCAGGACTTCGACAGCGAGGACGAACTGCCCGCCGGACAGCTCAGGAAGGTCATCGGGCGCACGGCGCTGATGGAGGCGGTGCTGACCGACCTGCCGCCGGCCCCGGCCGACGAGAGCGTGATCGAGCGGTTCATGGCCGACCACGCCACCGATGAGACGTGGTCGCGCTGGTGGGCGCGCTTCATGGTGAACGGCGCCGAGGACACCGGCCGCGCCGTCACCGACTTCGGCTCGCACTTCGGCCATGCCCAGATCCTCAAGCTGGCGCGCGAAGTGGCCGTGCCGGAGGCGGACGTGCCGGCGCTGACCGAGGCCATTCGCGCCTGGGCCCGCTTCACCGACGCCGACTGGACCGAGGAGCTGTCGGAGCTGTTGGCGGGGTACGCGATCCTCAACGCCCGGGAGAACGCATCCTGACGTCACGTGCGACGATTCGCCGTATGAGCCCGGTCAGCCGTAACCGCAAGCCCAAGCGCAAGGGCGGGCAGCGCCCGCGCCCGCAGTCTCCGGTGGACGCGGCGGTCGTCGCCGCCAACGATCTGCTCGGCATGAAGTCGCTGTACGAGGCGCAGCTGTGGGCGGCCGGGCTGATCGGCGGGTTCTGGCGGTCGGCCTGGCAGCGTGACGGCGACCCGGACGAGACCATGGACCGCTCGGTGGAGCAGCTGGTCGACGCGCTGGTGGAGAAGGCCACCCCGGCCACCCTGGCGGCGCTGCTGGCGCTGGGCTCCGTCGGCTACGACGAGGAGCAGGGCTTCTTCCTGGACGCCGCGACCGAGCTGACCTCGGCCGGCGTGCCGGCGCCGGACTGGTACCGGCAGGAGCAGCCGGAGCTGGTCGACGCCTGGTCGGTGGCCGACCAGTTCGGCGACGTCGAGCTGATCACCCTCGGCTACTCCGACATCGTCCTTGGCGTGCTGGTCGACCACGCGCAGGCGCTGCACATCGCGCAGATCGCCGTGGTCGAGCGGGCCGAGGCCGACGCCCAGTCGCTGGCCCGGGAGCTCGGCGTGAACATCGACCCGGCGCCGAAGCCGGTGCGGATCACCCCGGCCGAGGCGCTGGAGCGGATCGACGGGCCGCTCGGGCTGTTCCTGGTCGACGGCCCCGAGGCCCACGGCGAGCTGCTCGACCTGGCCGACGACACCAACCCGGCGATGGAGTTCGCGCTGCTGCAGGCCCGGGTCGCCACGCTGTCCGACGACCTGCCCGAGCTGGAGGACTTCGAGCCGGTGGTCGAGGAGTTCCTGGCCTCGCGGCCGTTCGCCGACCCCGAGCTGGCCCGGTCGTGGGCCGTGCTGGTGGCCAGCTCCGCCTCGTCCAACGGCCGCCGGGTCCGCCAGATCGGGCCGGCCTCGCTGGACTACCTGCTCAGCGTGGGCGTGCCGGCCAACATCGAGATCTCCGACGAGGACCTGGCGCTGCTGCCCGAGGCCATCACCGCCTGGGTGCACTTCACCTGCACGCCCGAGCAGCTGGTGGTGTGGGAAGAGCGGCTGCCCGAGATCCTGGCCCGCTTCGCCGAGGCCTACCACGACCCCGAGCTGGTCGAGTTCCGCGCCGACAGCGACGAGCTGGTGGCGCTGCGGGACATCGAGGAGGCCCTGGAGGCCGACTTCGACGACCTGCTGCCGGTGCCCGAGGACGTCGAGCAGACCGCGCACGTGCTGAAGGTCGCGTTCCCCGACGCCGAGAAGCAGGTCGAGGTGGAGTCCACCACCTCGCTCGACCAGCTCAGCGTGATCATCCAGCAGGCCTTCGAGCTGGAGCCCGACCCGGCCTGGGACTTCGTCACCGCCGCCGGCGGCCTGATCGGCCCGGAGTCGGACGTGATCGTGGCCGAGATCGGCATCGAGGGCCTGCACTTCGGCTACGTCGTCGGCGCGCTGGACACCGTCGAGGCCCGCATCGAGGTGCTGGCCGTCGGCCAGCGCGAAGGCCAGTACCCGCGGGTCAGCTAGTCGTCGGACTTGGTGCGGCGGTTGCGTTTGACCTCGCTGCGCTGGTGCTTGGCCGCCAGGCGCCGCTCCTTGGCCCCGCGAGAGGGCTTGGTCGGGCGGCGCTTGGGGGGCGGCGGGGCGGAGGCGGCGCGCAGCACCGTCACCAGGCGTTCCCTGGCGGCGTTGCGGTTGGCCAGCTGCGAGCGGAACTCGCTGGCGGCGATGGTCAGCACGCCGTCGACCAGGCGGCTGGAGAGCCGCGCCAAGATCCGTGGGCGTAGGTGTTCGGGGATGGACGGGGACGCCGCCACGTCGAAGGACAGCTCAACGCGGCTGTCGGTCGTGTTCACGCCCTGGCCTCCCGGTCCGGAGGACCGGGAGAACCGTTCGCGCAGTTCCGTGCCGGCGATCACCAGCGACGGCGTCACCAGGAGTTCGTCGGCCATGGCCCCAAGATTACGGGGCCCGTCCACCGAAAAAGCCGGTCAGAACCGGGGGTGGTCGCCCCGCAGCACGACGCGCTCGGCGCCGGCCGGGCCGATCTCGCCGAGCACCCAGGCCGGCACGTGGCGGGCGGTGAGCACGGCCAGCGCGCGGTCGGCGTCCTCGGCCGAGACCACGGCGACCATGCCGACGCCCATGTTGAACGCCTTCTCCATCTCGTCCCGCTCGACCCGCCCACGCTGGGCGATCAGCGCGAACACCGGGGCCGGCGTCCAGGTGCCGCGGTCCAGGGTGGCGGTGAGGCCGTCCGGGATGACACGGGCCAGGTTGGACACCAGACCGCCGCCGGTGATGTGCGCGAACGTGCGGGCGTCGGCCTCGGCGGCCAGCGCAAGGCAGTCCTTGGCGTAGATCTTGGTCGGCTCCAGCAGCTCCTCGCCGAGGGTCCGGCCGAACTCCTCGACGTGGCCCTCCAGCGGCATCCGGGCGATGTCCAGCAGCACGTGCCGGGCCAGCGAGTAGCCGTTGGAGTGCAGACCGGTGGAGCCCATGGCGATCACCACGTCGCCGTCCTGGACCTTCTCCGGCCCGAGGATCTTGTCCGCCTCGACCACGCCGATGCCGGTGGCCGACACGTCGTACGCGCCGTCGGACATCAGCCCCGGGTGCTCGGCGGTCTCGCCGCCGAGCAGCGCGCAGCCGGCCTGCACGCAGCCCTCGGCGATGCCCTTGACGATGGCCGCGACCTTCTCCGGCACGACCTTGCCGATCGCGATGTAGTCCTGCAGCAGCACCGGCTCGGCGCCGCAGACCACCAGGTCGTCCACGACCATGGCGACCAGGTCGACGCCGATGGTGTCGTGCACGTCCATCGCCTGCGCCACCGCGATCTTGGTGCCGACGCCGTCGGTGGAAGCAGCCAGCACCGGCTCCTTCCACCGGTCCAGCTTCAGCTTGAACAGGCCGGCGAAGCCGCCGATGCCGCCGAGCACCTCGGGGCGGCTGGCCTTCTTGGCCCACGGCTTGAACTGCTCGACCGCCTCCTCGCCCGCGGCGATGCTGACGCCGGCCGCCGCGTAGGTGGCCTTCGGGCTGTTGGTTTCCGTGCTCACGGTCGAGAAGCTCCGTTGTCGTAGGGGATCAGGGGCGACGCAGGGCGTCTTCGGCACCGTACCCGTTGGCGAGCACGGGTGCGGCAGAGCCCGAGACAGCCTTCTCCTCGATGCCTTCCAGCAGATGCTTGCCGATCATCGCCTCTTCCGGCAGCGGGATCGGGTAGTCGCCGTCGAAGCAGGCGCAGCACAGCCGGGTCTTGGGCTGCTCGCTGGCGGCGACCAGGGCCTCCAGCGACACGTAACCCAGCGAGTCGGCGCCGATGGACCGGCGGATGCCCTCGAAGTCCAGCCCGTTGGCCACCAACTCGGCCCGGGAGGCGAAGTCGATGCCGTAGAAGCAGGGCCAGCGCACGGGCGGCGAGGCGATCCGGACGTGCACCTCGATCGCGCCGGCCTCACGCAGCATGCGCACCAGCGCCCGCTGCGTGTTGCCGCGCACGATGGAGTCGTCCACGACGACCAGGCGCTTGCCGCGGATGACGTCGCGCAGCGGGTTGAGCTTGAGCCGGATGCCGAGCTGGCGGATGGTCTGCGAGGGCTGGATGAAGGTCCGGCCGACATAGGCGTTCTTGACCAGGCCGGAGCCGTACGGGATGCCGGAGGCCTGGGCGTAGCCGATGGCCGCCGGCGTGCCGGACTCCGGCACCGGGATGACCAGGTCGGCCTCGACCGGGAACTCGGCGGCCAGCCGGCGGCCGATGTCGACCCGGGTGGCGTGCACCGACCGGCCGCTGATCGTGGTGTCCGGGCGGGCCAGGTAGACGTACTCGAAGATGCAGCCCTTGGGCTCCGGGGTGGCGAAGCGCGCCGACCTCAGGCCGTCGGCGTCGATGGCCAGCAGCTCGCCCGGCTCGACCTCACGCACGAAGGACGCGCCGACGATGTCCAGCGCCGCCGTCTCGCTGGCCACCACCCAGCCGCGCTCCAGCCGGCCGAGCACCAGCGGCCGCACGCCCTGCGGGTCGCGGGCCGCGTACAGCGTGTCCTCGTCCGACCACACCAGGCAGAAGGCGCCACGCAGCGTGGGCAGTAACTCCATCGCCGCCTGCTCGAGGCCCTTGTCGGCGGCCGTCGCGGCCAGCAGGCCGGACATCAGGTCGGAGTCGGTGGTGGCGCCGCCACGCATGTCCACGCCGAGCTCCTTGGCGCGGACCAGGAGTTCGGCGGTGTTGACCAGATTTCCGTTGTGGCCCAGCGCCATGCCGCTGCCGGTGGCGGTGGTGCGGAACACCGGCTGGGCGTTCTCCCACGTGGTGGAGCCGGTGGTGGAGTAGCGGCAGTGGCCGACGGCCAGGTAGCCGTGCAGCGAGGACAATGTCTGCTCGTCGAAGACCTGGCTGACCAGGCCGAGATCCTTGAACACCACGATCTGCTTGCCGTCGGCGACCGAGATGCCGGCCGCCTCCTGCCCGCGGTGCTGGAGGGCGTAGAGCCCGTAGTAGGTGAGCTTGGCCACGTCTTCGCCCGGGGCCCAGACCCCGAAGACGCCGCATTCCTCGCGCGGCTCGCGCTCGATTTCGTCGGACGATGAGTCGGAGACAGAGTCGGGCACAGACACAGACCGGTCGGTGGGCACCGAGAACTCCCTAGTGACGGCGTCGGACCGACTCCAGTGTAAGTGTCGAACAGGTCAACACAGGGTGTCCGTGACCCGCCCGAGTGGCAGAGCCCACACCCCTACGAGTGACAGTCATCCACCTTGGTGACCGTGTCAGCACTGTCGATCACGGCGTCCTGCTGGTGCACGTGGCACAGCACAAGATCACCCACGTGGATGCCGGCCGGCAGGTTCCAGGCGTCGATACTGATCTTGTCGACGGTGGCCAGCGGGGCCTGTCCCGGGCCGGCGGGCTCCTGCTTGAGCATCGCGCAGGTGGGCTCGCCGTGGTCGGACTGGCAGAACTGGGCCACGGTGAAGTCGAGATTGCCGTCCCACTCGCGCGGGGTGACGCCCCAGACGAAGGCGGTGGCGACGGCCACGAGTCCGAGGCACGCCAGAATGCCGGTGCCGATGAGCGCGAGCCTGCGCATCCCCGTCACCGGTCCTCGACCCGGACAATTCGTCCGAGATCGTTCGTACGTGCGAAAACGGACACGCTTGAATGTTACTTGGCCCCCAGCCGATGGTAAAGGGGCGGTCACGACATCGCACGTACCAGCGGAAGTCGCTCGGACAGGTCAGCGCGGCTGCCGGAAGCGCTGACCCGGTCGCCGGTGACGGCGTCGGCCCAGGTCAGACGGCCGGTGGCCAGTTCGAGCCAGGTGCGGGCGTCCATCTCGATCACGTTGGGCGGCGTGCCCCGGGTGTGACGCACGCCCGAGATGCACTGCACCGCGGCGAAAGGTGGCACCCGAACCTCGACGCTCTTGCCGGGCGCGTCCTGGGCCAACGTGCGCAGGCTCAGCTTCACGGCGGCGGCGAGTTTCGGCCGTTCAGGGGCGTCTTCGACACCGTCCAGCCAGGGCAGCACCGCCTGCACGGCGGCCATCAGGTCACGCGGATCCACCAGCGACGGCACACACCCACCGTAGCGTTACGACCGTTTGGAGCATTGCGGGTAAACGTTCCATAAGGAAACCTTCTTTACTATTCCGCCGCCGCCGGACATCTCGTGTGAGGAGGCGGTCCATGCTCCGCAGAAGCCAGGTTCCCTGGCTGGTCACCGCGCTCGGCCTGGCACTGGTCGTGCCGGCCGCCGGTGCCGACGCCAGCGTGCAACCCAGAGTCGCCGCGCCGGCTGCCCCGGGGCAGGTCGTGACCGTGCCCGGCTGGAAGCTCCAGACCAGCAAGACGGCGACCCAGACCGGCGCGACCCTGTCCTCGCCGACCTATGACGACAGCTCATGGACGTCGGTGCCGGCCCGCTCGACCGTGATGGGCGGCCTGATCTCGGCCGGCAAGTACGGCGACCTGAACTACTCGACGAACCTGAAGAACGTCACCAAGTCCGACTTCACGGTGCCGTGGTGGTACCGCGAGACCTTCAGCGCCACCCCGGCCGCCGGCGCGCACACCTTCCTGCGGCTGACCAACGGCATCATCGGCGGCTCGGAGATCTGGCTCAACGGCACCAAGATCGGCACCACCGACACCGGCTCGTACCCCTCGCACGAGTTCGACGTCACCGGCACGCTCAAGTCGGGCACCAACGCGCTGGCCATCAAGGCCTCGCCGGCCGACCCGAAGAAGCAGCTGTCGATCTCCTGGGTGGACTGGACGCAGCTGCCGCCGGACAACAACATGGGCATCTGGCGGGACGTCCAGCTGGCCGAGACCGGCGCGGTGACGGTACGCAACACCCGCGTCGTGACGTCGGTGGCCGGCGATCTGAAGAGCGCCGACCTGACGATCAAGGCCGAGGTCTCCAACAACACCAACGCTTCCGTCACCACCACGGTCGCCGGCACGGTCGACTCGACGCCGTTCAGCCAGAACGTGACGTTGAGCGCCAACCAGACCAAGACGGTCAGCATCGCTCAGCACCTGACCGATCCCCGGGTCTGGTGGCCGTACGAGATGGGCGACCAGCCGCTGTACCACCTGGCGCTCAACGCTTCCGTTGACGGCAAGGTCTCCGACAGCGCGGCCACCGACTTCGGCGTGCGCGACGTGAAGTCGGCGCTGAAGGACGGCGCGATGTCGTTCACCGTGAACGGCAAGCCGTTCCTGGTGCGCGGCGGCGGCTGGTCCTCGGACCTGTTCCTGCGCTACGACCCGCGCAAGCTGGCCGACCAGCTGGACTACGTGAAGGACCTCGGGCTGAACACGATTCGCCTTGAGGGCAAGGAAGAGAACGACGAGATGTACGCGCTGGCCGACAAGCTGGGCATCATGATGATGCCGGGCTGGGAGTGCTGCTCGTACTGGCAGAGCTACGGCAGCTGGAAGGCGGCCGACCACACGGTGGCCAACGCCTCGGCCGTGACCGAGGGCCTGCGGCTGCGCAACCACCCGAGCATCCTCGGCTTCTACATCGGCAGCGACACCGCGCCGCCGGCCGCGGTGGAGAAGGACTACCTGGACGGGCTGAAGGTGTCCGACTGGCAGGCCCCGATCATCTCCTCGGCGGCCAAGGCCAGCAGCCCGGTGACCGGCGCGTCCGGCAACAAGATGGACGGCCCGTACTGGTGGATCCCGCCGAACTACTGGTACGGCAACCAGCTCGGCGGCGCGTTCGGCTTCGCCTCCGAGGTCGGCCCCGGCCCGGACATCCCCGACGCCGACGCGCTCAAGCAGTACCTGTCCAGCTCGGAGCTGTCCGACCTGTGGCAGAACGGGTCCAAGGCGCAGTTCCACCTCTCGCCCAGCGGCGACTTCGCCAAGCTGGGCTCGTTCCTGACCGCGCTGGGCAAGCGTTACGGCACGCCGAAGAGCCTGGACGACTTCGTGTCCAAGGCCCAGCTGACCAACTACGAGGTCAACCGGGCCCAGTTCGAGGCGTTCGGGCGCAACCAGTCCAAGGCCAGCAAGCCGGCCACCGGCGTCATCTACTGGATGCTCAACAACCCGTGGCCGACGCTGTTCTGGCACCTGTACGACTACTCGATGCAGCCGTCGGGCTCGTACTTCGGGGCCAAGGCCGGCCTGCGGCCGCTGCACGTCCAGTACTCCTACGACGACCGCTCGGTGGCGCTGGTCAACACCGGGCTGGCGGCGAAGTCCGGTCTTTCGGTGCAGACGACGATCTTCAACGCCGACGGCACGGTCAAGTCCGACACCACGCAGTCCACCGTGACGGCCAAGGCTGACGGGTCGACGACGCTGGACAAGGTGGCCACCCCGAGCGGGCTGTCGGCCACGTACTTCGTGCGGCTGCTGTTGAAGGACGGCAGCGGCAACGTGGTGGACCGCAACGTGTACTGGTTGTCCACCAAGGCGGACACGCTCGATTACGGCAACTCCACCTGGTACGACACCCCGCAGACCGGCTACGCCGACCTGTCGGGCTTGCAGAACCTGGGCACGGGCAAGGTCGACGTGAGCGCGTCCACCACGACCAACGGCGACCGCTCGACGACGTCGGTGAAGTTGACCAACAGCGGCAGCAAGGTGGCGTTCTTCCTGCGGGCCACCATCCGCAAGGGCGCGTCCGGCGGCGAGGTCGCACCTATCACGTGGAGTGACGACTATGTCACGATCTGGCCTGGCGAGTCGGTGACCCTCTCGGCCGACTACCGGACCGCCGAGTTGGGCGGCGCGCAGCCGAATGTGCAGGTCGCTGGCGTGAACGTGGCTTCGAAGACGGTTTCGGCCAACTAAGGGCAGTGCTTAGGGTGGCCTTTTCTCGGGTGAGTGACACGAGAAAAGGTCACCCATGTTGGTTACAAAGAGTGGTTCGTTACCCCCTCGGTGTTATGAGAGGGTGAAGCCGCCCGCAGCACACTTTCGAGGGGCGAACCCATGGCTGCACCGAACACCCACCTGCTGACCATCACGCAGGACATGCGCGACAACGCGAAGGCCAACCCGAACACCTGGCTGCACATCCTGGACCCGGCGTTCCGCCCGGGCGACCAGGTGCCGCCGTGGGGTGTCATCGGCTCGTTCCGGGTCGACGGGGACGGCCGGATCGACGAGCGCTTCGAG
>Ga0310811_10008036_pt1 | contig 13554 bp, 9 predicted proteins | sample YCmetagenome_FD_207642 | JGI IMG/M metagenome (GOLD analysis project Ga0310811, IMG submission 207642) | Soil microbial communities from experimental microcosm in Duke University, North Carolina, United States - YC | ecosystem: Engineered > Artificial ecosystem > Soil microcosm > Unclassified ... | reverse complement strand
ACGCGTCCCTGAGCCAAAACAGGAAAAAGAGCCACAGGAGCAGCGTTTCAGTTTTCTCGGTCGTACCCGTCAACTATTCAGTCGGCTGGGCAATACTGTCCAGGAAAGCGACATAATAACAGAAGGTCTATGGGATGAGCTGGAGGAGTCCTTGTTAGGGGCGGATGTGGGACCAAGCACGACACTATGGCTCATCGAACGCTTACGTCAACGCACAACAGATGAGCAGATGCGCACAGGTGCCCAGGTGCAACATGCGCTACGAGAAGAACTGACAAAACTTCTGGAGATGTCTTCCTCTTCTCCCATCCGCTTTTCTAAACAATCCCCTTTAACTGTGATCCTCATTATTGGTGTCAATGGCTCAGGAAAAACGACAAGTATTGCCAAGCTGGCGCAACGCCTCACCCTTGAAGGTCGAAAGGTCATGCTGGCGGCTGGTGATACCTTTCGTGCTGCTGCTATTGATCAATTACAGGAATGGGGACGACGCATCAATGTTCCGGTCATTAGCCAGAAACCGAATTCAGATCCCGGTGCAGTCGTCTATGATGCTCTGCAAGCGGCAACCACCCGTGGGAGTGACGTCCTGATTGTCGATACCGCTGGTCGCCTGCATACAAAATTTAACTTGATGGAAGAATTAAAGAAAATTAATAGAATTATTCAAAAATTCGTTCCTGATGGTCCACATGAACTGCTCATGATCATTGATGCCACAACCGGGCAAAATGCACTCTTACAGGCGCGTAAATTCGCTGAAGACATTGGCTTAACTGGTGTCATTATCACGAAAATGGATAGCACAGCTAAAGGGGGCTTTGCGTTCGCAGTAGCAGACGATCTGGGTGTGCCCATTAAATTTATCGGCACAGGAGAAAAGGTCGAGGATTTGATGCCATTTGAACCACAAAAATTCGTGGCGGCGCTTTTCTCACAGGGTTAATTGGGAGGTTCGTTATGGCAAAAGAAGTGGCTGGGCAAGGCTCGCATGAGCCGAAGCCTAACCTACCCTCAATGGGAAATATCGCGGTAAAATGCCCTAAATGCAAAGAAATTCTTTATGGACGTGACTGGGAAAAAAATCTAAAAGTTTGCTCACGTTGTAATCATCATTTCAAACTGTCAGCGCTTGAACGTATTGATTTGCTGGTCGATCCGGGTAGTTTTGTGGAAGTGGATGCTGACATTGTCTCTGTTGATCCACTCAAGTTCACAATACAACCACCTTCCTACGCAGATAAACGTACGTACGCGGAAAAACTGGCGGAGCAGCGGGAGAAGTCGGGGATTAATGAGGCAGTTGTCATTGGTCATGCGACCATTGAGTCAATGCCGCTGGCGCTGGCTGTGATGGACCCATTCTTTTTTGCTGGAACAATGGGTTCGGTCGTTGGTGAAAAAATCACGCGGGCAATTGAACTCGGCATTGAACATCGTATTCCAGTCTTAATTGTTTCTACTTCAGGCGGCGCTCGTATGCAAGAAGGGCTTTATTCCCTCATGCAAATGGCTAAAACCTCTGCCGCGCTGGCCAAACTTGGTGAGGAGCACATTCCGTATTTCAGTCTCTTTACCGATCCAACTACTGGTGGAGTTTCCGCAAGCTTCTCTATGCTTGGTGATGTGATTCTTGCTGAACCGGGTGCGCTCGTGTGTTTTACCGGTCCGCGTGTAATCGAACAGTTTATGCATATTAAACTCCCTGAAGGTACTGTAAATTCTGAGTTCGGTCTTCAACATGGTATGATCGACGCTGTTGTTCATCGACGTGATTTACGGCAGACGTTCGCCAAACTCCTCCGTTTGTATTCAGCAAACCTCACTGTTAAGGCATGATATTTGTGGTAGGTAGTCTATAATGCTTATTCATTGTGGATATTGTAGCTACAGTCACAGCGCAACAAAAATAATGGATAGAAGGGAAAACAATGGCCTACGATCTGGAATTTGAGAAGCCGCTGGCTGAGCTAGAGAAAAAAATCGCTGCCCTGCAACGCAAAGGGGATCGTCTGAAGCCTGATGAAAGTATACAATTACAGGCACTGGAGCAAGAACTTCGTACGCGCACGACAGAAATATATCAACAACTTACTCCATATCAGACCTTGACGGTTGCTCGTCATAAAGATCGACCTTACGCAGCCGATTATATTCGGCTCATGTGTGATGATTTCTTTGAATTGCATGGCGATCGCACTTTTGGCGACGATGCTGCGATTATGGCTGGTCCTGCGAAGCTTGGCGATCAGCATGTGATGCTGGTCTGCCATCAAAAAGGCCGCGATATGAAGGAGAAACAGCTCCGCAACCTCGGTATGCCACATCCTGAAGGTTATCGCAAAGCCTATCGCGTGATGGCACAAGCAGAAAAATTTGGTATTCCGATCATTACGCTTATCGACGCGGCAGGGGCATCTCCGGGGCTGGTCGATGAGGAGCGCGGACAGTCTGAAGCGATTGCTTCAACACTGTATCTGATGCCACGACTACGGGTGCCGATTATCGCTACGATCATTGGTGAAGGGGGAAGCGGTGGTGCGCTGGCTATCGGTCTGGCGGATCGCGTCCTCATGCTTGAACATAGTATTTATATGGTAGCTGCTCCTGAAGCGGCGGCTTCGATTATCTGGCGTGACTCTGTCCATGCTCCTTACGCAGCCGAAGGGATGCGTATTAATGCTCGTGAAATCTTCAAACTTGGACTTATTGATGAGGTCGTTCCTGAGCCAGCCGGTGGAGCACATCGCAATTATAGTCAGATGGCACTTACATTAAAAGATACTCTGTTACAACAACTTGCTGAACTTCAACAACTTCCTGTTGATACGTTACTGGAACAGCGCTATCAAAAATTCAGAACTATTGGCAAATATGAGCGTATCCAGGAATTGGTCGCATCTGCAATCTCCTAACACACTCAAGCAACCAATGCGCTGATGTCCCTGCTGGCAACCAACAGATAAAAACAAGGGAAGAGGAAAAACTATCTCTTCCCTTGATTGGGCATGCAATATCCCCATATTGATGCTTCATTCGCTACTCCCCTCTAATACTCTTGTTATATAATGCCGATATGACAGCATGTAAAGTAAAGAACATTGTAGTATTTACAACCTGTGAAGGAGATTTTTGCGAATGTTCACAAGTTTGAATCCGGGGGCGATTGGGTTCACTGTTCCTTTAGATGAGGCACTTGCTTTAGCCAGTTCTTCTGGTTTCGAGGGTCTGGATCTACCTATACAGGAGCTCGCGACCCTGACCCAGGAAAGCTCAATACAAGCGATACAGGAACGTTTCGCTCATGCACATATACGTCCCGGTGGCTGGGGGCTACCTGTCAATTTCCGCAATGATGAGGAGACATATCAGACGGGACTGGCAAAACTTCCTGAGTACGCACGCATCGCGCAGGCGCTCGGAAGCCCCTGGTGTACAACCTGGCTACTTCCCTTCTCAGAAGAACTCAACTATGAAGCGAATATGGAACACCATGTGAAACGCTTGCGGCCTATCGCACAAATTCTGGCCGATCATGGTTGTCGCTTCGGATTGGAATTTGTTGGTCCAGCCACCATGCGGCAAGGCCATCGCTATGAATTTATTTCGACGATCGCGGGCGCGTTAGACCTGGGTGAGCGACTGGGAACAGGCAATACTGGTCTGCTTCTCGATAGCTACCACTGGTATACCTCACATGGAACCATCGAAGACCTCAAGAAATTGACGGCAGAGCAAATTGTCTATGTCCACGTCAATGATGCTCCGGCGAAGCGCACTATTGATGAACAGCTCGATGGTCAACGCCTGCTGCCGGGAGCCAGCGGCGTCATCGATATCGCACCATTTCTCCAGATCGTTGATCAAACAGGCTATGATGGTCCGATTGTGGTAGAGCCATTCAATGCCGAGCATAAAGCATTGCCATATGCGGAACGCGTCAAAGCCACACGAGCCAGCCTGACAAAAATCATGGATCTGGCTGGTATTAAGTAGCCATTCAACACAAAAAAGAGGCAGAGCGCGACAATGCTCTGCCCTTCTGTAGTCAGACACCTTCAAATATCGGGTTATGCCTGGAACTCTGGAACAGTATCTAATATGCCATCGTCATTCGTTTCAAGTGCAACAGTAGAAAGCCATCTTGTACACCACCCTCTATACCTGCTCGTAAGCACACGTAATACAAGTAAAGCTACCAGAGCCAGTGCAGCCAATGTGCCCCAACCAAACGCATATGAGCCAGTTGTCTGTTTAAAACTGCCGAGAATAAGCGGTAGCAGGAAACCACCAACGCCACCACAGGCTCCGACAATGCCAGTAACAATACCAATCTGAGCACGAAAACGCTGTGGGACAAGTTGGAAAACAGCACCATTTCCCATACCAAGAAAAGCAACACCAAGCACCAGACAGATCGCCATATATGACAATGGCAAGAGTAATGAACCGATCACATACATCAACGCAACGAAGATAAACAATACCGTCAGCATCCGAACGCCGCCGAAGCGATCAGACAAATAGCCTCCCAGTGGGCGGACTGTACTCCCGACAAATGTTGCCAGTGCGGTGATATACCCGGCCTGTACAGAGGGCAAACCATATTGATTATGAAAGAACAATGGTAGAAAACTACCGAGACCCACAAAACCACCAAAGGTTATGCTATAAAATAAGCAAAACCACCAGAGATCTCCCTGCTTAAAAGCCGCAAAATACTTATTGATAGAGACTGGTTGTGGACGCTCAGGATAATCTTTCGCGAGCAACAAGAATGCCAGAAGCACAATAGCCAGAGGGATCATTGTTATCGCCAGCACGAAATGCCAGCTATACATCTTCGCCAACGAGGGAGCCAGAAGATTTGCAAACACGACGCCCATATTGCCTGCGGCAGCAATCCCCATGACGAGTCCCTGCCGAGAAGGTGGATACCAGTGACTTGCCAGCGGCAACGCGACAGCAAAAGAGGCCCCACCAACACCTAACATCAACCCGATACAAAGCACTCCAGGCAATTGTACATCAACCAACCAACCAAGAAGTAATGGAATAAATAAAAACAACAACATAAGTGTTCCAGTACGTTTGCCACCAAAACGATCACCCAATAACCCCATCGGTATACGTAATAAAGAACCGCTTAATGTTGGGACAGCCACCATCACAGTCTGCAAAAAAGGATTTAAACCAAGGCTCTGAGTTATTGATACACTGAGCGATCCTAACAAAACCCAGACCGTAAAACACATATCAAAGTGCAGGAAGGAGGCAAAAACTGTCGCTTTCGCATCAGGATGTACCACGTTTGTACGTAGAAAACCAACTGGCATAAACCTTCAACTCCTTTTGAAAGCAGGAGTGCCGCGCTCTGTATCCCTCCTTACGAACCAGATAGATATTCTTGCAAAGCTTTCACAAGATGTCCCATCTTTGGATGTGGTGGGATAACGTGCGGTTCTACCCCATACTCTTGTAGCACGCCTGTACAGGTAGGACCAATAGAAGCAACAATAGTTTTTAATCTCAATGCAGCAACAAGCTGGTCAGTCAACTGCATGTCTGCTCCTACTTGCATAAGATGGCGTACCTGTATCTGGCTGGTGAAAGCAATAGCATCCACCTGAGCATCTATAAGTTCTTTAATCAACATTTGTAAGGGAACTCTATCGTCAGGGAGTTGCCATTCATAGAGAGAAAGCTCTTCAAGTTCAGCGCCTCGCTCACGGAGATACTGCGCAACAGGAGCATTTCTTTCGCCATAATGGACAATTCCCACCCCTTTTCCCCGTACTGCGAGAGGAGATAACACATCAATTAGTTCTTTGGTCGTGAATGGCTCGCTTGCGCTATAAGCGATAGGAATAGCATGTTTTTTTAGTACCGCCGCAGGTTTTGGACCGCGACACACAACAGTAACATGTCTTAATGCATCAATAAGCTCCTGCTGGCGTCCTGTCTGGTCAGCCTCATTCAATAATGTGCGCACACCCACACCAGTAAAAAATACAACAAAACCTAAACGCTCATCCTGTAAATGGTCAATAAAGACAGGAACAGATCTGGAATTCTCATCTCGTGCCGCCTCTCGCACAGCAGGAACACTATACGGTTGAGCACCATGACGACGAAGCAAATTAGACATTTCTTCGCTCATGCGAGCCTCTAATATCGCAACACGTGCATTTTTCTGCACCATAGCAATCACCCTCTTTATGTAACCTTCCACAGGAACCAGGACACGATGCGTTACTCGTTCATTTGCAACAAAACGTTGCCATACTCATCCACCGAGACAACATACGTTTTCAATGATGCACATGAATTCCCAACTGGTTGACCATCCATCAAACAAAACTTAAAGGAGTGCAGCGGACAGATAACGGTGCCATTGCCGATGATACCATCGGCTAACGGCCCTCCTTTATGGGAACACTGCGCCTGAAGCGCATAGACATCATCTTTACGTGTCCGGAAAATCGCAACCATTGTTTTCTCAACGAGAAAAGTACGCCCCTCTCCACGTGGAAGCCGATCTAATGGGCCAAGATTATACACGACTCGACCCGATGTCATCATACTACTCATATGGTACGCCTTCCTTTCTTGTGATGTAAAGTTGAGCTAGAGAGCTGTGATCTTCTCAACGGGCTGCAAAACATCCATAAATTGCGCAGGTGTCACTGGCTGAGATGCTTCCTGCCAGGGATCAACATAGGCATCAACGGAGGCTTGAATATCATGATCCAACTGCTGACAGATACCATCAACATCATCAATTAATAGCTGACGCAAACGCTCTATGCCAACGCGCTCAACAAAGCCATATGTCCGCTCCAGATATTTCGCATGCTCACGATAATATTGAATGAAGCGTCCCATATACAGCAACACCGCTTCTTGTGTATCAACCACGCAAAGTTTATCCCCTTTACGTACAGTTGCGCCTGCAGCGCCCCCCACGTAAACTTCCCACTTTCCACCTTCAATAGCCACCACACCGATATCTTTTGTTGTGGACTCAGCACAATTGCGTGGACAACCTGAAACAGCAAGCTTCATTTTATGAGGAGATTCGATACCCTGATAGCGCTTCTCTACATTAATGCCCAGGGTTGTACTGTCACCAACACCATAACGACAAAATTCAGTACCCAAACAGGTTTTACAGGTACGAAAACTTTTCGTATACGCATGCCCTGACGGCATACCCAGATCATTCCATACCGCAGGAAGTTGTTCACGGGACAGACCTACCAGATCAATACGCTGACCACCTGTCAATTTGACCATCGGTACATTGTACTTGTTCGCGACGTTCGCAATACGCAGCAGTTCCTGTGGTGTAATCACACCACCATAAATGCGTGGCACAACGCTAAATGTGCCATCTTTCTGGATATTTGCATGGACACGATCATTAATAAAGCGCGAATCCCGTTCGTCTTCATACTCTTTGCCCCAAATCGTCTTCAGCAATGATGCCAATCCTGCTTTACTACCGGCATCTTCCTTGCCTGCGGCTAATACATTGAAGACGGCGGAAACGCTATACAGATGTTGCTCTTTAATCGCTTTAATCAATTCAGGTTTCGCTAACGGCACACCCGGAACATAGTAGTGAACAGAAGGATCTTCAATAACCGCACCATCAGATGCAAATTCAAGAATTGCCTGTACATCCTTCATACAAGTGCCACAACCAGAACCAGCACGCGTAGCATCACATAACACCTTTAAACTACGTTTGCCACTCTTGACTGCTTCAACAATCATGCCTTTTGAGACACCATTACAATTACAGATCTGTGTATCATCGGGAAGATCCGCAATATTCAACCCTTGTTGCTCGTGAGAAAGTGAAAAGAGCAGTTCTGAACGATTTTCTGGCAACTCTTCATGACGGTCAAACAATTGCAATACACGCGGAGTCACCGTTCCATCACCTAACAAAATAGCTCCGGCCAGACGATTTTCGCGCACAATCAATTTTTTATAGATACCACGTGAGGGTTCAGAATAGACAACCACCTCATCGTCATCCTCTACCTCCTCTTTATCGCCCATGACTGCCAGGTCAATACCCATAATCTTCAGTTTGGTTAATTCACGAGATCCCTGATAAAAACGAGGAGTGCTTTGAAGGGTAAGGTGTTCAGCGAGACATTGAGCCTGTTCCCATAAAGGAGCGACCAGACCATAGGTACGTCCACGATGTTGAGTACATTCACCAACCGCATAAACATCTGGAAGACTGCATGAGAGGTCATCCTGAACGAGAATGCCACGATCTACAGCAATGCCTGCATTTTTTGCCAGATCGACGTTTGGCAATATACCAGTCGAGATAACGACCATATCACAATCCAGTTGTGAACCATCTTCAAAGGCAACTCCAGTAACACACTCAGTCCCCAACAATGCATTTGATCTTTTCTGGAAATGGAGTTTTACGCCCATGCGTTCAAGCGTCAGACGTAGCATTCTACCAGCTGACATATCAAGTTGCACATTCATAAGATGCTTTGAAACATGAACAACATGCGCTTCCAACCCTCTATTTTGCAGACCACGAGCCGCCTCCAACCCCAATACCCCACCACCAATCACAACAACCCTCTGTGACCGTTGCGCATAAGCAATCATCGCATCACAATCATCAAATGAGCGGAATACGAATACCCCCGTCTTCAAATTTCCTTGCTCTGCATATAAATTTTGGAGATTGGGAATATAAGGTTTACTCCCGGTTGCAATGACCAGTTTGTCATACGGCACCTCAATACCATCAGTGGCGTGAACCAGCTTCCGAACGGGGTCAATAGACTGCACACGATTGCCAGCATACAGTGTCACGCCCTGCTCCTGATACCAGTTCAAAGGATTGATAAAAATGTCCGCAGGATCATGTTCGCCAGCCAATACATTTGAAAGGAGAATACGATTATAATTGCCATACGGTTCATCACCAAAGACTACGATATCATAGATATCTTTTCCCTGATGAGCCAGTACCTCCTCGATCAAGCGAGCACCGGACATACCATTGCCGATAATTACAAGACGCTGTTTCTCCATCATGGACTAAGCCTCCATTGTTACTTCACATCGTTCAATCCGTACCGCGCATAATTTAAATTCAGGCATACGGCTAATAGGGTCAAGCGCGGGACTGGTAAGCCGATTAATCGATTGCTCACCACCCCAATGAAATGGAACAAAGATAGTATCTTCGCGAATAGAAGGTGTCACTTTTGCGGTAAATACAGCAGAGCCTCGCCGTGTTGTCAGTCTGACACTCTCACCTGGAGCGATCATAAAACGATGAGCTGTTGATGGATGCAACTCCACAAACGGTTCTGAGGCCACCTCATTCAAACGAGGGACACGACGCGTCTGAGTGCCAGATTGATATTGAGCAAGGATACGTCCGGTCGTGAGATAAAGAGGATATGCGGTATCAGGTGCTTCAAAAGGCTGGCGATGCTGGACCGCATGAAAACGAGCCCGCCCGGATGGTGTTGGAAAACGGTCAAGGAAAAGTCGCGGAGTTCCCGCGTGATCTTCCGCCACACAGGGCCAGAAAACGCCCTGATTGGCCTCGATCTTTTCATAGGTAATACCAGAATAATCAGCGATACCACCCGCACTGGCACGGCGCAATTCGTCAAAGATCTGTTGAGTATCAGCATAGGTAAAAAACTGCCCTTTTCCCATACATGCAGCCAGCGAACAAAGCAAATCGTAATCAGTTCGTACGCCTAGGGGTGGCTCAAGTACACGTTCTCTTTTAAGCACACGCCCCTCAAGGTTGGTCATAGTGCCTTCCTCCTCTGCCCATTGTGCTGATGGAAATACCACATCAGCCATTTGCGCAGTTTCGGAAAGGAAAAAGTCAGCCACAACCAGCAAATCCAGCGCTTTTAAACGTTCCTGAATATGGGAAGCATTTGGAGAGGAAACCACGACATTAGATCCCATAACCATAAGGGCACGAATACCACCATCCTTGCCAGCAGTATCAAGCATCTCATAGGCAGATTTGCCAGCCAGAGGTATCGCTTGTTCAGGAATGCCCCATACGTTAGCTATATGCTGACGAGCGCCCGGATCGGTAATTTTGCGATAACCTGGAAGCTGATCGGCTTTCTGCCCATGTTCACGTCCTCCCTGACCATTTCCCTGTCCAGTAATACATCCATATCCGCTTAATGGACGACCCACAAGCCCCAAAGCCAGCGCAATATTAATATATGCCAGCACATTGTTTACACCCTGACTTTGCTGCTCTGTACCTCGCGCAGTAAGAATCATCGCAGACCTGGCCCGTCCCAACATATGCGCTACCCGCACAATTAGAGCTTCGGGAATGCCTGTAATACGCTCTACACGTTCCGGCCAATAGGTTGCGGCAACTGCTTTGACACGTGAAAAATCCTCAGTACGCTGATCAATATATTGATGATTAATCAAACCATCGCGAATGAGGATATGGAGTATACCATTTGCCAGCACAGCATCCGTCCCTGGCGTTAATTTTAAATGCAACGTAGCTTGATTTGAGGTCAAAGAAGCACGTGGATCAACAAGGATAAGTTGTCCACCATTACGATGTTGCTCCCCAAAATAGTGCAACAGAGGTGGCATCGTTTCAGCAATATTACTGCCAACCAGTAAAACCATGTCCGTATAAGCAATATCTTCAATGGGAAAAGGCAAACCACGATCCAGGCCAAATGCCATTTGTGATGCAGTCGCGGCAGAGGACATACAAAAACGCCCATTATAATCCACATTGGAGGTTTCCAGGGCAACACGAGCAAATTTGCCTAAAAGATACGCTTTTTCGTTTGTCAGTGATCCACCACCAAACATACCAACCGCATCTTTACCATGTTGCTGCTGAATAACATGAAAACGCTGAGCCACAAAAGCCAATGCATCATCCCAGGAAGCAGGCTCTAATTCGCCGTTAGAAGAACGGATAAGTGGAGAAAGAAGGCGTTCGGAATGAGTAAGGGTCGCAGAAGCATTCCATCCTTTGATGCACAGACTACCTTTGTTCACCGGAAAATGTTTATTACCAACGAGCTTGATTTGTTCTCGTGAGCCTGATAATTGTATGCCACATTGTAAAGCACAATATGGACAGTGAGTAGCCGTTGATTCTGCCGAATCAATTTGAACAGATGGTGTAACAACGATGTCGCTCATGTTCTCCTCCTGAGTTCATCCAAGGCCACTTTTCATCATATCTATATCTCTTCACCATTCCACCCTCCCTACAATTAGACAGACTCAACGCTAACCCACGCTATGAACTGCTACCCGAACGTATTCACAGCTTCAATACCGTCAACATACGTAGCTTGAGCATGGCAACATTGCACTGTTTTCCAACCCTAGAAAGGCGCTACATAATCTTGTGCACTTTTTACAACCGTATTGTTTGGATAAAGATTACCATCCATATTAAATATTGTGTAATATACGAATAGCATAAATTTAATGTAAATACATTAGACAATTTGCACAGTGAATCGAGATTTATACTATTTTCAGTTTTTCACCGATCCATAAACGCAAAATAGATGTCAAATAAACAATTTAATTTGTATATTACTTACAAACAAGTAGTCAGAAAAGCGTATTTAGTATCTATAGCAATGGGCAAAGGAATAAAACACAGCAATAAATGATTAACAGCAGGATTGATAATAAAACTATGTCATTTGTACATAAAAGACCCACGAAATACGCAACAATTGTCTTCTCGTGGGTCTTTTATTGCTTATTTATATATTTTTTTATTGCCATTGCATCAAACAAAAGCTGAAAGAAGTAGCCCTATACATTCCTCATATGCCTGAATTTATGCGTCACGGTCACTGACACCGGCTTCGGCGAAGGTTGCCATCTCATTATGCGTACGCACCGCCCCTTCGATGACATGCATAGCCAGCGCCGCCCCGGTACCCTCCCCTAACCGCAGGTTTAACTGTAATAATGGAAGCAAAGCTAACTTTTCCAGTATCAATTGGTGTCCACGCTCAACTGACATATGCCCTGCGAAGAGATAATTTCGTGTTGCCGGAGCCAGAGCCACAGCAACTAAGGCCGCCGAACTGGAAATAAACCCATCCAGCACAACAGGAATACGGTGCGCCGCAGCAGCCAGTATCACCCCAACTAGTCCGGCAATCTCTAAACCACCCACTTTCGCCAGCACATCAAGCGCATCGGCTTTATCTGGCTGATTACGGTCAAGCGCTTGTTCGATTACCGCAACTTTGTGTTTAAATTGCTCTGCATCAATACCTGTGCCATGTCCTGTAACCCTCTCAACAGCACATTCTAACAAAGTAGCAGTGATCGCACTGGCTGCGGTCGTATTGCCAATCCCCATCTCGCCCGTCGCGACCAGATCAAGGCCATGATCCGCCAACGACTCTAAGACCTCAACCCCAATCATGATCGCCTGTATAGCTTCTTCACGAGACATGGCTGGCCCCTGCGCCATATTTGCCGTGCCTGCTTTCACTTTTCGCTGTAGCAGTTGCGGATGATCAAGTTCCACGGCAACACCAATATCAACCACAGTCACATCAGCTTGAGCCTGTCCCGCCAATGCGTTAATCGCCGCACCATGCGTCAGAAAGTTCAACACCATCTGCGGCGTCACATCAGCTGGATAGGCACTGACACGTTCAGCGGTCACACCATGATCAGCCGCCATCACAACCACAGCTTTCCGCTGTACCGATGGCTGAACTTTCCCGGTGATACCTGCCAATTGAACAGCGATCTCTTCTAAACGTCCCAAACTACCTGTGGGCTTTGTCAGTTGCAGTTGACGAGCCTCGGCCTGCTCGATAGCAGTGGCATCAAGTGAACCTATGTGGGCGATAAGCGCCGTTAGAGCATCTATTGTCATATTTTTTCCTTCTGAGAATTGTACGATTGGTTTATTAGAATTCAATGCCTCGTTGAGCAAGAATACCTTCTTTGTATGGGTGCTTGATCTCATTCATCTCCGTCACCAGATCGGCGTATGCAATCAGATCAGCCGGAGCATCACGTCCAGTGAGAATGACGTGCATATGCGGATTACGGTTGCGTAGTGTGGTCAGCACCTCGTCTAGATCCAACCAGTGGTAATTGAGCGCGTAGGTAATCTCATCCATGATCACAATATCATACTGATCGCTTTCGATCTTCTCACGACACAGCTGCCAGCATTGTTGTGCTAACGCCTGATCGTGTTCCAGATTATCACTGTTCCATGTAAAACCATCGCCGAGAGGAATAATCTCAACGCCCATACGCTGCGCGGCACGAATTTCGCCCCATTTGCCAGTCTGCGTTTTCAGAAATTGCAACATGACGACACGCATATTCTGTCCCCAGGCTCGCATTAAAAGGCCAAGCGCCGCCGTTGTCTTACCCTTACCATTGCCAGTATTAACAATCACAAGCCCTCTATTAGGTTGCCGGTTGGCACGAGCCTCGGCCTGCTCTTTACGCAGACGCGCCCGACCTTCTTCGCTCAGT
>Ga0310811_10008035_pt1 | contig 13554 bp, 10 predicted proteins | sample YCmetagenome_FD_207642 | JGI IMG/M metagenome (GOLD analysis project Ga0310811, IMG submission 207642) | Soil microbial communities from experimental microcosm in Duke University, North Carolina, United States - YC | ecosystem: Engineered > Artificial ecosystem > Soil microcosm > Unclassified ... | reverse complement strand
TCCGCAGATCAATGCACCCGCGTGGCCCACCACCGTCGACTCGGGGAAGCCGGGGATGTCGCGGAACTCGATCCTGTCCGCCGACTCGATTCGACGAGCCAGCCCGCCCAGTCCCGAGCCGAGCACAATGGCGACCCGACCGGCGTCCTGACGAAGCCGCGCGCGAATGAAGTGCGCGGCCGCAACAGCGTCGCGCGTCCCAAACGCGTCGCCGTTTCCGCTCACGTCATGTCCGACCGTTGCCATCGTTTCGCATCGTATCGATCTCGTTCTTGGCGCGCTCGATCAAGGATTCGCGCTCGTGCCAGGGCAGGAAGGCGCTCGAAAAACCGTTGACGGCGATCTCCGCCAGCTCGTTGAAGGTGAAGCCGAGGGCCTTCGCCGCCCAGAGGTATTCGTCGGTCAGGGTCGTGCCGCTCATCAGACGATTGTCGGTGTTGAGCACGACGTTCATTCCGCGATCGAAGTAGCGGCGAAGAGGGTGATCCTCGTACGTCTCGACCGCGCGCGTCTGCACGTTGCTGGTCAGGCAAATCTCGAGCGCGATGCGCCGGTCGTTCACATACTGCGTCAGCGATTCGTCCTCGTAGAGCCGCGTGGCGTGCCCGATCCGATGTGCTCCACAGACGTGCACCGCTTCACGGACATACGACGCGTCCGCGCCCTCGCCGGCGTGACAGGTGCACGCAAGGTCGTGCTCGCGCGCGTAGGCGAAGGCAGCGGCGTGCGGCGCGGCCGGGTTCCCGAGCTCACCGCCGGCGAGATCGAACGCCACCACGCCACGGTGCTTGTACGCGACCGCGAGTCGCGCCAATTCCATCGAGACATCGGGTGACATGTGTCGCAGTCCGCAGACGATGACGCGGCCCGCGGCGCCGCCCTCGCTACGCGCACGCTCGAGACCACGCAGCGGCGCTTCAATCGCCTCGCCGAGCGAGAGGCCGCGCCTCACGTTCAGGACCGGCGAGTATCGAACCTCGATGTACCACACGCCGTCCCGAGCCGCGTCGATCGCCAGCTCGTACGCGATCCGCTCCAGCGCTTCGGCCGTCTGCATCACGCCGAGCGTCACGTCGAAGCGCGCGAGATAGTCCTCGAGGCTGCGCGCGTCGTCCACGCGCATGTACTCGCGCAGCGCCTCGGCGTCGTCGCGCGGAACGGGCTGACGGTACTCGCGCGCCAGCTCGAGCAGCGTTTCGGGGCGCACCGAGCCGTCGAGATGACAATGAAGTTCCGCTTTGGGAAGACGCCGCAACAGCTCGGAGTGAATCAGCGGCATCCTGTCATTCGGCAGAGTCGTCAGCGCTTGCGCGGTCGCGCTTCGCGACCAAGCGAATGATCGAGCCGGCGCTCATCGCGGCCGCGGCGTCGATTGGAAGCCCCCGGCTGTCCGTGATCAGCCGGCGTCCACCCTCGACGTCGGCGGCGGCCGCCGCATCCCAGACACGAACGGCGTCGAGCGCGGTCGACCCGGATGGGACGTCCACGCCTGTCGCGTTTACGAATACTCGAACCAACCGATCTGTCACTTTTGGCCGGAAAGAAGATTGCCGATCGCGGAGGCGGGAACGATCCGCCAGTTGGGATGAAAATAATCTGCCGGCGAGATCGTGCCTTTCCGTCGGACTTCGTCGATCAACAGCTGGCGGATCTCGAGTTGCCGATCGTAGACAACGGGGGCGTCGCGGAGCATCGAGAAGCCGCCGCCACCGGTTTGGCGATAGTTGTTGAGCGCCATGGTGAACGTATCCGTCGGGGCAACAGGCCGGCCACTGAATGTCAACTCGACGATGCGCTCGCCGATCGGTCGCGAGACGTCGATCGTGTACTCGACGCCGGCCACCATGTCGTAGTTGTAGCCCGGGATCGACGCGTCGACGCCAAAGCGGCCGTCGGCAGTCCGCTGGAAATAGCGGGCGCTCTGCTCGAGATAGGCGCGAAGCTGCGCTCCGGAGATCTTCACCGCGCGCAGCGTGTTGTCGTACGGATAGAGGGCGGCGAGGCGCGCCACCGTGATCGGTCCCGCGGCGAGTGACGCGTCGAGCGAGAAGGCCGCCGTCGACGCGAGTTGCGCGCCCGCCGCGCGGCGCTCGACCTCGAGAATGAAATCCATCAGCGGCGTGTCGACAACACGCGCCGAGTCGGCGCGCCACGCCACGGGCGTCGTGCCGATCGCCGTCGTCGCGTAGCGGATCGTCGCGCGATGCCCTTCCTGCGTCACCGCGATCACCGTGGGACTCTCGCGGTGTCCGGCGACGGGCACGACGCTGCTGCGGCGGGACACCACGCGCCAGCGGCCGTCGCGACGCACCAATCCGAGGTGGGCGATCGCGACGCTCGTCGCCCAGTTTCTCGGCTGCATGAGCAGTGTGCCGTTGATGACGGTGTCGGCCATCTCCTTGTGCGAATGGCCGTACACGATCAAGTCGATCCCGGGGACCTCGCGGGCGATTCTCGCCGCGACGTTCTCGCTGCCGACCGGCGCGGCGACCGTGTCGTAGCTCGACGCCTCGTTCAGCCCCGAATGCACGAGGACGATGACCACCGCCGCCCCGGTGCCGCGAACTTCGCGCACCGCCTGCGCAACCTCGGGAACGATGTCGCGAATGACGAGCCTGCCGGCCAGGTTGTCGCGGTCCCAGACCATCGCGCCGGGCGTGGTTGCGCCGACGATACCGACCTTCACGCCTCGTCGCGTCGAGATCGCCCACGGCCGAAAGGCTCGCTCTCCGGTCGTCCGATAGGCGTTCGCGGCGAGCAGCGGGAATTGGGCTTGTCGGATCGCTCGCTCGAGCGTCGGAAGCCCGTAATTGAATTCGTGATTTCCAATCGCCGCCGCGTCGTACTGAATAGCGTTCATCGCGGCGATCACGGGATGGTCCATGATCGTGTCGACGCGCGCCGCGACGTAGCCGAGTGGATTGCCCTGGATGATGTCGCCGGCGTCGACCACGACGGGAAGGACCGCGCCGCGGCGCAGCGAGTCGACGATCGTGCCGACGCGGGCAAGGCCGCGCGTCGTGTCGGCGGCATTGGTGTAATAATCCCAGCCACGCGCGCGGCCGTGGATGTCGGTCGTCGCCGCAACGACGAGATCGAGGCTTCCGCCACCGGTCTGAAGCACAACCGTGCGCCCGCAGGACAGCGTCGCCACGAGCGAAAAGACAGCCGCGCGCGCGGCGGTGAACAATCGCATGTCCAAAGCTAGCCGACGGCCTCGGTTCGATACCAGATTGTGACGTCCACCGCCTTCACAATTAGTGTAAAGAACGCGACTATATGACGCGAATGACCCCGGCCGACGCGACGCGATGAAGCCCCTTATCATCGGCATCGCCGGCGGGTCGGGCTCAGGAAAGTCCACCGTCGCGCGAAACGTCGCGCAGGCGCTGCGAACCGAGTCGGTCGCGTTCATCGACATGGACGCGTACTACTTGAACTTCGCGCACTTGCCGATCGACGAGCGCCGGAAGATCAACTGGGACCATCCCGACGCATTCGATTGGCCGTTGCTCATCGAGCAGCTCGAGCGACTGGCCGCCGGGGATGCAGTCGATAAGCCCGTGTACGACTACGTGACGCACACACGGAGCCGGCAAACGGTCTCCGTGCCGGCGGCCGACGTCGTCGTGATCGACGGAATCCTGCTGTTCAGCGACCAACGAGTACGCGACCTGTGCGATGTGAAGGTGTTCGTCGATGCCGACGCGGACATCCGGCTGATTCGGCGGATTCGCCGCGACATCAACAAGCGCGGACGGCCTCTTGAAGAAGTGCTGGAGCAGTATCTGACGACTGTCCAACCGATGCACCTGCAATTCGTCGAGCCAAGCAAACGTTACGCAGACGTGATAGTGCCCCGTGGGGGCCACAACGCCATAGCGATCGAGATGATCGTCGCCAAGATCCAGCGCCGCCTCGCCAACGCGCGGGCGGCAGTATGACGTCGCCCAACGGAACGGGCAGCACCGGCGAGCGCATCCTCGTCGTGGATGACGAGGCCGACATCGTCGCCCTCGTCGCCTATCACCTCGTCAAGGCGGGATACCGCGTCTCCACCGCGTCGACCGGGCCGGATGCCCTCGTCGCCGCGCGACAGGAGCGCCCCGCGCTGATCGTGCTCGACCTCATGCTCCCCGGGGCGTCGGGATACGACGTGCTCGATCAGCTGCGCGCCAACGCCGCCACACGCGACATAGCGGTCCTCATGCTCACCGCGCGACGCGAGGAGCAGGACCGCATTCGCGGACTCACGCTCGGCGCCGACGACTACCTCACGAAACCGTTCAGTCCACAGGAGCTCGTGCTGCGCGTCGGCGCGATTCTCCGTCGACTCAGCGCCGGCGGCGTGGGTCCCGCCGACGTCCTCACCGTCGGACCGATCACGATCGATCGCGCCGAGCATCGCGTGTCGGTCGACAATCGGCTGATCGACCTCACCCCGACGGAATACAAGCTGTTGCTCATTCTTGCCGAGCGACGGGGACGCGTGCAGAGTAGAGCACATCTGCTCGAGACGGTCTGGGATGCCGCGCCCGACATCCAGACCCGTACCGTCGACATGCACGTGCAGCGCCTGCGAACGAAGCTCGGCGAAGCAGGCGATGCGATCGAGACGGTGCGCGGGTTCGGCTACCGTCTCAAGAGCGGTCATTCCCGCAGCGCGTGACCCTCGCCAAACGACTCCTCGTCGGTTCGCTGGTTCTCGTTCTCACTCTCGTCGCCGGTGTCGTCGTCCTTGCCGGAAATCGGCTGGGGAACCGACTCGCGCAAGAGACCTGTCGTGAGCTCGAGCGCGAAGCCCGCGTCGTTGGTTCGGAATGGCGCGCCGGCATCAACGCCGACTCCCTCGCCGACGTCGCGGGCGCGGCGCTCGGTCGCCGCGTCACGCTGATCGATACCGGTGGAGTCGTCCGCGGCGATTCAGAGTTCGATGATGACGCACTTCGCGCCCTCCAAAACCACAGTACGCGACCGGAAGTCATCGAAGCGAGGCGTCAAGGCTCGGGATGTTCGACGCGCCGCAGCCCGTCGGCCGGCGACGACGAGATTTATGTCGCCGTGCGCCAGCCGCTCGGCTACGCGCGCGTTTCCGAAACCACCGCGAAGTTCCGCGAGATCGTCGGCGGCGCACGTCGCGACGTGATGATCGGTGGGCTGATCGCGCTCGTCGGCGCTCTCGTCGTGGCGTTCGGCTTTTCGCGGTCGGTGTCCCGTCCGATCATTGAGCTGCGCGATGTCGCCCAGGCGATCGCCGCCGGCGACATCGAGCGCCGACCCACGCTCGCCGCTCCCGGCGAAGTCGGCGATCTCGCCGCGGCCCTGCACCGCATGACGGAACAGCTCGCGACCCGCATGAACGCGCTCGAGGCCGAGGATGCGCTGCTCAACGCCGTGATCGATTCGCTCGACGAAGGCATCGCCGCCATCAATGGGAGAGCGGAGATCGTACGGCTCAATGGCAGCGCCCGTCGACTGCTCGGCGTCGAAGCCAAGGTCCCCTTCTCCATCGACCTCTTGCCGCGCGAGCGGCTGATTCGCGATTCGGTCCGCGCCGCGATGGCGGGGACGCCGACCGACCCCGCCGAGCTCTCACTCGGCGAACGGACGTTGCTCATCACGGCCCGCCCCATTCCCGACGGTGGCGCCGTGCTGGCGATCATGGATCTCACGACGCGCCGCCGGCTCGAGACCATCCGGCGCGACTTCGTGGCGAATGTGTCGCACGAGTTGAAAACACCGCTCACCGTGATCGGCGGATTCGCCGAGACGCTGCGCGACACGGATTTGCCGAGCGCGCAGCGAGCTCGCTTCTTGGAGACGATCGAGTCCAACACGCGACGCATGCAGCGCATCGTCGACGACCTGCTCGATCTCTCGCGGTACGAGTCGGGCGCGTGGGTCCCGAACGTGACGTCGAACGACCTCGCCGGCATCGTGGCCGACATCTTCACCGGCGTCTCCCGTACCGCCGAGGAAAAGGGACTCGCGCTCTCGTTCCAAGCGGCGCCCGAAGCACGCCGCGTCGACGCCGATCCGACCGCGCTTCGTCAGATCCTCGCCAACCTCGTCGAGAACGCCGTCCGTCACACGGCCCGCGGCGCGGTGACGGTGAGCGCCGAAGCGCCGGCCAATGGCGGTTCGACGATTCGCGTGAGCGACACCGGCACCGGCATTCCGATCGAGCACCTCGGGCGGATCTTCGAGCGCTTCTATCGCGTCGACTCCGGTCGAGCTCGTGGCGAAGGAGGCACTGGCCTCGGTTTGGCGATCGTCCGCCATCTCGTCGAGGCGCACGGCGGCTCGGTGCGCGCCGAGAGTATCGTGGGACAGGGGACGACGATCACTCTTCATTTTCCGAGGAAGGCCGCGGCGTAGCGACCCAGGCTTGGTACTCTGAGTAAGGGCTAACGCTGGTGGAACTCGCGGTCGAACGCGGACACGCGCGGGCTGACGTGGTACCGGGAAGCCACAACCCGCAATGCTCGGCATCCAAGGCAACGACAGGCCTGATTACTTTGTGAACGACCTCGGGATGTCTTTTTGCGTGAAGCGTCCCGAGGTAGCCCCCCAAACAATTCTCGGCTCGTGGCGACACGTGGCCGGCCCGGTGCCCGCGTTAGCCCGCGCGTGTCCGCGTTAGCCCGCGAGCTTCACCCAGCACTACGCCGTAATCACGGTACCAACCGTCACAGCGAGCACCAGCTCGACCGCCACATGTAACGAACGTCGAGCACCCGCCGACGATCGCTTAGATTGTTGCCAACGGTTCTCGGAGGCTTGAGTTGTCCACGATCATTCCTCTGAACAGAGACCAGGGCCCGCGCGGGACGATCGCGCCGGGACATCGTCGCGTCGCCGCGATCGACATTGGGTCGAACTCGATCCGCCAAATCGTCGCCGACGTCTCGCCCGAAGGCGCGATTCAAGTCGTCGACGAAATGAAGGCGGCGCCGAGGCTCGCCGCCGGACTCGCGACGAGCGGCGTGATCGCCGATACCTCGATGCGCGCGGCCGTCGAGGCCGTGGAGCGCATGGCCACGCTCGCTCGGCAACTCGGCGCGCAGCGCATCGACGCCGTCGCGACGAGCGCGGTGCGTGAGGCGGCGAACGCGCCCGATCTGCTCGCGGCGATCCAGCGCGCCGCGGGACTCAAGGTGCGTGTGGTGGATGGCGCCGAGGAGGCGCGTCTCAGCTTCCGGAGCGCCGTCGCCCACTTCGATCTCGGCGTCGGCCGGACAGTCGTTCTCGACATCGGCGGCGGCTCACTCGAGCTCGCGCTCGCCGCCGAGGGCGTGATCGAGCATCTCAGCTCCCTTCCCTTCGGCGCCATCCGGCTGACCGAGGAATTCTTCAGCGCGGGAATCACGCCGAAGGCGGTCCGCCGCCTGCGTCGCGTCGTGAATGAGGGCCTCAAACCCGAGCTGCCGCGTCGCGATTGGCGTGGCGCACAGCTGATCGGATCGGGCGGAACGTTCACGAACCTCGCCGGCATCTACATCTCGCGCCAAGGCATCCTCACGGCGCGCTCGGTGCACGCGGCGCACATCCCGCGCGCGGACCTCGAGCATATTCTCGACATGTTGGTCGAGATGTCGCCGGACGAGCGGCGCGAAGTGCCGGGCCTCAATCCCGAGCGCGCCGACATCATTGTTTCCGGACTCGCCGTCGCCGCCGAAGTTCTTCGGCGACTCGACGCGCGCGACATCGTGGTCTCTCGCTACGGGATCCGCGAAGGACTCTTGCTCGAGGCGGCGCGTGTCGCGCCGACTATCGCCGACCCGGGTGAGGCCCGGGCGCGTTCCGTCGCGGAATTCGCCGAGCGCTGCCACGTCGAGCAGCCGCACTCGTCGCATGTGCAGAAGCTTTGCCTCGTCCTGTTCGACGCGCTGGCCACACGCCTCGGCCTCGACAAGACCGACCGTGTCACTCTCGCCGACGCCGCGCTACTCCATGACGCCGGGTATCACATCAGCTATGAGCGGCATCATAAGCACTCGTATCATCTCGTGCTGCACGCCGACCTGTTGGGGATGTCTCCAGCCGAGCAGGTCGTGGTGGCGAACGTGGCGCGCTATCACCGCGGCTCCGAGCCCAAGCGAAAGCACGGCAATTATGGTCCGCTCGACCGCACGCTGCGGCGTCGCATCAAGCGGCTCGCCGCGATCTTGCGCGTGGCCGACGGATTCGACCGCGGCCACGTCAGCGCCGTCGCCGACGTGAAGGTGCGATGGACGCAGCGCGCGCTTCGCCTGACGCCGGTGCCGGCGACTCAGCGAGCGACGATGCGACTCGAGATGTGGGGCGCGAGCAGAAAGTCCGGACTACTGTCGGACCTTGCGGGTGTGCCGGTCGAGATCGTCGCCCCCGACGGTCGGGTGCTCTCCTCCAACGACATCGATTCGGCTGAGATCGAGTAGTTCGCGTTTGCCGCCAGGGCGGCCCCATGAATTCTTGACGAGACGCTCGTGCGAGGCGCGCACGATCCCGTTCGGTTGGCGCTGTCGCCACTTTCCGTCCGCGTCGAGATCCCACGCCTGACGGTTGTCCTCGAGATACGTGGCGAGCAGCGATCGAATTCGCTCGTGCGACGCCGGGCTTTCCGCGGGGGCAACGGCCTCCACCCGGCGGTCGAAGTTGCGCGGCATCCAATCCGCCGAACCGACGTAAAACTCCTCGTTGCCGCTGCCGCCATTGGCGAAGTACCAAAGCCGCGAGTGCTCGAGGAACCGTCCGACGATGCTGACGACCCGAATCCGGTCGCTCACGTTCGGGAGGTTCGGTCGGAGACAGCAGATACCGCGGACGATCAGATCGATCTCGACGCCCGCTTGCGACGCGCGATAGAGCTCGTCGATCACCTCGGCGTCGACGAGCGCGTTCATCTTGCCGACGATGCGCGCCGGACGTCCCGCCGCGGCGTGATCCGCTTCGCGCCGAATCAGCTCGATGAACCGCCCGCGCAAATTGACCGGCGCCACGAGCAGCTTCCGGTAGAGACGCTGCCGCGAGTACCCGGTGAGCGAATTGAACAAATCGCTCACGTCGGCGCCGATCGATGGACTACAGGTAATCAAGCCGATGTCGGTGTAGAGCCGGGCCGTTCGAGAGTTGTAATTGCCGCTGCCGAGGTGGACGTAGCGCTTGATGCCGTCGGTCTCGCGGCGGACGACGAGCGCGGTCTTGGCGTGAGTCTTGAGCGTCGCCGATCCAAAGGCGACGTGGACGCCGGCGTCTTCGAGGTGCCGCGCCCAGGAGATGTTGTTCGTCTCGTCGAACCGCGCCTTGAGCTCCACGATGACTGCGACTTGTTTGCCGCGCTGCGCCGCCTCGGTCAGGGCCGCCACGATCGCCGTGTCGCCCGACGTCCGGTAGAGCGTCAGCTTGATCGCGAGGACCTGGTCGTCTTCCGCCGCTTCTTCGAGGAAGCGCTCGACCGACGCGGTGAACGAATCGAACGGATGATGCAACAGCACGTCGCCTTCGCGCACGATGTCGAAGATGTTCGTGCCGTCGCGCAATTCGGGTGGCGTGGCGGGCGTGAACGACGGGTCTTTGAGCGCCGGCACGTCGAGCGAGGCCAGACCCATCAAGTCGCCAAGGTCGAGCAGTCGCCCCGCGTCGTGAACGTCGCGCACCGAAAGCTTCGCGGCTTCAGGAACGTTGTCTTCCTGCAGCTCCTCGAGCAGCAGCGCGCGCAGGTGCTCGGGCATATCGTCCTGCACCTCGATGCGCACCACCTCACCGAAGCGGCGACGGAAAACCTGCTCCTCGATCGTCGCGAGCAGATCTTCCGGCTCTTCGATCGGCATCTCGAGATCGGAATAGCGCGTGATTCGGAACACGTACCACGCGGCGACGTCCATTCCCGGGAACAACGACCCGAGATTCGCGCCGATCACTTGCTCGAGAGGCACGAAGTGATTGGGCCGGCCTTCGACCGGCACCCACCGCGGCAAGCTGCGCGGAACCTTCACGCGCGCGAAGCGATTCGGCCCACCCTCGGGATCACTGATCTCCACAGCCAGTGACAGCGAGAGATTCGAGATGTACGGGAACGGGTGCCCGGGGTCGACGGCGAGCGGTGTGAGGACGGGGAAGATCTGTGATTCGAAGTACTCATCGATCGCGCGCCACTCCATCGGCGCGAGATCCCTGACCCCGAGGAGTCGAATGCCGTTCGGCTCAAGTTCGCTCAGAAGATCTTTCAGGCAGGTCCGCTGCAGCGCCGTCAGGCGCGTCACCTCGCTGTGGATCGCCTCGAGCTGCTCGAGCGGCGTTAGTCCGTCAGGCGGCGTCGCCACAACCTTCGCGGCGACCTGTCGCCGGAGACCGGCGACCCGCACCATGAAAAACTCATCGAGGTTGCTGCTGAAAATCGAGAGAAATTTCACCCGCTCGAGGAGCGGCGTTCTCGAATCGAGTGCCTCGTGAAGTACACGGGCGTTGAAGGCGAGCCAACTGAGCTCGCGGTTCAAATAAAGCGACGACGGCGTCGTAGAGTCCGGCATGGCGATGAATGGCTACAAAAGGTGCGGGCGATAGTAATACCCCGCATTCAGCCCGGCGGGCTAGACCGTTCGTCACAATCGCGGTCACGATTCCGTCACGGCACTCCGCGACCCTCTTTTTCGGGGGCTTGACAGCCTCTGAGATCGGCGAACCGGCCCAGCTAGCCCACGATAAAGGGCACCGCCGTCAGAATCGCAATCAACTGGCCAATCAGCACATCTCCGGGGAAGTGAACCCCAAGGACGACCCGCGAGAGGCCGATCATGAACGCGAGGGCGACGAATGCCGGAGCGAGTTGCGGGAACGCCTGCGCGTACGCCGCGGCGACCGCCATCGCCGCGGCCGCGTGGCCGGATGGAAAAGAGAAGCGATCGGGCTCTCGGATGAGCGACGCATATCCGACGGCTCGCGACGGCCGCGACCGACCCACCGTTCGCTTTACGAGTTGCACCGCGAGGTGCGAGATCACGAGAATCGCGAAAGCCCGCGCGCCGATTTCTGCCAACGGGCCGCGAATGACGATCGGAGCAAGGCACGCCATGATCGTCGCCGTCGCCCCGCCAAGGTGGGTCACCACCATCCAGAGAATGCGCACGCCGCGCGACGCTTCGTCGAACACCGCCCAACGGGTAAAGAGCTCGCGGTCCCGCGCGTCGAGTCGCTGAAGCAATCGCGGCGCCGCCCTCATGCAACCGCCGCCGTCTCGGTGGAGCTACCGTCCAGCGCCTCCGACAGGATCCGCCCCTCGAACGAGTCGGGAGGAGTGAGTCCAAAGACAGCGAGCACGGTCGCCGGAACGTCGAGAATCGACGCGCTACTTAGCCAGGTCGGCGACACCCCGGCCCCCCAAAGGACGAGCGGGATCGTCTTGTCGGCGGGGTGTTCACTCTCGTGATCGTTGTACTTGGCGCCGCCGCCGCCGTGGTCAGCGAGGAGCACGAACATCGTCCGACCGTCGTCAGCCAGGGTGACGAGGCGGTCGAGCGCAGTATCCAGCTGCCGGCAGGCCTCGCCGTACTCATTCGACATCCACCCGGACCGGTGGCCGGCCGCGTCGGCGTCTGGCCAGTGGAGCACGAATAACCCGCGATCTTGCTCCGTGAGCAGAGGCGTTGCGGCATCGAGGATGTCGTTCGCTGTCGTACCGTCGACAGATAACCGGCGAAAACCAAGTCTCCGGGCGACGCGGGCGGCCACTCCGCGAAAAATCACGGGGAGGTGGTGCACGAATCCCCACGAGTCGAAGCGCGCCGAGGCGAGAATCTCAGGGAGGGCGATCAGCTCGGCGGCCGCGCGAGGGATGAAGACGCGGTCACCCTTCAATCCGTGAGTGTCTGGTGACACCCCAGTGAGTAGCGAGGTAATCGAGGCGACCGTCACACTGGGACTGACGGTCGTGGCGTCCAACGTCCAGGCTCCGCCGGCCATCAACTCGGCCATGGCCGTGAGCCGAAAAGATCCGATCGCGTCCGGTCGCAGACCGTCCAACACGACGACTACGACGCGTGAAACTCCGCTCTGACTTTGCATTTACCGTCCGTGGCTGGGGTGAGGCACAATCCACGGGATGAGAGGATCGCGGTTGCGCGTCAACAGCTAGCGACGGTGGCGTGCCGGAGACGTAACGGCTGCAGCGATGACTCGCTGGTTATTCGCTACCCACCACGGCGTGATCGTGACAAAAGCGCCGCTCAACGGTGACGTGCAAACACCAGAATGAAGGCATTCGAATTCGGCCACACGGCTGGGGGTTCGATCATGTACGATCGTTCAGACGCAGCCTGTCCACGGGTGTTGTACTGCACGGACACATACCCGCCCCAGGTCAACGGGGTGTCCGTCGTCACGGAGCTCTCCGTCGCCGGACTGCGCGAACGTGGCTGGGACTGTATGGTCATCGCGCCGAAGTATCCGCGCCTCCTGCCGACAGGACCGCTCGACCGGCCGATCGATGGCGCTGTCATCGGAATTCCCAGCCTCGCCTTTCCGCCATATCCGGATATACGGCTGGCAGCGCCGCTCTATGGTCGATGTGCCGACATCGTTCGCCGCTTCCAACCGGACATCGTCCACAGCGCGACCGAGTTCATGATCGGTCGCCTGGGCCAAGTCGCGGCGAAGAGAGCGGGCATCTGCCGGCTCTCTTCATATCACACGGATTTCAGTCGGTACACCGAGGCCTACGGCTTTCCGGCGCTTCGGCCGACGGTGTCCCGCTACATCGGGCGCTTCCATCGTCGGAGCGCGCGCGTGTTCACGCCGTCGGAGCCGGCGCGCGACGACCTGAATCGGTTCGGCGTCTCCGCGGTCGAAGTGTGGGGGCGCGGCGTCGACACCAGCGCATTTGCGCCAGAGCACAGGAGTGGTGCGTTGCGATCGACGTATGGGGTGGACGATGCCGTGGTCTTCCTCCACGTCGGCCGGCTCGCCGCCGAGAAGGGTGTAGACGTGATCGTGCGCGCGTTCCAGCGCGCCTGTCAGCTGCTGCCCGCCGGCGCGGCGCGGCTCATTATCGCCGGTGCAGGCCCGGAGGAAGCCGCGCTCCGCAAGCTCGCCGGATTCAACGTCGTCTTCCCCGGAGTTCTCGATCGGCGTCGCGTCTTGCCACGCCTCTACGCCAGCGCCGACGCCTTTCTCTTCTCCTCGCTCACGGAGACACTCGGGCTCGTCGTGCTCGAGGCAATGTCGAGCGGAATTCCGGTCATCGCCACGCCTGCCGGCGGCGTCGGCGACCACCTTCGTCACGATGTCAACGGCATGGCGGTCGGCCCGCGCAGCGTCGACGAGATGGCGGACGCGATAGTCACGCTCACGCTCGACGCGGAACGTCGGCGGCGCCTTGGCGCCGGCGCCCGGCAGACCGCGCTGGCGCTCGATTGGCAGGCCGAGTTGGACCGCCTCGACGCGAGCTACCGCGCCGTCCTCCGCGAGAGCGCGCGTCGAAAAGCCGGCGGCACCCGCCTGCCCGTCCCGTCCGACCACGCTGAGACCGTTACCATCTAGCTCGCCCCCCCCCCCAAAAACTGCGTTAGGGGTCAGACT
>Ga0310811_10008034_pt1 | contig 13555 bp, 9 predicted proteins | sample YCmetagenome_FD_207642 | JGI IMG/M metagenome (GOLD analysis project Ga0310811, IMG submission 207642) | Soil microbial communities from experimental microcosm in Duke University, North Carolina, United States - YC | ecosystem: Engineered > Artificial ecosystem > Soil microcosm > Unclassified ... | reverse complement strand
CTATGGTTTGCCAGCCGGCAACACGAGAAATCAAAAAAGAACTTGCGACGCCGATCAGCACGCCCATAATTCCTCCGCATATCGATAAGGTTGTGGCTTCCACGAGAAACTGAGCCAAAATGTTACGGGTCTTCGCGCCGACCGCTTGCCTCAGCCCAATTTCACGAGTTCGCTCTCGAACGGAAACCAGCATGATATTCATGATGCCGATCCCGCCGACGATGAGCGATACCGACGCGACTGCGGCTAACATGAGCGACATGATCCGGGACGAGGTGGCTTGCGCTTTAAATATCTCTTCCAGATTGCGCATCGAAAAATCATCGTCCTCATTGGAGAGTAGATGGTGGCGCTGGCGGAGCAACGAACGAGCTTCCTCTTGTGCTGAATCGATCCGGTCGTTCGCCAACGCTTGTATCAGGATGGCATCGACGGCATCAGCGTTTGCAGACTTGAAGCCAAGGACCTTTTGTTTTGCTGAAGAGATCGGCAGTAATACGATGTCGTCCTGATCTTGTCCGCTTGCCGACTGCCCTTTCCGAGCAAGAACGCCCTGAACAATAAAAGGAACCTGTTTGATACGAATGATGGTGCCGACCGGGTCCCCACCGCCATAGAGTTTCTCAACTACTGTGGCGCCGAGCAGGGCTATTTTGCTTGCTTTCTCGATATCGTGCTCATTGAACGGTTCACCTTTCGAGACTGTGATACTCCTTATTTTGAAATAGTCAGGAGTGGTACCCAAAATTGTCGTTCCCCAGTTATTGCCCTCATATACGACAGACGCCGCACCACGCACAGCAGGGGCGGCATTGGTGATGTCAGGACATTGTGCGCTTAGTTCACGAGCGTCCGAATTCGTTAGTGTCGTCGCACTACCAGTCCCAAGTTGAAGGCCGGAACTAGTGAGGCTTCCAGGAATAATGATCACCATGTTGCTCCCGATGCTTGCAATCTGTGCCTGGATACGCTGATTGGCTCCTGTGCCGACGGCGACGGTCGCAATCACGGCAGCAACGCCGATGACAATCCCAAGCATGGTGAGTGCGCTACGCACTCGGTTGGTTTTGAGCGCTGCAAAGGCTACGCGAATGGTGGAGATCCAATGTGTCCTCATACCAGCCTCCTTCTCGGAATTTCTTCGTTTGCAGTAGGCGTCCCAGCCCGGATTTCGTCCTGTACCAGCCTTCCGTCACGGAAGCGAATGATCCGGTCGGCGTAGGTCGCGACCTCGTCCGAGTGCGTCACAACCACCACGGTAATGGAATGATCTCGATTGAGATCGCGGAAGATCTCCATAATTTCACGGCTGGTTTTGGTATCCAGCGCGCCAGTGGGTTCGTCGGCAAGAATGATTCGCGGCTGATTGACGATCGCGCGGGCGATTGCTACGCGTTGTTGTTGACCTCCCGAAAGCTGGCTCGGGAGACTTTGGAGTCGGTCTCCGAGGCCTACTGTCTTGAGAGCTTTTGTGGAGAGGTCGTCTGCATTCCCGATGAGGTTGTCGGAGTATAACAAAGGCAATTTGACGTTGTCAGAAGCAGAGACACGCGTGAGCAGGTTGAAGTTCTGGAAAACAAACCCGATCTTTCGATTGCGTACCTCAGCAAGCTGATCGCGCTGTAGATTTTCTACGGGAACACCGTCGAGGAGATAGCGTCCGGACGTTGGCCGATCGAGGCATCCAAGGATATTCATGAACGTCGATTTACCAGAGCCTGAAGGCCCCATGATCGCTACAAAGCTGCCTTGTTCAATAGTCGTTGTGACCTCGGAGAGAGCGTGTACAACGATTTCACCCAACCTATAAGATTTACTCAAATTACGCACATCAATCAGAGGGGGCATGATGTGAGGACCTATGTGCCAGGGAGACGGCGTGCGGAAGGTGTTGCAGTGGGAGTGGTGACGGTGGTAGCTGCCCGAATAATGGCAATATCACCTTCTTTTAGAAAGGAAGAAGTCACAGCGGTGACTTTTCCATCTGTAATACCAACTGAGATCGGAACAGCGATAACATTTGATCCAGATAGTAGATAAAGCTGAGGTCCTTCTGCAGGTTTGGATTTGAGGGTTGCCAAAACTTCGGCGCTCGGCCGGAACCGCAAGGCTGCATTGGATACCTTCAATGCATTCTCCGCTCGCAGAGTCAGGACTGTTACTTTTGCGGTCATTCCAGGAAAGAGTTTTAGATCGGGATTCGCAACCGTAATTACGACATCATAGGTGACTACATTTTGAGCGTTGATAGGCGCTCTTCTCACATCGGCGACCATGCCATGGAAGATCGTGCCTGGGTATGCGTCCACTACGAAAGTGGCTGATTGGCCACGCTGAATGGCGCCTACATCTGCTTCGTCGACGTTTGTATCCACCTGCATTTTGGTGAGGTCTTCGCCGATGTCAAAGAGGTCTGGGGCTTGAAACGATGCTGCGACGGTCTGACCTACGTCAAAGTGCCGCGCAATGACGGTTCCGGAAACAGGTGCGATAATCCGAGTGTGATTCAGGTTCACTCGCGCTTGAGCAAGCGTGGCTTCAGCTTGTCCCAGCTGAGCGACTGCGGCATCCAGTTGCGCTCGAGCCGCAACGGCCTGCGCCTTTGCAGATTGAATATTACGGGTTGCCGCCTCGATCTGCGCATTGTCCGAATCAAGTTGTGCCTGCCCGGCGTCAAAAGCTGCCTTCGCTATGTCATGGTTCTGCGAGGAAACGACACCCTGCTGAAAAAGTCCTTCCGAGCGTCGCCATTGTTCCTGAAGATTGAGAAAATTTGCGTAATCTCTGGATGCGACTGCCTGCAAACTTGTTCTTGTTGCAATAACCGCAGCGATGTCGGAGGTCGCTTTTGCCAGTTGAGCGTCGGCAGAGGCGACTGATGCCTTGTATTGATCGACCGCCGCTGACGCTGCGTCCACCTGGGCCTGAAAAATCTCGGGGTCGATTTGGGCAACAAGCTGGCCTTTCTGGACCTTCGTGTTGAAATCCGCATAAAGAGCTTTAATGTTGCCGGAAACTTGACTTCCGACTTGGACATTCACAACAGGGTTGAGATTACCCGTAGCAGTGATGAATGCTTGAATCGGACCGCGCTCAATTCTTGCTGTCTCAAAGCTGGTATGTTTTGGGGAATGGAAATGTCGCCTTACCAGAAAAAGGCCTGTGGCAATGACGACACTCAAGGCCAAGATGACAAACCACCTCTTAGGACGCTCGCTTTTTTTGTTGGGAAGTACACATAATTCTTGGGGGCTTGTGATTACTAGCTCCAGAGGAGCAGTATCGGGGGTTGCGATCTTGCCAGATTGAATCTGATCTTGAGCTTGAGTTGTTTTTGACATGGACGTGCTCCCCCCAAACATAGGTCGATTATCTGACTAACATCTGTCATGGAGGTGTGATGGTCGTCACGGATGGCGCAGTAATCATCTAAGACTAACTAGCAGGAGGCAGGTTTCAGGCGGAACGGTCGAGGGCATGGTTGCGGCCTTCAGCCGCCGCAATATGTAGAGTGGTTTTGATGGCGGTATCGGGGTTAAGCGATATAGAGTCGATATCCTGCTCCACTAACCATTCTGCGAAATCAAGGAAGTCCGAAGGTGCTTGCCCGCAGATACCGATGGGTTTCTTTGCCAGATGGGCCGCACGGATTGCTTCGGCAATCAGGCGCCGCACCGCGAGATTGTTTTCGTCAAAGATGTGGGCCACGGTGCCCGAATCTCGATCAAGTCCAAGCGTGAGTTGCGTCAAATCGTTCGAACCGATCGAATATCCGTCGAATACCTTCAGGAATTCATCAGCCGCGACAACATTGGCAGGGATCTCACACATAACATAGATTTCTAGTCCATTTTGCCCTTGACGGAGACCGTTAAGCGCCATGATTTCTATTACCTTGCGACCTTCTTCAACCGTTCGGCAAAAGGGGATCATCACTTTCAAATTTGTGAGGCCCATCTTGTCCCGTACTCGCGCCAGCGCAGCGCATTCAAGGGCAAACCCGGGCGAATAACGTGGGTCATAATAGCGCGAGGCTCCCCGGAATCCGATCATAGGATTTTCTTCTTTTGGTTCGAATTCCGCTCCTCCGAGCAAGCTTGCGTATTCATTGGTTTTGAAATCGCTTGTACGCACAATAACCGGTTTAGGGTAAAAGGCAGCGACGATTCTCGCCACACCTTCGCTCAAGCGGCCGACGAAGTACTCTTTTGGAGATTTGCAGCCTATCTGTTTGCGGATCTCAATGACAGCCTTCGAATCTTTCAGATTAGGGAATTGGGCTAGGGCCATCGGATGAATCCCGATGTGATTGGTTACGATGAACTCAATGCGAGCGAGCCCCACACCCTCATTAGGAATTGCCGTCAGATGAAACGCCTGGCTCGGATCACCGATGATTAGCATAATTTTGGCACGTGTCTTAGGAATTTTACTGATATCAATCTGTTTGATATCGAACGGTACTCGGCCCGCATAGACGTGTCCTTCATTACCTTCGGCGCAACAGACCGTCACCTCCCGATCGTTTTCCAGGACAGCGGTCGCATTTCCAGTCCCGACGATGCATGGAATTCCAAATTCACGTGAGACGATCGCCGCGTGCGCAGTTCGACCACCTTGGTTGGTTACAATTGCCGCTACACGACGCATTACGGGCTCCCAGTCGGGATCAGTGTTTTCAGCAACTAGAACATCTCCAGCTTGAACTTCCTGAAGCTTGGCTATATCTGAAATTACGCGTATCGGCCCCACAGCGATCTTTTCTCCTACTGCTTGACCGGCAATAAGTGGGATCGGAGGCTTTGCGCGCAGCTGATAGACCTCGGCACTTCGCTTAGCTGATTTGGCTGAATGTACTGTCTCTGGACGAGCTTGAACTATGAATAGCTCTCCCGTCGACCCGTCCTTGGCCCATTCAATGTCCATCGCTTGAGGCCGCCCAGCGAGTTGCGAGTAATGATCCTCTATCAAACATGCCCATCTCGTTAGCTGAAGTACCTCGGAATCAGTCAGGCAATACCGCTCGCGGTCAGATAGAGGTGTTGCCTCACTTTGAGTGGAGCGGGTGCCATTGGCATAAACTAATCGAACCTCTTTTGACCCGATGTGTCTGGAGATAATAGGTTCGAAATTCTGGCGCAGCGTTGGTTTGAACACCTGCCATTCATCGGGTGTAACTATGCCCTGGACCACAAACTCGCCTAATCCATAGGAGCCGGTCACCGTTACGACGTTGCGGAAGCCCGATTCCGTGTCCAGCGTGAAGATTACTCCCGAACTAGCAAGATCGGAGCGGACCATCGGCATTACGCCGACTGAGAGCGCCACCTTGAGCTGGCCGAAGCCTTGTCGGGCGCGATAACTGATTGCTCTATCTGTAAATAGAGAGGCAAAGCACTGGTGCACTGCGCGCAGCAAGCCACCTTCGCCTCGAATGTTGAGAAAGGTTTCTGCCGCACCAGCAAAGGAAGCTTCCGGTAAATCCTCTGCACTAGCCGATGAGCGCACCGCAAGCTCGACCTCATGCCCGATGCGACGAACTAATTCTTTGTAGGCGGTTGAAATGGAAAGTTGTAGATCCTCTGGTAGGGGTGTCTCGAGAATGCTGCTTCGTGCGGCATGTCCAACAGCAGCCAACTCCTCCAGGTCTTCAGGTTTCAGTTCAAAGAGAATCTCTTCCAGTTTTCCCCGCAATCCTTTTTCTTCCAAGAGTCTCCAATACGCCTCCGTAGTAACGGCGAATCCGTCTAGAACACCGACTCCTCTCGGCTTCAATGAAGCAAACAGTTCGCCAAGGGATGCATTCTTTCCGCCCACCCGGGGTAAATCGCCGATTCGTATCTCGGAGAAGTTCAAGATGAAGGACTGATTCATGGCAACCCCTTGCGATTCACGGAAGCACCGTTCTTCCGAACGGTAGCTAATTTTCCTGCAAGCCATTGTGACCTACGTCACATTTGTACAAATTTAACTTTGCTCTACTAGAACGTGTCCCTTCTAAAAGTAGCTATTGGTGTAGGACAGAAGCATGCAGAAGCGGCTCGCCAGCTCCTGCTCGTTTTCCCGCTTGGGCGATTCAGAGATTCGGGTGCAGATCGCGTACAGAACTAACGTGTTCCAGAAGCGCCGCGACGTAAAGGATCGTAGATTCGGTTTGCCAGCTGCCGACGATTTGTACACCAATTGGCATTTGTTCCTTGCTCGTGCCAAACCGCATGGAAACACCCGGCAGGCCGGTAACGTTTAAGTGCGATGTCACGGACATGATGCCCATGGCGCCAACCGTTTGGCCGTTGATTAATAACTCTGCCTGGTTGTGCTTAAAGGATGGAGTCGGCAGTACAGGGGTGAGCAATACATCGTACTTCTGGAAGTACTCTGCATAACCATCCTTCAGTCGCTCAGCGCCTTGCACTGCATCAATGTAGTCTGCGGCTGGCGTATCGGGTAGAGCGAGCATGAATTTGGCCATATAGGAGATTTCATCCTCGCCGCGGCCAGTCGTAGTCTCAACGAAGGCGGGCTTCATTTCCAAAACGTGCAGACGGCTGAATACATCGAGGGCGAAATCGCGCTCAAGTGCGGGAATGTGCACTGATTCAACAGAGTGCCAAAGTCTCTTAGTGCTTCTGCGGCGGCCTGCACTGCCGCCGTAACCTCGGGGTCTATCGGTCCAAAGCCAGGTTCCACCAGCCAGCCAATACGCAACGAACGCTTCTTGGAACTACCAGCTCCGGTATTAAGTGGGATGACACTGCTGGAGTAGCCGTCCTGTCCGTCAGGTCCATCAAGTTGCGAGAAGGCTAGCGAGAGATCGCGAATACTCCGGGCCATCGGACCAACATGCCACAAACGTCGCGGCACACGCGGCCAGATCCCTGTCATCGGAACGCGTCCATGCGTTGCTTTAAGCGAAACTATACCGGTATGGGCAGCCGGTCCTCGAAGCGAGATCCCAAGGTCGGTACCTAGGCCAAGCGGAGACATGCCCGCCGCGATCGCCGCGGACTCGCCACCGCTTGAGCCACCCGGCGTCAGATCCAGATTCCACGGATTCTTAGTTCGGCCGGTGAGGAGGTTGTCGCTTTCGATCCAGTACGAGAATTCAGGAAGATTGGTCTTCGCAAGTAGAATGCCCCCCGCTTTCTTCATGCGCGCAACGCTGGTCGCATCGGTGTCGGGCATACGTCCTTTGAAGATCGGTGAGCCACGTTGTGTCAGCACTTTCGCGGTATCGATCGAATCCTTTGCTGTAAATGGAACACCGTGCAGGGGGCCCAACTCGTCCCCACGCAGTACCGCCGCTTCTGCATCCTTCGCGGAGTCCAGGGCCGCCTCCGCAATCGTAACTATGGCATTAACCTTCGGGTTGACGGCCTCGATGCGATCGAGGTGTGCTCGCATGACCTCGACCGGAGAGATCTCGCGTGTGCGAATCAGTTCGGCCAGCTTGGTTGCATCTGAATAAATTAGTTCCTTGCTCATTTTCCCTCTCGACCTGCCACTTGGCAGGTTATTTAGAATTGAGATTCTACCTGCCAAGTGGTAGATTCAGAAATCAAGGAGATTTTTACTGTGCGGAGATCTGGAGGTGTGGGATGAATGCAAATGCCAGGGAAGAGATTCTGGCTGCGGCAAAGCTGGTCGCTCAAGCTCATGGGTATGCAGGCTTAAACTTTCGCGATTTAGCGCAGCAGGTCGGCATCAAAGCCGCCAGTATCTACTATTACTTCCCGAGCAAAGCCGAACTTGCTGCGGCGGTGGCGAAGCGCTACTGGGAAGATTCTGCCGCTTATCTTGAGTCGCTGCTGCAGAACTCCACGAAGCCGATAGATGCGCTTCGCCGCTATCCAGAGACCTTTCGCTGGGCACTGGAGAACGACAATCGCATCTGTCTTTGTAGTTTTATGTCCGCGCAATTCGACGACCTGCCTGATGAAGTAAAGGCGGAAGTCCAAGCGTTTACGGACGTCAATATTGCCTGGCTAAAGAAGGTGCTGATCGCCGCTAAAGTCGTCAGTCCCAAACAGGCCGAGAATAGAGCACGCGCTATCTATTCCGGAATCATGGGTGCTCAACTGATGGCAAGAAGCCAGGCAGATATCGCACTCTATGACAGCCTCATCCAAAGTTACCGCGCAGCAGGACTGCTTTCCGCTTAAGGGCGGATTCGTATCGGTAAGCGCGCTTAGACGTATTTATTCCCGCACCTCTTGACGATCCCTGGGGAATTTCCACATTACACCGCTACGACAATGGAAATTTCAACCATTGCAGAAGCAGCAGCAGATTGATTGGAGCTCCGAATTACCGCAAGGGGCTTGTAACGAATGCCTCAGGTTCACAGCGTACGCATGTCCCGGTACACTCATGTGTACTGTTACATCGGCACTGAATTAAGTTCGCAACCACTGCTATATCTACGAGCATGCTATATACCGTAGATACGGTAGCGAAGAGGTTCTTCATACGTAGGGAGTGAAGGGCCTCTTTATTTGCTTCTTTTGCAATTCTTCTAGCTAGATTTCTACGAAGCTGCTGGTCGAAGATAGTTGGGTTAGGTGCGCATGTATTGAGATTCCGCAGGAGCTTTGTAGCTGATGGCAAGCTGAGGCGTTTCTATTCGCTGATTAAGACGATGCTTTGAGTTGAGCGATGCTTCCACAATACCAGTCGCTAGCAGTGTGCGATCGATCGAATACGGTACAGATTTGGTTTTATAGAATTCTTCAACCTTACCTGCCAGAACAGCTGAATATGTTTCGTTTGGCGCAGGCGTCATAAAGAATTGTGTAGATACGACTCCATGGTCCGCTGTGCGAATCGCTATGTTGAAGTCTCGAAGAGCGCCGTTGATTAGGAGCAGTGTTGCCTCGCTGCCATCGCTGTATTCGATGCAAATGGCCTTTGGATCCTTGACGAGTTGTTCCAATACACCAGGTGTACTTAAATCCTGAGTTCTGCCGTCGAGCCATGTAAGTCCGAGTGGAGTATCGCTGCGCGAGCACGCAGATTGGAGTAATTCATTGGACCAGCGATTTGCAACTCGCGCGGCCCATACGTCATCTCCTTCCAGAAGCTGCACGGATTTGATTCCCGTCTCTCCACCTTTGCGGCGCTCGAGCATCGACTGCATTGCCTCAAGAGCATCATATCCAGTGGTTTGAAGATCACCGACCCCGACCATGACAGTTTCCTGCACTTGTGCCCCCACTGGGAGGTCGATATCGGGAAGTCGCCAGGTAACTGGCATGGAAGTACCGGCCATGAAGGGGATCTTTAAGGATATTGCCGTCTTCACCATTTCCTTTGCTTCAGCAAAACTGTAAGACAGGGCTCGATGATTGAAGTAGGGGATTGGGTGCTTCTCTTCGTCGAAGACCTGTGCGCATTGCAGAAAGAAGTCATACTGCGGCAGGAGAATCATTCCTTTGTCATTCAAGGGATAGCTTTCCTGCTCGACGATCGTCAGCACAGCATCCACGGCAATATGATTACCGCCGACTCGCAGCGTTTCCGATATGTTATGACAGAGGCGAAATCCAAATTGTTTCGCTCGCTCTTCACTGAGATCGCCAGGGATGTTCATCTTTTCAATGCGTGGACGCGCCGCTATTTGAGCGCGTAAGGCTGCGCGCTGCGCTTCGGATAAATTCGGATCGATGTGAGGACGTTGCAACGGACTCAAGGTTCCTGTCATTGCCTGCACAAACTCATTGGACGCTGACTCGAACGTTTGCTGACGTTGGTCGACGTACATCGACACGACCTTTACGTCGGGCATGTGCCACTCGCCTTCGTAGGGATACCCCACAAGAAAACGATCGGCGATCGTCTGCATGGCGGAGCCTTTTTTGTAGATGCTGCCCAGGATCGCGAGGCGCAACGGCCGCTCCAAGGGAGTCTGGGAAAAGGCCTTCTGCAACAGGCAAGGGTGAGCGACCATCAAGGAGGTGAGAGCGGAATACCCAGCAAAACGGCGGCGTGTAAGCATCAAGACCTCCAAAAAGAAGATTCTGGAAAAGGTTTGTATTGAACCTCAGCAAGGTTAGGAGTCTCGAGGCGTTTACCTGTCTTGAGGCTTTCGACGCCTGCAATAAGTAATCCGCTCGTGAGTAGGGTACGTTCGATGGGGTATTGCGCTTTCCCGGTAAGAAACATCTTTTCAGCGTTGTAGCATAGCGGAGTGAAGAAACTTGCAAGGGTTGTTCGCCCGTCCGGCATCGGGAGATACATCTGCGTGGAAAATGGTTTTGACTGCCCTTCGATCCGCGTTGCGAAGTTGAAGTCACGCATCATTCCGGTAAGCAGAATCATTGTGCTAGTTAGCCTATCTCGATGCTGATAGTGATAAGCGACTGGGTTGGGTACCATCGCTTTCATCTGTTCAACCGTCGGCATGATGTCTGTGAAGCTCGGATCTCCGGGGCGTAAGGTTGCACTTCGACTAAGCGCAGCCCGCATCAGGTTCTGGGACCAGAGGCCGGATTCCATTGCGTTCCAAAAGCCCTCTCCCTGATATGCCTGCAACCACATCACCCCTGACTCACCCCCCTTCCGCCGCTCTACCATGCATTGCAGCGTTTCGAGTCCGTGGAAGTCATAGCTGCCAGGCCCACCATAACCAACGGAGACAGCTTCTTTAATCGTCGCTCCGTCGGGAAATTCGACAGAGGGAACGCGCCATGTGACCGCAAGACTGGAGCCGCCCTGAAGAGGAAATTTAAGCTCTTTTGCGACGGACACCATCTTTGCGCACCAGTCCCAGTTCCACGAAAGCTCTTTGTCATTGAAGTATGGAACCGACCGGCCCGAGGAACGGAAGACATCCGTGATCTTTTCAAAAAACTCATAATGTGGATGCATCATGATCCCGGTGGGGCTCATGGGGTAATTTCCGTGTTCTCCTACCACGATGACCCCATCAACCGCGAGTTCTTTACCACCTAGAGTCAAAGCTTCGGGGATGGTCGAGCAGATCTTCATCTGAGGATGACGATAAAATCGTTCCTGGGTGAGATCGCCCTCCCCTTCACGCTGGTCGACATAGAGAGAAACTACATCCATCTCCGGATGATGGAAGGTTCCATTGACTCCATAGCCTTCAGTAAAGCGATCAACAATATGTTGAGGATGAAGCATTCGTTTGTAAGCCGTAACTACTGCGGCAAGCTTCGGACGCTTGGAGGGCACATAGGATGACATAGGTCTGTTCCTTAAAAGGTGCGCCGCAGTATAGCAATGTCGAATAGTATTTGCCTCGGACCTTTGGCCTAGATGGGTGAAACTGGTTTCTTGGAAATCAATGTTCAAAGGGAATGGGCGGGTAAAGTATACTTTCTGGCATATTTCCGCTATGCATACTGTCATGCCTTCTTCTCTAAGCCGTCGTCGTTTTTTGCGTTATGCTGCTGTCGCTCCTGCCGCGTTGAATGTACTCATGGCCGCCGATCTTCCTGAGCCGAAGATTTCTTCCAAAGCACGTGAACTACAAAAAAAGGCTCTAGTCTTCGATGCCCACGTTCACGCGTTGGATCGGGAATTCTACCACGGAGGAAGTTTTGGTACACGGTATGACGATGGACATTGGGATCTTGTGCGAGCCAAAGAAGGAGGTATTGGCGCATTCTTTTGTTCGGTCTATATCCCAGAGGAATATTATCCGGGGCGTTTTGAAACCAAGCAGGTGTTTCGTCGCGTTGATCACGCTCTGCGTCAGATTGCGGCAAACAAGGATAAGGTGGAACTTGCTCTCAATGGGGATGATATTGAACACATCCGTTCAAGAGGAAAGATTGCAGCGGTCTTAGATGTTGAAGGCAGCTATGACTTGGACGGAGATTTAGGGGTACTGCGTGATCTTTATAGGCTTGGCCTGCGATCGGCACAGCTCTCCGCGCATAACTGGAATCAGCACTACGCGGACTCCTGCTGTTCTACGCCGAAGTGGAATGGGCTTACTTCGCATGGTCGTGATGTTATTCACGAGATGAATCGTCTGGGGATGGTCATTAATGTTTCGCACTCGAGCGATGAAACGATCTTGCAAGCGATCGATATCAGTGATCATCCCGTTATCGCGACGCATCATGGATTGCGCCAAGTGAATAACATTCCTAGAAATATGCCTGATGCACTCTTGAAGAAGCTGGCGGCAAAGGGTGGCGTAATCGGTTTTCAGATTGGAAGCGAATTTAATTATCTGAAAGAGTACACGTGGTTCACAGCTCATCAAGGCAAAACTTTTTGGGATACGACCAAACTTGAGGATCGCGTTAAGGGGAAGACCATTGAAGAGATCGACGCAATGGTAGCTTCCGGATTTCCCATGAAAGGTGGAACAGTTCCGGACTCTGTTGCGATGGCCGTTGATGACTGGGTGGCTGTTGTTGACAAGGCAATTCAGGTTGTCGGAGAGGATCACGTAGCTATCGGCACAGATTTTGACGGAGGTCCAACGCTGGCTCGTGGCATGCGCGATGTGCGTGATCTTCCGATGATCACCGATGCCATGCTGCGCCGTGGCTATTCAGAGGAGCGAATCCTGAAGTTTTGGGGAGGTAATTTGTTGCGCGTCTTTCACAAGATCACCCAAGGGTGATCTATTGATAGTCAGGATCCCAAACTCTGGCTCGATAGATGGCAGCTCCAATTCGCGTGCGTATGTCTGCAGGGGAATAAAACTCAATCACATCGGTGCACCAGCTGCTGTTTGTGCAAGAGGCATGTGGCTTTGTTTCGATGATCTGACCGGTTGCACTCTGGTTATTGATGCTTTTGTAGCCCGCAACCTTTTGGAAGAGGGTGGCTTTATTTTGGGTTTTATCAAAGGTCCAGGTCGAACTTCCCATCGTTAGCCAGAGCGTATTGGGATCTCCATACTTCGGCTCAAGATCATGCCCGCTGCCAACAGGGAGAGTCGTGACCGCCGTCTGTGTAAGAGTGGGATTTGCTGGAGTACCTTCGAGCCTCAGCTGGACCAGTTTGTCTTTCCCTAATGCCCAGAGAGTTTTTCTTGCAGGGTCCCACAGAACATTATGGGCATCCGGCAAATTGTATTGCACGTATGTTTCAGAGGATTCTCCCTGCGATGCCGTATAAACCCGGACCCATCCTCCAGTAGAGGCTGCGACAGCAACGTTTCCATCGGGTAGCAGTTCAATTCCATGAACGTTCGGTTTTGAGCCAATGTTGATCGACCATTTTTTGATCTTCCCTGGATAAGAGACAACTGCGAGCCTTCCATAGCCGGCTACGATTGCGACCCATTCTCCACCCCATGTTTTGTTGTAACGGAGTCTTGCATCGTTAGGAAGTTTCCACCCCTCGGAACTAATGCCACTGTCGGATGGCTGCCAGTTCCATTTCACAGCAGAGGAGTTGGAGCTGTCCCAATTCTTTTGGGTATAATCCATGACGAGAATCTTAGAGGTCGCCTGCTCAGCAAGAGCAATATAGTTTTCTGCGTTGGTCATGTCGGAAGCTGCAAGCAGGGAGCATGCCACTAAAGCAGAGAGGATACGCGGAGTTTTGAGATGTCTGGGTAATTTGATCA
>Ga0310811_10008033_pt1 | contig 13556 bp, 18 predicted proteins | sample YCmetagenome_FD_207642 | JGI IMG/M metagenome (GOLD analysis project Ga0310811, IMG submission 207642) | Soil microbial communities from experimental microcosm in Duke University, North Carolina, United States - YC | ecosystem: Engineered > Artificial ecosystem > Soil microcosm > Unclassified ... | reverse complement strand
TCATCTGGAGAATTTACAGCTCATCCTACAGGTGAATGTTACAGATCATTCTCCAGATTATTATAAACTAAAAAGAGAAACCTAAACCATCAGTAGTAGTAAAGCGACTACCTCAAAATTTGATGCGAAAACTGATGCTAATCCTGATGCTAAAGCTGATGCTTATCCTGATGACTATTATAAACTAAAAGAAAAACTAAATAGCAGAAGTTGAAGAAAAGTGCCGACTGATTAAAATTCACCCCATCTCCTTAAACACCTCTTCGCAGGGTGGCAAAAAAGAAAGAAAAAGTTGCGCCAAAAAGAAAGTTTCGCTTGTGAATACTAATTTTTTTAGCTATCTTAGTAAAATCATTCAGGCCTTACATGCCTAAACTTCAGCATTGCGCAGTGCTGTCGCAAATCACTGTAAATCAGCATTTATAATCAGAAAAGCGTCATTCTGTCAATTGATAGTTCGGCTTGGCAGGCCCGGTAGCCTTAACCCCGTTCAGAAGAAATGAAGGTGAGCGTCCGCGGACCCGGAATGAGTGTCATCAAACGAAAAGAATCCTCTGCAAAATGCATCAAAATCATTCGCTTTTTGAGAAAAAAGGCAACTTCGTTCTTTGAAATACTGATCACAAAAAAGCCCCCTGTAATTGCTTACAGAAGGGCCATGCTAACTATTGAAATTGAAATTTTAGTTTAAGGTGATAATGGTGGTTGGAAGTATCGAGGCTGATATACCCGCTTTCAGGTAGTTAGTGCTCCAACCAGCCGGTGCCGACACACCCTTGTCTACCCATGCATCCCATTCAGCACCTGAAGTCTGGTAGTATCTTACCCAGTTATAGCTCATGTTCACGTCTGTACTTGGCACGCCTGAATAATTGGCGTAGCAAATACCTGAATTGGAATATGGTGTGCTTGAGCTATAAATTACATTATGATCCATTTTGATGTGGCTTCCGCCCTGTACCTGTGCACCTACATAGCCCGGATTTACCAGTTTGTTCCAGCGTGCTACCTGGTACGAGCCACCAACGTCGCCCAAAACAATACCTGCTGCACCGCCTGAGTCGTGCTGAATCTGGCCGCCTCTGATCCAGTTGCCGATAACTTGTATAGAATCGCCTGGCAAACCATTAGACTGATACAAACTCAATCCATCCTGCGGGTGACCAATACCTGGTATATCCTCGCACTTGTTATTGTTGATCTGGTTACCGCCACCGCTTACGCCTGCAAATTGCACAAAGCAACCGTCGGGGAATGGGCCAAGCATGTTAAGGAACTGGTTGCTGTTTACCTTAATAGTTGATCCCTGGTAAACGTGAACGCCTGATTTCACATTGGTAATGAAACAATTATCAATCGTGATGTTTTGACAATTGTTCAGCATAATGCCATACACTGCAGCATCCGCTAAGCGGCAATTGGTAATATGCACATTGGTACAATTGTATAAGGCAATACAGTTGGAACCGCCAGAGATGGAAAGTCCGCTGATAGTAATATTGCTTTTGCTATAGTAAGCGATAGGTGCTGCAGCTGTGTAGGTTGTTGCCAATGAACTGGTAGCATTTACAACATCCATTGTATTGGAAGCAACTGTTGATTTACTTACTGGCGCAGGTTGCTGGTCTTTTTGACATGAGGTTAATCCTGCTGATAATAAAGCGGCTACACTTATTGTAGCCGCCATCGAACGTAGTTTGTTTTTGGGTGACATTAATATTAGTTTTAAATTAATTAGGCCCTCTTCTACGGCAGGAAATAATTCAATGTTTACACATTTTTATCTATTGGTTAATTATATTTTCCACAAGAGAAAATAGTTATCCACAAAATCAATTTAGTTAAATTTGAACAACGTTGATAATTAGTGTAATACTATTTAGAGCTCTTCAAATTTTCCTAATAATTAAATCCACTCTTTGTAATATTACTTGACATTTAAATGAAAAATTATTTACTTTGTAATACAGAGTACTTTTATAATAGAATTAAATTTGGCTAAATGAAAAGCTATTTTGTAAATAAGGATTCCATAGTGCGTCAGATTTGGGGTAAGGCCGATACCATTCTGTTTATTTTTGCAGGAGCATCTGCGGAGTTTGCCTTAAACAAGTCGGTCGACTGGCTGTACTTCACTGGTCGCCTGCCCTCCGATCCGCTTGGCCGTTTATTCAGTACGGTAACTTATGCCCGGCAAATTCTGTTTTCAGATCACGATGGTGCATTACGTGCAATTGACCAGATCACAGCTATACATAAAAATGTTGAATCAGGAAGAGGGATGAAAATCCCTGACGAGGCTTACCTGGATGTTTTATCCCTGCTGATCGATTACTCTATCCGTTCCTATGAACTGTTGGAGCGGAAACTTTCTGATACAGAAAAAGAAGAAGTGTTCGGGGTGTTTTACTGCGTAGGTAAACGTATGGAGTTGGTTGGCCTGCCAGAAAGTTATTCCAACTGGATTCTTATGCGCGAAGCGCAATTAACGTCTGACTTAATTTGCAGCGATTTCACTTTTGATCTTTACCGTCAATACCGTAAACACCTGGGCTTTATTCGGTATTGGATATTAAAGCAGGCACAGCTATTACTTATTCCTGAACAGGCTAAAAAACTACTTCGGTTGGGCGGAATTCATTGGCTGTCACCCATTATCTTTATTTATAAACTTTTTCGACTCGTTAATCTTCAAAATATATTGAAGAGTGCTGTCCTTCCGCCTGCTTATGTAGCACAAGTGCAGGCTATGGACAATGTGCCCTGATCACTTTTCTTGTCGTCCAAATAACTTTCTGAGTTTGATTTTGCTTTTACAGTCATATCATTATTTCTTTTTAGCTGTATCCTTAGCGATATTGGTACCGCCTGACCCGCTATTATCTATACTTGAAGCATCACCAGTTTTATTTGTTATCGCCGCCGTGTCTTTATTCATTTTTTCAACTTTCGCCGTATCTGCACCATAACGATTCCCCACGGTGTCTCTGCCCGAACTTTTGTCCGAATGATTAATACAAGCAGTAAACGAGACTATTGCGATCATCACCAAAATGGCCTTAGTTATGTTTTTCATAATGTTCTTCTTTATCTGTATAAACAACTCCGGATTACAGCAGTTTCAAAATATTAACTTTTAAATAAATTAATTTAATTAAAACCTAATAAAGCATATGACGTTGTCCTTATTGATTAACATTTGATTTAATAACAACTATTATGAGAAAATTAAGTGCGTTTATTATAGCGGCGGTCCTTGCCGGGGTGCTTGAGGTCGCGACAGCAAAAGCAGAACATTATACGAACGGTAACGCAATGATCACAAATCATGCAACAGCCGTTCAGGATACAGTTCCGACAAAAAAGAAGAAAAAAACAGATCCAACTCAACCGGCGCCAACCCCAACGCCTGCACCTACTCCTAACCCGAATCCAAATCCACCTGCACCAACCCCAACGCCAAATCCAAACCCGACTCCTAGTCCGAGTCCAAACCCTCCTAACCCAAGTCCTAATTCGCCTACAAGCCCTAACCCAACCTCACCAACAACGACGCCAACCAGCCCAAGCCCTACCACACCAACAAATCCAACAACACCTCCAAATCACTAATGTGATTTGTTGATTGTTTTATATAATCCAGATGGCCGGTAATTGCACCGGCCATTTTTGGTTATAAAGGTCGGTTATGTACAATATTTGAGACGATAAAGCATTTTGCTTCAGCTCAACCAATAACTCCAGGTATTGATATCTATTTAATTAAACACCAGTTAATTAATTAAATCAAAAGGATAATTTCAAGTCTATTGGCGCGGGATTTGAAAAGTAGTTTACAAAATGTACTATAATAAATTACTTTATGAAAACATCTTCTAAATCAAAAAACCTCAGATCATTATCACTATCAATAGTTGCGGTTGCATTGCTGGCGCTGGTTTTAAGCTCATGTTCAAAGAAAAACGATGAAAATGAAAATATGTCGGCCTACGTTAAAGTTACCAATGCAGCAGAAGGCTCGGCAGCGCAGGATTTTTATCTCGACGATGCCAAGCTCACCGCATCAGCAGTAACTTATGGATCAAGTTCTGACTTTGTGGCTGCAAGTACCGGCAATCACCAGGGTAAATTTGAAGACTCAGGTACAGCCACTGTAAATGCCTCGTTTTCTTTATCGCTTCAGGCAGGTAAATATTACAGCGTATTTTATGCTGATGGAAAATCATATGGAAGTTTTGCAGACGACAGGACAACCCCTCAGTCTGGCAAAATACGTATCCGTTTTATTAACCTGTGTTCAGCTTTAGGTACCGCTGCCGATTTTGGCATCACTACAGGCTCTAAAGTAGCATCAAACCTGGCTTATAAAGCAGCCTCAGCCTATTACGATGTCGACCCTTCGGTAGCTCTTTCACTTTACGCAACGGGTTCGTCTAATGCCTTACTCAGCATACCGGGCACTTTTGAAGCAGGGCATATTTACACGATCTATATTTCGGGTACTACTACTGCAAGTATTACTGCGCACGTAATTGCCGAAAACTAGGTGAAGTAATTGTCACCAGCCAAATGCCTGTCGCTAACCACTGCAGGCATTTATTATTTCCAGAGCGGTAAGCCGGACAATGATATTATCTTTGCGCATGAATTTTCAGGACACAGACGAACAACAGCCCGAGCAACAAGACATACCTATTTACTCCAAATGGGTAATCCTGGGGTTCTCTATACTTGTATCACCTCTTGTAGGTGCAATATTATTAATGATAAATCTTCGCTCAGTGGGTTTCAAAAAACAGGCTACTGGTGTATTGTTATTTACCATAGGCTACCTCTTCCTTGTATCTATAGTACTTAGCAGCGTATTAAAGCTTCCTCCTAATAGTACATTAACAGAGTTAACTCGTAATAAACCATTTATAATCTACAGTCTTGTGGCTCAAATTATCGGAGGCGGTATACTTGCCGAATACTTCTATAAAAAATATTTTCCAGCTGATAATTACAGATACAAAAGCATCTGGGCTCCATTGGCAATTATGTTTATCATCATGTTGGCACTAAGCCTGATCCGTTAAACAAAAAATCCTGCTCAGAATTAACTAAGCAGGATTTCAGGAATGATCCGGAATTTATTTATAATCCGAAGTTAAGCCCTATAGTCGTATTGATCGTATTAAATGACTGTCTTGTTACGTCTCTTCCGAGAGTTGTAGTACGGTCCTGATAAGTTACAGTTGGGCCTTGTGACCCCATGTATGCTCCTCTGGCAGTTAAAAATACATTATCGCTTAATTTAAAACGCAATGCTGCGGTAGCGCCGTAAGCCAGCACAGTTGCAGAGGCGGTCTTTTGATAAAAAGTTGTTGTTTGGTTAGTAACCCCGCTCAAATAGATGCTGGTTTCAGGTGACGAGTATGTTTTAAGTATACCTGCTGAAGCTCTCAGATCCAGCAAAAATTTTCCTTTTGTAAATGTATACTGCGGGCCTAACAGGATATTTACTGTTTGATACCGTTTGGACGTAGTTACGTTAGAATAATCGGCGCTGTACGAATTGGTATATCCCGCTGAAAGACTATCAGCATTGGTTTGACTTAATTCGCCATTGTCCTGATAAGTGATAGATCCACCTAAACCAAGATTTTTATAAAAATACCAGGTTCCATCTAAACCGTAAGTCAAACCTTTTTTTGCGAAACCTGCTTTGTTATTGTAATAATCAGCCTTTTTAAAATCGCTTAACGGGTTAGATACACCGCCAAAAAATCCAAAATAACTGGTTAAAGGGGGCTGTGTTTGGGTTTGGGTTTGGGTTTGAGTTTCTGTTTGTGCATGTGCACCTATGGCGTTAAATACAAAAAACGCTACGATAAGTACTGTAAGTATTCTTTTTATATTGTTTGGATACATGTGATGCGTGTTTAAAGTTTCAGGATCAATTACTGGTAAAGGTGTATGGTAAGTTGGTAAACTCCCCTCCCAAAATGTTATCAATATAAATAACAGTGTTGCCGGTGCTATCAACACCCGTCGAACGGGAATAAAAATTAAATGTACCTGTGATCTGCTTCTTTACAGAGTCGACCGAACTGACAGTTATTATCCCGCTGCCAGGCGAAACCGTACCATGTGGTAAAAAAACATATTGTCCATTTTGTAATACCTGCGTATTATAATTGATCAAAACAGAAGTGCCATCTACAGTGTAAGATCCGGTTGTAAAACCTGGCGTATTTGAAGCATTGCTCAATATAACAGTCATATTGATCTGTTTCTGGTCCTTGGTACCAGTCAGCGCAAATGTTTTGGTGCCATTAGCTGAGTTATAAAATATGGTATTGCTCACGGTATCTGGCGCCCATACCGCGTTGTTGATATTTGCCTGGAAAGGTTTGGTTGTGTATGACGTACCTACGAAGGTATCTTTTTTACAACTCTGTATTGTAAATAATCCGGCTAACAGAAGAAAAGTGAAGAGTCTAAGTTTATTCATATTTTTTTATTTACGCAGATAACGGGTTTTCTATTCTTTAATTATTACAGTAACCATTATTTTACACTATTTAACATTTCGGCAAAATCTGCATAAAATGCTATTAAGGGCGAAATAACGAAATTATTCCATCAATAGTAAACCATTTGCAAACAGCCTGCAAAGTTGGGGCTTTTATAACTCAAATCACAGAGAGGGGAATTAGATTATCATTATAATTATTTAGAGGAAGAAATTTTATATACCACATGCCTTTTCAGCCAATGTTCACCAGCTATCAAGGGATGATCAAACTCCCCTGCTTTACTCATTCCTATCCGCTGCATTACCTTTTCTGAGCGTTTATTATGAATGGCGGTAAATGAATAGATCTCGCTGATGCTAAGTTTATCGAATCCAAAATCAAGGCATGCTAATGCAGCTTCCGTTGCAAAACCCTGTCTCCAGTTTTCTTTGCTTAATCGCCAGCCTATTTCAATACAGGGGGTAAAATGGGCCTCAAATCCCGGTTCACATATTCCGGTAAATCCAATAAATTGATGATTGTCTTTTCTTTCCACGGCCCAAAAGCCAAAACCATTCTTGTCTATGTAAGTAGATAACCTGTCAATCTGGGCCAAAGTTTCAGGAGGTGTTTTTATTGATGGAAAGTACTCCATTACCTCTGGATCTGCATTCAGGTTGATATAGGGTTCCTGATCGCTTTTTTGCCACTGACGCAAAATAAGGCGAGGCGTTTCAATAAATACTTTTGACATAAAAATGCTTTCACATGGAAAACCAGTGAATGTAACCGCATTCTGCGCACACGTAACATGTGGCTGTTTTGTCAAGCCATTCTAAATTAAAAAAAGTAGTCGTAGGGCTATGCAGTTGTTCTTGTCTTGTATAAAAAGTATCATTATTACAATGATGATACTTGAGAATATTGTTTGCTATCTCGTACCGATTTGCTTCTTGAGTAAAAAGTCCCATAATGCTTTAAGGCTTATTAAGCCATAAAAATACAATATTCCGTGTGTTTATGTAACAATTCAAAATATTTTAAATCCATGTAATACATTATATTTATCAATTAAGAATCACCTAAAAACAAATAAAAAATGGATCATTCATTAGTAACCACAAGTAACGAATTGGAAGGTTATAAAATAGTAAAACACCTTGGTATGGTACGCGGTGTTACCGTACGCAGCCGTAGTGTATTGGGAAATATCGCCGGTGGCTTCCAGTCGCTTTTTGGCGGTCAGCTTTCTATTTACGTGGAGCTTTGCGAAAACGCCCGTGAAGAGGCCTATCAGCTTTTGATACAGCACGCTCAGGTAATGGGCGCCAATTCCATCATCGCAATGCGTTATGACGCTAACGAGATCATGCAGGGTGTAACTGAAGTATTGGCTTACGGCACAGCTGTAGTGGTTGAGAAGGTTTAAGTAGCAGTTGCAATTAGCAGCAGCAGTAAACAAGGCACAAACTGCTACTTCAACTAAAGAAGCGGCGACATTAATCTTGCCAATTTCTCAGGCAGCTGTTTATAATAGGGACGTTTTTTCCAGGTATTGGGGCTTATTTTTTTAGCCTGCTTGATATCTTCGAAAAAGACGTCCCTTAATTGTTTAGCAGTAGTAATATCATAGATCATGCTGTTGACCTCAAAATTCAGGTCATAACTGCGGTGATCCATATTAGCAGTGCCAATAATAGCCATCTGTCCATCTGATACCAGGGTTTTGGCATGAACAAACCCCTTTTGGTACATGTATATCTCCACACCTACAGCCAGCAAATCCGCATAGTAAGAACGTGCAGCCGCATTTACAAAAGCCGAATCAGATTTATCGGGCACCAATATCTTGATATCAACACCACTCATTGCCGCTACCTGCAACGCATCCATGATGGCCTGACCGGGAATAAAATACGGCGTTGTGATCAACAATTCCTTTTCCGCCAGTCCTATCGTTTGCACCATCGAGAACATGATCGTGGGCGCATCAGAATCAGGTCCGCTGGCAGCGATCTGAACGGTTGCTTTACCATGTTCAGTTGGCTTGGTGCAGAAAAAATCGCGTTCCAGTTTCAGGCGTTTGCCAGCACAAAAATTCCAGTCAGATATAAACAAATACTGCAGGTAATATACGCCAGGCCCGTTGATTTTCACATGAGTATCCCGCCAGAATAATTGACCGGGTTTGTTTACATAGCGGTCGCTTACATTAATACCGCCTACAAATCCTGTGCAGCCATCTACCACAATTATTTTGCGGTGATTACGATAATTCACCCGGTTAGCCAGCAGAATAAAATGGATCTTATAAAATGGGAAAGCATCAATACCGGCAGCTTTCATCTCATTTACAAATGAGCGGCGGATAGAACGGCTGCCAAAATCGTCATAAATAAAACGAACAGTAACGCCCTCTTGTGCTTTTTGTATCAGGATATTTTTGATCTCTTCTGCAATATCACCATCCTCGAAGATATAATATTGTATATGGATGTGGTGTTTTGCATTCCGCAACGCCTCCAATACTTCAGGAAACTTATTTTCGCCATTGATCAGCAATTTTACCTGGTTACCTCCTGTAAGGGGACTCATACCATCTTTTAAAAGGTATAGTGCAAGTTTTCTATGTTTCTTGATGGCTTGCTCCTGTGTATCCAACGCTTTTTCTGATTCAAGCGTGATCCGCTCCCGGAGTTCAGCCAGTGTGGTTTTATTGCGGACGATCTTTTTGCTGTACAGCTTATTCTTCCGCCTGTTATTACCAAAAGCGAAGTAAACGGCTATGCCAAGCAGGGGTAAAAATATAGTCACCAGCACATAAGCCAGTGCTTTATCATTTGAAGGGGTATTGTAAACAATATGCAAACAGATGCCTATGATCAGCAGGATATAACCTATGTCAATCAGCAGTTCCCAATTCATTGTTTATTATGATGGCGGTTAAAGTGTTAAGTTATTTTCTCCCGGTTTCAACGGATAATCTTTCCCCTTCCACACTAGTCTTCCGGGAACATACCCAGGTAAAGTAATATAGATAAGCCATTTATTGTTTTGCAAGGCATATTTTACACTTACAACACCTTTAGGGTGAGGAATTTCGCCACCAATATTGGTTATGCTGCCTAAGTGTGGTTCTATCCTCACTTTTTTAAAACCGGGTGCATCGCTCTCAATTCCCAGTACGGTACGATACAATTCAATATTCGGGCTCGATCCCCATGCGTGGCAATCGGAGCGCGATGCAGCAATATCCGACATTTCGGCCCAGGTGGTCATCCCCATTTTGATATTTTCGCGCCAAATGCCCAGCCATTTAATGTAATCGTCACCCAACCCCGCCTTTATAAGCGCCTGGTGCAGATAGTATTTAAAATAGATGGAAGCAGGGACAAGCGTTGTATCGGACAATAACTGATGTGCTACTTTTGGAGTTTCTACAGGTGTAGTCATTCCCGTAAGGATTGCCAACGAATTAGCATGTTGCGAAAAAACATCCTTTTCCGGCCTGTCAGCAAACTCATTCCTTTCAGCTACCCAGTACTTTGTCCGGATGGTTTGTTTTAGCTGTGCGGCACGCTGTTCGTAGGTCGTGGCATATTCTTTACTTCCCAATTTGCTTTCCAATTCGGCGGCAACCTGGTAAGCCCACAATAATTGCAGATCGAGAATTGATGAATTACCGTTCTCTCCTATCGGCCCTACACCGGCATTCCAGTTGCTCTTTGGTTTTGGTGTTTTCCCATTAGCCCAATCGGTAAACTCCCAGTATGGTGGGTTATTTAATGACCCATCCGGCATTTGGTATCGGTTAAAGAAAGTAAGCACATCCCGTGTGCCTTGCAGTTTATCTTTTATAAAAGCGTTGTCATCCCGGTACAAATAATAATCATGCAGCATACCAATCCACCATAATGAGAATGTGGGTATCTGTTGCATCACAGCTGTAGGATAACGGCTTTGAGTTATTCCTTCTGAAATGCGGGAATGATCCAGCAATGTAATTGCATTGCGTGCAAGGCGGTCATCACCGCTGTTATAATAAGACACCAATGCCTGTATGCGTGTATCGCCCACGTATTGTAATTGCTCGTAATATGGGCAATCCATGTAAGTTTCCCACGCACATAGGCGTGCTGTACGCCAGCCTATTTCCAGTATTTTAGTAAGCGTGTCGTCCTTTGTCTCCAATTTGGCATTATACTTAAAAGGATAACCTGTAAACATGCTGTACAAGTCATCAATCACCAAAGGTTCATCTTTGGTCTGTATAGTCAATTCAATATAACGGAACGTGCGCCAGTTAAGCGGAGTAAATTCTTGCCCGTCACTGCCGTCGCTTATCAGGCTGTCCTTTCTCCCCACAAACCGCTTGCCTTCTATTTCATCACGATTTCCTTTAACGGTCTGGGCTTTCCAATCTTTACTATTTTTTCCATCTGTCTCTATTTTATACATCCCTTCGGCATAACTTAATAAGACGCATGCGTCCTTTCCTTTGCTAAAAATGATGGTCGGATAAGCATTAGTGAGATAAGTCTGGTCGAGTAATATCGTGGCTTTGGTATGCGCCGGTATAGTAACCGGCCCCTTTTCTGAAGGGAATGTTGAAGGGAGAGTAACACCATCCGCTTTACGCATTTTCTGCAGCCGTTGCATTACCAGGTCACGAGCCGGTATAGGCGATGGCACCAGCATCCAGCCCTCAATAAATGTAAACTCACCTTTGGGTGTACCATCAGATACTTTCTTTGCCGGTTTCCATTTGGAATCGTCAAAATCAGCCTGCTGCCAGTTTTTAGGATGCAATTTCATCGTGATCTGTTCACCAGGGCCTGCAGCATAATAGCTATAAACAAGTACCACAGGTATAGGAGCATAAGCTGAATCGCGATAGCATTTCCAGCTGGAATTGGTATTGATCTCTTCTTCAACCGATGAATGTCCCTGCAAAATAAATCCTGTATGGTAGGTCATCTGCGCCGTCGGTCTGATAAGGCCCTCGTTAAAAGCAATGGCACTGATCAGATTTTTTCCGGCTTTCAGATACGGCGCCAGATCTATCGTCTCATAGTTCCAGTAATAAAAATCACCGCGTGCAGGGCCTATGGATACCAGCGTTCCATTTATAAACAACTTGTACCGATTATCTGCTGATACATGTACCAGGTAAGTTGACGGTTTGGTTGTTAAGTTGATCGTTTTTCTGAACAGGCATATTTCATAATCTACGCCCGTACCTCCCGGAACGGTTATCCACTGTGCATTCCAGCGACTGGGTTTATCACTTTGATCAGACGTTTGGGCGTATGACCATGTACAAATAAATAGAAATAATAATAGTAAAAGGCGATTCTTCATTATAGGTTTATTTAGATGAAAAGAAGACGCCTAAATTTAAAGAAGAGAATTGATTATTTATGCTTTTCAAAACAAAGCGGTTGGTAAACCATCTATGCTGATACGGTTTTTCTCAGCCTTATACGCTTCAAGACCATCATCACCTTTGTTCAATGCCCACTTTTCGGCATGATCACGTTCACCATGATAATCATACAATGGCACGCTAAAACCACATGATGTTTGTACTTTATCAATCTCGGCGATAATAATCTGCCGCGTACCTAATTGTAAATGAAAATGTGGTGCGATATCGTCCCAATCTGCGTCGCTGGGCAAAATAGTACGCCCGTGCCCATACAAACGTAAAATATTGGGCGGCCCCTCAAAAGCACAGAACATAAAGGTAATGCGACCATTCTCGATCATGTGGGCCGAAGTTTCATTCCCGCTGCCGATAATATCCATATAAGCCACCTGGTGATCTGACAATACCCTAAAGCTATCGCTGCCCTTTGGCGACAGGTTCACATGGCCATTAGGACTAAGCGGAGCGCTAGCCACAAAAAACATCTTTTGCTTAGCTATAAACTTTTTGTGCTGATCAAGGATGCTGTCAAAAAACTTAGCCATGACAGTTATTTAAAGTACGAAAGCGGGATCTCCTTCCACATGCCATGCGAAAGGTGTCCGGTCAGGAGCTCGTAAATCAGATATAAAGGCCAGAAAATATAAGCTAGTATCAGCAGGATGATATTATGGTTGTAATACCAGTTTACCATTAAAGCGTATATACCTAAAAGCAGGTAAGCAATACTTGAGTCTCTTTTATTCATAATCGAAGTTTTGGCTATACAATAATAACAAATTTGATACGCAAATGTTACCTGTATAGCTTATTTGAAAAAGGTGAAATACAGAGATGATTTACAGCAATATATTTCCCCTTACATTAAGTCAATTTCCTAGAAATAAAAAAACTATTTGTTGAAAACAACCTGAAAGTGGATAACTAAAATCACGCTAATAATAAAAAATACGTTTCTTGGTAAACAATTCTACTTAAATAAGGTTAAGATAAAAAAATTAAAACAACTTATCATGGCAACAACAGGAAGCGGGATAACCGCGTATTCAGTAAAAACCAAGACTAAAAACGTTCCGATGATCGATCCGGTTATTGATGTAAAATCAGGCAGGTACATTGCAAGCGGCAAAGACAGCGCAGGCAACAAAATGTCGGCTATTATGAGTAAAGCTACTGCCGAAGGACACATTAAAGATGGCAATGCTAAAAAAGGCACTGGCTGGTAAACAAATATCCTGCTGATCATGCCGCTGGCATCTGTGATGCTTTGGTACAAATAAATAAGCCCTGCTACCGGACGGTGACAGGGCTTATTTGCGGGTATAATTTTTTAATTACCAACTACTACGGTAGCATTCGCCATCATTGAATGTATAGTGCAATGATAGGTATAAGTACCGGCTGTTGAGAATGTTTGCTTAAAGGTTTGATCTGTATTCAGGCTGCCACTATCAAAGCTTCCGGCCAGATCTGTAGCCGTATGCGGACTGGTGTCTTTGTTAGTCCAGGTAACAGTACCCCCTACTTTAACATGCACCTTAGCTGGTGAAAATGCAAAATTTTCTATGCTTACTGAAGCTGCTGCAACAGGCGTATCTCCGGAAGATGTTGGATTTGTTGAATTGTTC
>Ga0310811_10008032_pt1 | contig 13556 bp, 14 predicted proteins | sample YCmetagenome_FD_207642 | JGI IMG/M metagenome (GOLD analysis project Ga0310811, IMG submission 207642) | Soil microbial communities from experimental microcosm in Duke University, North Carolina, United States - YC | ecosystem: Engineered > Artificial ecosystem > Soil microcosm > Unclassified ... | reverse complement strand
CCTCGCTGTCCGGCGTCACGCTTCCCGAGAAGGGCGACATCGTGATCGTGGTCGGCCCTGAGGGCGGCATCGCCGGCGAAGAACTCGACAGGTTCGCGCAGGCGGGAGCCGTACCGGCCCTGCTGGGGCCGACGGTGTTGCGGACCTCGACGGCGGGGGTCGCCGCCGCGGCCGTGCTGCTGTCCCGGTGCGGGCGCTGGTGACGGAGACCTCAGACGGACCTCAGACGGTCGAGGTCAGGAGGCCACCGCGACTTCGTCGCCCGCGTCGAGCGTGGCCGTCTCCGTCGGGGTGGGTGTCGGCGTGGGCGTGGGGGTGACCGACGGCGTCGGGGTGGGTGTCGGCGTCGGCGTGGGCACCGGAGGAGACGGCGTCTCCTTCTCCGGAGGGCATGACGGAGACGGGGGGATCTTGCCGGGCGGGTGCGTGGCGCAGACCGTCGCCTTGGGAGGTGAGGGCCGCATGCTCGTGGTCGGCTTGTGCGAGGGAGTCGGCGTCACCTGAGAGTGCGGCGTCCCGCTGGGGGAGATCACGGGGGTGGGAACCGTTCCGGCGGGGGGACGTCCCGTCGAGGAGGTGTCGGGAAGCTCGGAGCCGTCCGCTCCCGCGACCGAGATGCCCGTGCTCTGGCTGACCTGAGTGCGCAGGTCGGGGACCAGCATGACGACCGTTCCGGCCACGAGGACGGCTCCGGCTACGGAGACTCCGGCTCGCCACCAAAACGTGCCCCGCAGGCCGCGCTTCTCGATCCGGCCGCGGATGATGTTCAGTCCCTCGGGAGACGGCACGATGGAGTCCGCCTCCGCGCGCATGGAAGCGCGGAGCAACTCCTCGAAGTCGTCGTCGGGGAAGGTCATGAGAACTGCTCCAGTGCCATCCGTAGTGCGGCCATGCCGCGGGCCGTGTGACTTTTCACCGCGCCCTTGCTGATTCCCATCGCGTTGGCGATCTCAGCCTCGGACAGGTCGCCGTAGTAGCGGAGCACGAGCGCCTCCCGCTGCCTGGTGGGCAGGCCACGGAGTGCCTCGATCACCGCAGTGCGCTCCAGCTCTCCGATCGCGCCGTTCTCCGCGCTCGGCGCGTCGGGAAGGCCCTTGGGCGCGTATCTCTCGACGACGGCACGATGGCGCAGCACGGATCGTGATCGGTTGACGACCGACTGGCGGAGGTAGGCGAGTGCCTTGTCGGTGTCACGAAGCCGCCGCCACGCGCCATGGATGGCGACGAAGGCGTCCTGCACGACTTCTTCCGCACTGGCCACATCACGGACCAGTAACACCGCGAGACGCACCAATGACCGATAGTGGGCGCTGTAAAGCGCCGTCACGGCCATGTCGGCATCCCACCCGACGGGCACCGCCCCCAGCGACCTGTCGGCCACGAGGGTTTCGGTGGTCACGTCAGTAGGACGCTCGTCACTCCCGGGAAGTTTACGTTCTTCCGAATCATTAGGGGGCATGACCCAGTGGTGTCCTCGCCCGACACTAGGGGTGTTTTTTCGGTGCAGTGTCGCACACACAGACTATCTACGCGGATCTTTCCACGGCATCACTGATTGGCAACGGCTACTCTTTCGCTCGTGACCGACTGCCTGTTCTGCAACATAGCGGCCAAGGAGATTCCCGCGGAAATCGTCCTGGAAACCGACCGGGCGCTCGCGTTCCGCGACATCAACCCGCAGGCGCCCACGCACGTGCTGGTGATCCCCAAGGCCCACCACGAGAACGCGGCGGCGCTGGCGGCGGCCGACGACGGCCTGGCCGACGATCTGCTCCAGGCATGTCACGCCGTGGCCGTGCTGGAAGGCGTGGCCGAATCCGGATACCGCGTGGTCCTCAACACCGGTCTCGGAGCCGGGCAGACCGTCTTCCACGTCCACGCGCACGTCCTCGGAGGCAGGAGTCTCCTGTGGCCACCGGGGTGAGCGGCTAGCATGACGGTAGGAAACTAGGGAGGCGAGCAGGCCGTAGGGCCGCCCATGTCCGAATCACAGGAATTCAACAAAACCCAGGCCAAGGTGGTCATCCCCGATGGGCAGCCGATGGTCAGCCTCCTCGGCTCGCGCGACGAGCTGCTGCGGGTCATAGAAAAGGCCTTCCGCGCCGACATCCACGTGCGCGGCAACGAGATCACCGTCACCGGCAGCCCCGAGGAGAGCGGCGTCGTCGTGCGCCTGTTCGAGGAGCTGGTCGAGCTGGTCACCTCGGGCGCGGTGCTGACGCCCGACTCCGTCGAGCGCAGCATCGCGATGTTGCGGATGACCACCGACCGTCCGGCCGAGGTGCTGTCGCTCGACATCCTCTCCTCTCGCGGACGGACGATCCGTCCCAAGACGGTCAACCAGAAGCGGTACGTCGACGCGATCGACAAGCACACGGTCGTCTTCGGCATCGGCCCCGCCGGCACGGGCAAGACCTACCTGGCGATGGCCAAGGCAGTGAAGGCCCTGCAGAACAAGCACGTGAACCGGATCATCCTGACCCGGCCCGCCGTGGAGGCGGGTGAGCGGCTGGGGTTCCTGCCGGGGACGCTCTACGAGAAGATCGACCCATATCTGCGGCCGCTCTACGACGCCCTGCACGACATGCTCGACCCCGACTCGATCCCGCGTCTGATGGCCGCGGGCACGATCGAGGTCGCGCCGCTGGCCTACATGCGCGGGCGCACCCTCAACGACGCCTTCATCATCCTCGACGAGGCGCAGAACACCTCGCCCGAGCAGATGAAGATGTTCCTGACCCGCCTGGGGTTCAACTCCAAGATCGTGGTCACGGGCGACGTGACGCAGATCGACCTGCCCGGCGGGCAGGAGAGCGGCCTCAAGGTCGTGCAGACCATCCTCGAGGGCATCGAGGACATTCACTTCAGCAGGCTGACCAGCGCCGACGTGGTGCGTCACCGGCTGGTCAGCGACATCGTGGACGCCTACGGACGCTACGACGCGGCGGTCGCGTCCGAGCCCCGTGAGATCGCCAAGCGGTCCAGGGGCAGACGATGACGAGCACGCGCACGAAGGAGATCCGGTGAGCATCGAGGTGGCCAACGAGTCCGGCGTCGAGGTCGACGAGTCGGCGCTCGTCGAGCTGGCCGGACACGTGCTCGGCCGCATGGGCATCCACCCACTGGCCGAGCTGTCGATTCTGATCATCGACGAGGCGGCGATGGCCGTCCTGCACGAGCAGTGGATGGGGGAGCCGGGGCCGACCGACGTCCTGGCCTTCCCCATGGACGAGCTGCGGCCCAATTCCGGCGGCGGCCGCGAGGACGACTCCTCCACCGACCCCGCGCTGCTCGGCGACGTGGTGCTCTGCCCCCAGGTCGCCGCCAAGCAGGCCGCGGAGGCCGGGCACGGCGCCCAGGACGAGCTGGAGATGCTCTGCACCCACGGCATCCTTCACCTGCTGGGCTATGACCACGCGGAACCAGAGGAACACGCCGAGATGTTCGGCCTTCAGGGCGAGCTGCTCGAGGCGTGGCGGGAGGTGCGGCGGAAGCCGTGAACAACGGCTGGCTGATTTCGGCCGTCATCCTGATCGTGATCGGCGGCCTGCTGGCGAGTGCGGAAACGGCCCTCACGCGCATCTCCAGGGTGCGCGCTGAGGAGTTCGTCAAGGATGGCCGCCGCGGCGCGGTGCGCCTCCGGGCGATCGTCGCCGACCCGCCGCGCTATCTCAACCTGTTGCTCCTGCTCCGGCTGAGCTGTGAGTTGGTGGCCACCGTCATCGCCACCCTGCTGACCGTCGACTGGCTCGGCGACCAGGGACAGGCGTACGCGGTGGCGGCCGCCATCATGATCGTGGTGAGCTACGTCATCGTCGGCGTCTCCCCGCGTACCCTCGGCCGGCAGCATGCTGAGCCGGTCGCGCTGGCCGGCGCCCCCATCGTGTACGGCCTGACCCGGATCTTCGGCCCGCTGCCGAAGCTGCTGATCCTGCTGGGCAACGCGCTCACGCCCGGCCGGGGGTTCCGGGAGGGCCCGTTCACCTCCGAGGCCGAGCTGCGCGACCTGGTCGATCTGGCCGAACAGCGCCGGGTGATCGAGCCCGACGAGCGGGAAATGATCCACTCGGTGTTCGAGCTGGGCGACACGCTCGTGCGCGAGGTCATGGTGCCGCGCACCGACATCATCTTCATCGAGCGCGGCAAGACCCTGAGCCAGGCGCTCTCGCTGGCCCTGCGCAGCGGCTTCTCGCGCATCCCCGTGGTCGGCGAGAACGAGGACGACGTCGTCGGCATCGCGTATCTCAAGGACATCGTCAGGCGGATGCAGGACAACGGCGACTCGGGGGCCCGGATCGACGGGTTCATGCGCCCGGCCACCTACGTGCCGGACAGCAAGCCGATCGACGAACTGCTGCGCGAGATGCAGGCCCGGCAGATCCACCTGGCGATCGTGATCGACGAGTACGGCGGCACCGCCGGCCTGGTCACGATCGAGGACGTGCTCGAGGAGATCGTGGGCGAGATCGCCGACGAGTACGACCAGGAGGCCCCCCGGGTCGAGTGGCTCGACGGCGGAGCCGTACGGGTGACCGCGCGGCTTCCGATCGACGAGTTGGCGGAGCTGTTCGACACCGAGATCGAGGTGGAGGACGTCGACACCGTGGGCGGGCTGCTGGCGCACGCGCTGGGACGCGTGCCCATCGCGGGCTCCGAGACCACGGTCGGCGGTCTCCGGCTGACGGCGGAGACCCTGGCCGGGCGCCGCAACCGCATCAGCACCGTGGTCGTCCGCCCGGTCGAGCCCGCCCCGGGGGACGACGTCGTCAGGGCCTCGGCCGAGCGGGACTGATCCACCCCGATTGTTCGGGTTTGTGCCTCATGTGGCTTGGGCGGCAAGCGTCCGTTAAGCGTTCTGCAAGTGGGTTGGGCCACAGTTCTTGCAAGGCGTCCGGGAGGGGTTCGGGACGCCGGAGGGGGGAGCCCGGCGCGCCGGAAGGGGTTCGCGGCGCACCGGCACCCTCGCTCGGGGGCTCGTGGGGGCTCTCACCCGGCCGGATCGGGTGGGAGCGCCCCATACGTCGTCGCTCGTCACTCCTGGTGGTTGTCGATTTCCGTCCGGGGAAGGAACGGGTCGGCGGAGGAGACGACGGGTATGCGGATCATCCAGGCGGCCCTCGTATGCGGACTTATCGCGATGACGGGGGCGTGCGGCACCGAGGACATGATCCACGCACGCGCGAGATCCACGGCCGAGACCGTTCGACTGCGTGCCGCGCTCGGCACCATGGACGACCTGCCGGCCGGTTTCTCCGATCAAGCCAGAGACGGGTGGCAACCTCCCTTCCGGCCGAAGAAGAAAGCGTGCCGCGTGCTCTTCGACGCCGTGGCGGGCAAGCCGCCTCCGGACGGGCTCGGCGGCACGGCCACGGTCACCTATGAAGGCGACCACATCGGGGAACTGGCCGGTGTCGGTCTGGCGGTCTACCTCGGAGATGAGGCCGGGGACCACCTGGAGGAATTGCGCGAGGCCATGGGCGAGTGTGTCACCGCCCAAAGTGGTGGCGCGGGGCGGGGAGACCGGCTCGTGGTCTCCCCGTTCCCGATCGAGGACGTCGGCGACGACGTCGAGGCCCGCCGGCTGACCGGCCGCGTCGGGGGATACCCGTACGAGATGCATCTGGTCGTCGCCAACGTCCGGCACACCCTCGTCGCCCTCGTCCACGCCGGTCTGGCGCCGCCCGATGCGGGCCGTACGGAGGAACTGGCCCGGTCACTGGTCCGGGAGGTCGGTAGCCTTGACCCGTGACAGAGACGCTGGACCCCGAGGACTCGAAGATCATCACGCTGGCGCGTTCGATCCGCGCCCGTAACGGCTCCGCCGAGGGAGCCGCGGTGCGTGACGAGACGGGGCGGACGTATGCCGCGAGCGGCGTCGATCTGCCCTCGCTCCAGCTGTCGGCTGTCCAGGTCGCGGTCGCGATGGCGGTGTCGAGCGGCGCGAAGGCCCTGGAGGCCGTCGCGCTCGTCTCCGAGGCGGAGGACCCCGAGGAGCAGGACCTGTCGGTCATGCAGGACCTCGGCAACGGCACGCTCTTCCTGGCGGATCCCGACGGTTCCCTGAAGGGCCGGTACATCTGACGTGAGCGATTTCCGCGCCGACTTCCCTGATGACTTCCACGCCGGGTTCGCCTGCTTCGTCGGCAGGCCGAACGTCGGCAAGTCCACCCTGATGAACGCCCTCGTCGGCACCAAGGTGGCCATCACCTCGTCGAAACCGCAGACGACCCGGCGGGCCATCCGCGGCATCGTGCACCGGCCCGAGGCGCAGCTCGTGATCGTGGACACCCCCGGCTTCCACCGGCCCCGCACGCTTCTCGGCGAACGGCTGGACAGCCTCGTGTTGTCCACCCTGACCGAGGTCGACGTGATCGGTTTCTGCGTGCCGGCCAACGAGCCGATCGGCAAGGGCGACAAGTTCATCACCGAGAAGCTCGCCGCCGTGAAGAAGACCCCGGTGGTCGCCGTCGTGACCAAATGCGACCTCGCCTCGCGCGAGCAGATCGCCCGCCAGTTGCTGGCGGTGTCGGAGCTGGCCGACTTCGCGGAGATCGTCCCGGTGTCGGCCGAGAGCGGGGAACAGCTCGACGTGCTCGCCGAGCAGCTCATCGCCCGGCTGCCGGAGTCGCCTCCGCTGTACGCCGGGGGAGAGCTGACCGACGAGCCGGAGGCGATCCTGGTCGCGGAGCTGATCAGGGAGGCGGCGCTCGAGGGCGTCCGCGACGAGTTGCCGCACTCCATCGCGGTCGTGGTGGAGGAGATGGGCCCACGAGAGGGCCGCGACGATCTCCTGGACATCTACGCGTTCATGTACGTCGAGCGCCAGTCGCAGAAGGCGATCGTGATCGGGCCCGGCGGCGCCCGGCTGAAGGACGTCGGCACCCGCGCTCGGCAGCAGATCGAGGCGCTGCTCGGCAGCCGCGTCTACCTGGACCTGCGGATCAAGATCGCCAAGGAGTGGCAGCGCGATCCCAAGCAACTGCGCCGCCTGGGCTTCTACGACTGACGCGTTTCCTGCGCGCCCGGTCATCTCGATGACGCTGAAGGGCAACTCCGGGGTCGACGACCGTTCACTGTGTGATCAAGGTCACATCGAGCCCGGAGGGACGGCCGAAAGAACGGCTCGGGGCCGCCCCTCGAGAGGTGCCGCCATTGTCGAGCTGGGAGTTAACCGTACGCTTACCGCCGAGTGGCCGTGGCTATCGGCCGGCCCGCTCGATCCGTTACACGCTTACTCGTGGGGTCACTAAAAGCGGCTTTACTGCTGTTAGTCACGTTCCATACGATCAGTGCGTTTTGTCGCTCCTGATCTTGTAACGGGGTTTGTGTGCGTTCATCCTGGCTAAGGCCTAGTTCCCCCGATTTGACGTCACATCGAGATCGTCCGTCCTCCCGGAGTCACCCAGCGGTCCGGAGGGCGGCTGCAACATTCGCGGCGTTCGTCCTCGTCACCTCGTCGTCGACGATCGCGCTCGTTCCATCCGCCTCGGCGACGTCGAGCGGGCCGTCGAAGGGCGTGGGCCTGTCCGTGGCGGACAACGCGGTGGACAAGGCGGTGGACAACGCGGTGGACAAGGCGTCCGCTTCGACGCTGGCCCGCACCTCGGGCAAGCAGGTGCCCGTCGACGGCGCGACGACGCCCTCGTCGCGGACGGTGGCGTTGCCGGACGGCTCGTTCCGGCTGGAGGTGACCAGCGGGCCGACGTCGCTCCAGGCGGCGACCGACGTCTGGACGTCCAATGCCGCTTCCGCCGCCCGGCAGGAGTCGGACGTGCTCAAGGTCGGGCACAAGGCTCATGCGCCGAAGTGCCCGGAGGGGTGCACCGCCCGGTCGTACCTGAAATTCGCTGATTCCTCGATCGTGGGCAAGCAGATCCTGGACGCCGATCTGTGGCTCTACTCCTGGGGGGCCTCCAGTTGCGCCGAGGGCACGGGCCTGCAGGTCAGCCGGGTGACCGGCGAATGGGATCCGGCCGCGTTGACCTGGTCCACGCAGCCCCCGGCCACCACCGCGGACGCGGTGACCAACCGGGAACGGCACGGGCACTCCGCGGCCTGCCCGGCCGCCTACATGAGCTGGGACATCGACTCGATCGTCTCGGCCTGGGCGTCGGGTACGGCTGACTACGGCCTGCGGGTCGCCGCGGCCGACGAGAGCGACCCCGACTCGTGGACCAAGTTCTACTCGGCGGACAAGTATTCGGGCGCGGACGAACGCGAACCCCGGCTGATCATCACCTACAACGACCCGCCCTCGGCCCCCGGCGCCGCCGACCTGTCGTCCGACCCGGGCGGGGCGTGCGCGACCGACTCGTCCGCTCCGGCGCTGTCGAGCACGGCCACGCCCAACCTGACCGCGGTTTTGCGGGATCCCGACAACCGGGTCGGGGGGACGATCGAATGGTGGGACGGCCAGACCCGCAAGGGCGGCAGGGATTTCGCGCCCATCACGAACTCCGGCGTCTCTTCCGGGCTGCCGTTCTCCGCGACGGTTCCCTCCGGAGCGTTCACCGACGGGCGGACGATCGCGTGGCGGGCCCGGTCGTCGGACGAGAACGCGACGTCGGACTGGTCCGGCTGGTGCTATCTGAAGGTCGCCACCGCGACGCCGCAACCGCCGACGGTCTCGTCGGCCGACTATCCGGATGACGGGCAGGCCCACGGCGGCGTCGGTCGTCCGGGAGACTTCACCTTCACCGCGGGCAGCCCGAACGTGGTCGCCTACGAGTACACCTTCGTCGGCCAGGCGCCGGTGACCGCGAGCGTCGCGCCCGGAGACCTGCTGACGATCACGTGGGCTCCCACGAGCGTCGGGACGCAGACCCTGGAGGTGCGCAACAGGAACGTGGCCGGCCGCTGGAGTTCGCGAGTCAGCTACAGGTTCAGTGTGGCGGCGGACGGCGGGACCGGCGGAGGCGGCGACGAGGCCACGCTGAGCTCCTACTGGCCGTTCGACGAGGGCTCCGGATCGAGCGCGGAGAACGCCGTGCCCGGCGGTCCCTCCATGACACTGCGATCCGGAGCAACCTGGCAGCCGTCGCCCGAGGACGGCGGCCCGGGCGGGTGGATGGGCTCATCCAACCTGGTGGTCGACGCGCAGTCGGGCGGATATGCCGACGCGCCAGGTGGAGTCGTGTCCACTGACGGGTCGTTCTCGGTCATGGCCTGGGCCAGGCAGACAGTCCTGCCGCAGACGCCGGATGACCGCATGACCGTGGTCAGCCGGTTCGGGGGCGCGACCTCCGGCTTCAGCATCGAGGAGCGGGTCAGCCCCGATGATCCGTTCCCCATCCCGAGGTGGGCGCTGGTGCGCTCCGGCGGCGCCGCCGACGGGCAGGTCCTGATCTGGTCGGATGACCCGGTGAGTCAGTGGGGCGACTGGACGCACCTCACCGCCGTCTACGACGCGGCGAACCACACGGCTCGCCTGTATGTGAACGGCCAGTGCTCGGAAGCGATCCCCGGCGTCGGGACTGTCGCCGGGTGCCCGCCGGTGCCCGTCTCCGACCCGATCGACGCCGACGGACCCATCACCGTGGGCAGCGGCGGCCCGGACTCGGCGCCGGGACGGTACTTCTCCGGCGACATCGACGAGGTCCGCCTCTACGACGGAGTGGTCTCCGAGACGGAGATCGCGCAGCGGCAGGGCTCCTGACCCGACGGGTCGACGTTCTGATTTCGGCCGGCGTGGTGGGGATTCGTTCCCGCCGCGCCGGCTGCTTCCGGGGGCCGGCTCTCGGCCGCGGTGTTCAGCGGCGGTGTTCAGCGGCGGCGGAGGAGGGAGGCGGCGGCCAGCACGGCGACGACAACGGAGGCGAGCAGTCCCGCGAACCAGCCGTACTCGATCGTGGGATGCACGTCGATCAGCCCGGGGACGCGGAAGTTCAGCCGGTCGGCCAGGTCCTGGGGGTCCATGAGGAACATCGCCAGGGAGAACGCGGCCACCGCGCCCGGCAGGATCGCGAACCCGGTGAACAGCCAACTCCGCACGACGCCGAGCACTCCGAGCAGCATCGCCACGAGCCCGGCGACCATGACGGCCCAGCCCGCTCCGTCGCCCACGCCCCGCACCACATGGTTGACCTCGGTGTCCAGCACGCTGAACCGCGCCGTCACCCCCGCCCATGGCAGCAGCGCCGTAACGGCCAGCGCGAGGCCGGCGACGATCACACCGATGGCGAGCAGCAGACTGGGGGTGCTCCGGCCCGGCATTCCGTAGCCCGGCAGGGTGGGTTCCGACACGATCACCAGGCTACGGCCCGGCGTCCACCGCTGGTGTCCGTTGCGGCACGGCAAGCTCCGTTTTCTCCTGCCATGTGGCCGGCGTAGACATCGGCCATGCTCTCGGCGCGTTCGAGGCGGGAGCGCAACTCCACGGTGTCCTGGGCGAGGGCGGAGGCGAGCACTCCCGGCCCCGCCAGGGGCAATGTGGCCCACCCGTCGCCGATCGTGGCCCGGCGTTCCCCCTTCTGGTCACGCACGGCATCCCACGCCGGGCCGGCGATGAGGGTGGAGCCGACGCATCGAGCGTCGCCGTACACGGCGGGGCTGGCGTCGACCGCCGGATCCCCGATGAGAAGCTCCTGCCGCAGCAGCGGCCGCCCGGCGACGGTGGCGTCGAACCTGGTACGGCAGCGGCCGGGCCGTTCGCCGTGCCGTCCGAAGACGATCTCCTCGCGCCACACGACGTTGGCGTCCTCTGCGAGCGAGAGCCGTACGGCCATGCGGTGCGAGCACCCGGCGGCGAGCACGGTCGGCTCCGGCGAGAAGCGCAACGACGCGCCCGCGCCGACGCGGGCGTCGACCACCATGACCGAGTCGCCGGGGGAGGAGCCGGGCAGCACCAGCGTGGACGCCACCGAGCGCACCTCCAGTTCGGTGCCGGGGGCGACGTCGATCACGAGCAGCAGGTGGTCGCCGCCGAGCGGGCCCGCCGCGGTCGAGACCAGATGGACCAGGCCGGGACCCGTCTGGCGCAGTGTCAGCGGCGGATCGGACCGCAACGTCTCCAGACGCGTCCGGCCCCCCGCGGCCTCCGTCGTGATGACCGCTCGTGCCGTCACCGAAGCCCGGGACGCCGCGGGGCCGCTGGGCGGTGTCGTCATGGCGCTCAGGCGGCCGTCGTCGGGGTGGTGCGCTCGTGGACGTGGTCGTCGGCGTGCTTCCAGGTGTTCACCAGGCTGGTGACCCATTCGGCGACGGAATGGGCGCTGCGGTCCTCCCTGAGCGAGGTGAACAACACCGGCCTGCCGTCCCGCACGGCCGCGGCGTCGCGGGACATCACGGTCAGGTCGGCCCCGACGAGCGGAGCGAGGTCGGTCTTGTTGACCACCAGGAGGTCGGCCGTGGTGACGCCGGGGCCGCCCTTGCGGGGCACCTTGTCGCCGCCGGAGACGTCGAGCACGAAGATCTGCCGGTCGGCCAGGCCCCGGCTGAAGGTCGCCGTCAGGTTGTCGCCGCCGCTCTCGACGATCACGAGGTCGAGGGGGCCGAAGCGCTCCTCCAGCGTCTCCACCGCGTCGAGGTTGGCGGCGATGTCGTCGCGGATCGCCGTGTGCGGGCAGCAGCCGGTCTGCACGGCGAGGATCCGCTCGGGGTCGAGGACCCCCGCACGGCGCAGGAACTCGGCGTCCTCGGTCGTGTAGATGTCGTTGGTCACCACCCCCAGGCGCATCGACGGACCGAGACTCCTGCACAGTGCCGCCACCAGGGCGGTCTTGCCGCTTCCTACGGGGCCTCCGATGCCCAGGCGCAGCGCGCGCCCGTGCGGGTCGGCCGCGTCGTGGAGGTCGTCGTGCTGAGCGCCCATATGTGGCCCGTCCTTCTGGCTTTTCGATCCGATGCGGGTGGGGTGTCGTTTCTCGGCTGGGATGACCTCGTCAGGAGACGAAGAGCTTCATCGGGTTGTTGAGATGGCCTTCGGCGAGCAGGTCCAGCGCCGGGGCGGTGTGGCCGGGCAGAGCGGGCCATCCCGATCCCCGGGTCTTCGCGGCCGCGCCGTTCTGGGGTGCGCCGTTATGGGCGGGGCCGTTCTGGGGTGCGCCGTCCGGCACGACGTCGTCGATGAGCGACGCGCAGGCGGCGTGGGCGGCGTCGTTCAGCGCCGGGGCGAGGTCGGCGAGCAGCCGGTGCACGGTCACCGGGTCGAGCCCGAGCAGCCGCACCGCGGCCGTTGCCGGGCCCGTCACCGAGTTGTAGGCCGCCGCCATGGCCGCCTGGTAGGGGTCGCAGCCCGCCGAGGCCGCCGCCGCTCCCAGGGCGATGGGATGGTGTGCACCTTCCGGTACGGCCTTCGCCAGCGTGTCGAGCACGGCCGACGGCCAGATCCTGCGGGCGGTGCGGATGAGCAGCCGTCCCTGGACCCGGCTCGCCTCGCGCTGGGCGGGTGAGGCGGTCCTCGCGTCGGCCTCGGCGTCGAGTCGCCGCCAGGGGCGGGCCGGATCGGCGTCCGTTCCCGCGTCCGGTGTGTTCCCGTCGCCGTCTGCTTGGCCGTACGGCTCGGCGGGGTGGTCCGCGGTGGCGGCGGCGAGTTCGCAGGCGGCGGCGGCCAGTGCCGCGGTGACCAGCCCCGCGGTGGCCAGCCGGCCACGGAGGAACCGCGCCAGGTCCTCCGGGCCGGTGATCGTGCCGAGCCGCACCGCCTCTTCGGCGCCGCCCGAGTGGGCGTGGCCGCCCGCGGGAAGCCGGGAGTCGGCCAGCAGCAGCAACGCCGCGTCGCCGCTCGGCCTGTCGCGCATCCCGGCTCCCCTTCCTTCCCCGATGTCGTGGCGCATCCCGGCCCCTCCGGCTAGAAGAGGAAGTAGAGCTGCGCCATCGGCAGCCGTTCCGCGGGGGCGGGCTCGATCAGCTCTCCGTCGATGCGGACGGTGAACGTGTCGGGATCGACCTCGATCGCCGGCAGGGCGCCGTTGAGGGGCATGGAGTCCTTGTGCCGGCTCCGCACGTCGGCCACCGGCACCAGCCGACGTCGTACGGCCAGGCGGTCGGCCAGACCATCCTCGATGGCCAGCGGCGCCACGAAGTGCAGGGACGTCGCGGCCGCCGTGGCCGGGGCCGCCCCGAACATCGGCCGGGGGAGGACCGGCTGCGGGGTCGGGATGGAGGCGTTCGCGTCGCCCATCTGGGCGTAGGCGATCACGCCGCCCTTGACGACCAGATCGGGCTTGACCCCGAAGAAGGCGGGGCTCCAGAGCACGAGATCCGCCAGCTTGCCGACCTCGACCGAGCCGACCTCGGCGTCCAGCCCATGGGCGATAGCCGGATTGATCGTATATTTCGCGATGTAGCGGCGAGCGCGGAGATTGTCCGCCGGATTGCCTGGTTCGCCGCCCAGCGTGCCGCGCCGGGCCTTCATGACGTGCGCGGTCTGCCAGGTACGGATGATCGTCTCGCCGACCCGGCCCATCGCCTGTGAGTCCGAGCCGATCATGGAGATCGCGCCGATGTCGTGGAGCACGTCCTCGGCCGCCATCGTGGTCGGCCGGATGCGCGACTCGGCGAAGGCCAGGTCCTCGGGGATCGACGGGTTCAGGTGGTGGCAGACCATGAGCATGTCG
>Ga0310811_10008031_pt1 | contig 13556 bp, 17 predicted proteins | sample YCmetagenome_FD_207642 | JGI IMG/M metagenome (GOLD analysis project Ga0310811, IMG submission 207642) | Soil microbial communities from experimental microcosm in Duke University, North Carolina, United States - YC | ecosystem: Engineered > Artificial ecosystem > Soil microcosm > Unclassified ... | reverse complement strand
ACGCACCGATCGACACACACGCTTTCAGTGACGTGGTCACTCCCCATGCAGCGCCATTTAAAATCGATGTCATTCCCCGGGTGGAAGTTGCGAAGCTGAGAGCGATGATGACGGATGGGTATACAGATTAGTTTGTTTTAAAACCACGGCTGCCTTTGCAACCGGCGCATGATGAGCGCAAGAAAAGCAGTCACAGCATTCGTATCGTAGTTATTGCTAGGGCTGTCACCGAGACCGTATACGGTTGCGGCAGTACAAAGTATAGTAGCCATACAATTACCGCATTTATCGTACCATATGTCATACGGTGTCCTTGATACCCTCGGGCATGGGACACCATGCGGTGGAGTAGGGAACCCCAGGGGTAGGAGCAGGACAGCAACTGTATAACACCGTAGCAGTCATTTAGTGTCTTCTGGGCATTTTCGTAGTGTAGTGCTCTTCACCACTTTGCTTTGCTCGCGACACGCAGGCATACAGTCGCGGATACATTGCTCCAACGGTCACGAGAGATGAAATATCGCAGTAGCTAGTGTGTAGCAAATGTAAGTATCTGTCAATCAATCACTGTGATGTCACACACCGAAGAGAGTTAGTATCACGGCCACTTAAAAATGCGCTAGGTAACAACAGCCAAGCCTGTATAGCACGCAAAAGTAATATACCTCTACACAATAGTCTTGAGCAGGTCAAATTAACGGGAAATAACGTGGGCGATGCGATACCCAAAGAGGCCTCTTCATATTCCGAGCTGTCGGGATGAAAGTCTGCGCATTAGTGTAGCAGAAATAGCCGGATGCATGCTTAGAGCCGTCCGGCGCGACGAGGACGGTGAATACGCCGTGGGCAGTGAGTGGAACTAGTACGTAGTTCGACGAGTATAGTAACTCCTGGTAGTCCCCCCGGATCGGGCACAAAAACCAACAGGGGTGTTTTTGACATACTAAACCTTGAGATTGATAACTTAAAATGTAGATCAGAGAGAGGACATATCAGTGATGAACCTAAATAACAAAACGGGCAGCACAGATGCTGTTGCTATGTTTTGGCCGCCGTCGACGTCGAAAGAATGTATGTGGTTGCCACGACAAGTCGAGTCAAGAAAAATATAGAGAAGATCCCGAGCAACAAACTATGGAGGCGGCAGCAATAGAATTGAGTAATCCTATCAGATCATTGTCACGTGATATCTGTTTATATGTGAAGACAATCGCTTCGCAGGACCGAATCGGATCGCACGTATACTATGCTGAAGATAGCACAGACCAGTTGTACCACAATGTGGAGATAGTAAACCGAGTCTGACCAGCGTGGTTGAATCGAATTGTTCGCAAGAAGACATCCTCTATGAAATCATCAATTCTACCATATCGATATCACCGCGTCAAGGACCTTAGATGGCTAGATTATAAGTATTAAGGAGATGGGAGATGCTAAGGAAATCACAGGCATCCAGATAGTACCATTCTCCAACGACAGAAATGATATGGGCGCCATGATCAAGCAAGATCCTTACGAAGGTGTGCAACAAACATACTGGCACAGCTTGCTGAATAGTGGTCCTGGGTCCTGGGAGGTAGGTGAACGGTGGAACAAATAATGTTGGTAACTTAGTAACAATGAAGGGATATGTGCGACGACAGAGAGCACGTTCAGCTGGGATGACGACGAGGACGCTGAGAATGACAGCATAAGTTAGTGGAGAAATGTACGTATTTGCAAATAGAATAACTCAATAAAACATCATATTGGAAAGAACCTGATACAGCCACACTTTGTAAGAGATAAATATTGATGCAAGTGGAACCTACCGAGCATCCTAGAAATTTCACAATCAAGATCTGGCCGCCGGGATTGGTGTCCTGGGAACTGAACACATGGTGTTCCAGCCAGGGTCTGCCCAGTGCAGTACTTGACAACCTTCTTTGATTCTATTATCACACAAACAATGATGTTAGTGATTGCGAATACATAAAAGACACTTAAGTCTAGATTCGTGGAGAAGAGGCGATCTGATTCTCGGAATTAGCCTAGTACACCGCCATGTTACTGCATGCTCTACTCACATTTGGAGATTGCCAGTACAACAGTGTTCCTGTAGGCCTCGCTCTCTGCCTCTGGTCAACGATGAGCATGGGTAAGCCTGTTCTGTGTTATTGCACTGAGATCTAGAGCCGTAAGTAAGCGTCGCGGAATTCTAGTACAGCTATCGACGATTGCATGGTGCATACTCACCGAAGTACCGATAGCTCGCGGAACGAGCGAATAACACGAATAGACCGATTTCGATCGGAGTCGATACTATGCACCGGGTCATGTATGTAATACCTGACAAAAGGCAAAAGCTCATCAACGTTAACGGATCTCAACCTAATTAAAAGCCCGCGATCTCATCATCAGCGCCTATTAAATTATTGCATTTCGACAATCGTGCAAAACTAGGCACATTGGCATACTAAATTGTTCTATTATAGTTCTGAACATACAATGAAAGTCCAAGTATTCTGATCAATTATCCAGATTGTGAGTTGAAATAAATATAGTTTTGTGTAACATTCGAGTCCGAATACATATTCGACGAACTCACAGGAGCATCCATAGTGGCACTGTATGTCATATTTGACAAGGAAGACATATATGGATATGGATACATCGAGTGGTCATAGTTCATTGACCAACTCTCAGGAAGAAAATGCGACACTGGCCTGCCATCAGCAAGACCCTCCGGGAAGAAGCATTCCTAGCTCACCAGGATGATCCGGGGTGGTGCTATGGTGTTGCATGGGAGAACCAGTGTTACTAGTAGTAGTACTAGTTGAAGTCGCTTCAAGAAGCGAACGGTAATCTGTGTCAAGCTGCCTGATAATCTCAGCAGCTACTCTCGAGTCAGCAAACTGTTCAATCTCGGGAGCTTAATCCACCAACCTTTTATCAGAATATCGTGCCGTGTGCTGGGGTTCGTCTGTGTTATTTCTTTGATGATCCGTTGCAGTCGCGAGAAGTCTTCCGCTTCAGTCAAGCGGTAGAGGCGTTGCAGAAGCTTTTTGCGGCCCCTGTTAGTGTTCGCGGGTCTGCCACTCGTAGACATCTGATTCACTGGGGAAGTGGATGACTGCTTGGTACTCTGCTTGTAGTCCTTACTACTTATACATGCTGTGGGGCATGTCACGGGATACGCCGTCAGGAAGTATCGAATAACGCTATCGACAGTTTATTTTAGTTCTTGAGCTCCTACCTCGATCTTTCAAAATCCAAAATATCTCGCCCAAGGTGACCGATCAGCCGATCGACGGGTTCAATCATTATGGGATCCGGCAAATAGGTTTACAGCCTCTCTACAGAGCTGTGCAACAGGTACGTAACAGACGCCCAACTGAGTACCGCCGATGAGAGCGCTAAAGCAGAAATCAAGACGATTCTTCAATCATCTCAATGATAGACATCTGGGGGGCAAGGGATCAGATCATATATACAAGACTAGGACAATTTAAAATCAGTATTTTGAGAAGATGAGGGAAAATACACATACCTTGCTGGTCCTGACTCTGACGCTACATGTCTATCACTAATTGCGATTAGGTGACATGTTCACGACTTTAGCTTTAACGCTCGTCCGCAGCATGATTAAATTGTAACTCGTAGAATACAATTATGAACCTTCGCAAACGAGCAAGGCACCGCCTTGCGAGCACAGGCTCTGCAAAATCCCGGCCAGGGGGGGCAATTGTCGCGTCCGGAATGCACAGCTATTGCAGTTCTGCGCCAACTATAACTTGAGGATCCCGGCAATAAAGGATTGTGCGCAGTACGCTCGGGGGTGCTTCGGTGGTGAGGTAGACTTTTGAGCAGGATGTGTAGTGCTGCTACCCAGCTCGGAAGTGTGTATGTCTCGTCCGAGATGTACAGCCACCCACAGTTCTCCGTGAACTATGGTGATTCACATGTAACTATTAACACAATTCGCTCGGGGGTGCTTCGGTGATACAGTATAATTCTTCTACACATGAGGTTGGCGCTGCTACCCATGCATTCATAGGCAGGCAGTGTAAAAAAAACAACATCAAAAGGCGCACAAGCATAAAATTTTCGCGCATCAGACAAATCCACATAATACAGCATGGCGGGACCCGAATTCCACACGAATAATTGGTACCGTCAAGTTACGTGTCGTGAGTGCGGAAATGATGCTCCAACATTGTTGTGGCAACACTGCAAGAAAATTTCCGGTTTAGAAATCCTATCTTATCGTTGCTTCACATAGAGATCAACAGGGCGACGGAAACCTAATAATTTAATGAGACTAGTTTATTCGTGAATAAACGCAACACACCGCCTTTCCCAGTGACCCCGAGGCGCTGGCAATGACTAAATCCGAGCTCCTCCAGTAGTTCCCCAAAACCCTCTGGACGGAGTTGTAGATATTTTGCATTCTCTTTGAGAGTCTCGCTCATCCTTCGAGCCTTTGAATAAGTGTCCCAAGGTTGTGGCTCAAGGACGAAAACACCGCCCATTTTCAGACATTGGTAAACTCGGTAGAAAAATACTTTCAGTCCTTCGTCTTTGTTGTTTAGATGTATCCATTTTGAAATAGAAAACCTATTATATCGGTGATGCCTGGTCTCCTCAAGAATAGCCATGGCACGTACCCCAGAATAATATCGTATTGATCGTAATCCTCCGGTATTTCATCCTTCACCCAATCAACTGTTCTGAATATAACATTGTGCGGGAAATCACCGCATCCTCTGTCTGGGATAGGTAATGGACCACAGCTATGTTCGCATGATGCAGGGAAATAATTGTGAGCGCTATGGTCCGTAGTGGACGCATCACCAAGAAGTCGTTGTTGTTTGGGCGGAGGGTAACGTGCCTCATTGATATTTCCACTTTCAGGAGACTGAAGACTCCAGACGGTGCGCCTTCTCTTCCACGCAGCTCGGATGAGAGTATCGTCAATATCAACTCCGACGACCTGATGTGCCCCCCTGGACTGTCCTGGTTCCTGAACTGAATAAATGGTGTCCTGAACTGCGTCAAAGATAGCCTACCTATCTCACAGGTCACCCAGCCTTCGTTGCATCCAACATCCAGGACTCGCTTACCCACGAAGAATTCAGTGGGGAGCAAAGCCAGTCGTGGATCTCGGATGAAGGGACGCTTAGAGTAATATCTATACAACTCTTCGTCAAAAAACACAAGATGAGGAGTTCGTTTAGAACCCACCCATGATAGTTTCCATAAACCGGGACCGCTTGGCTACCTACATGGACTGGCATGGTCACTGCACTGAGTTCAACATGGTTCGTCCCGTTATAATTTACATAATGAACGGTGATGCTCCGCGAGATCCGGACCGGACGGCAAAGCCGGAAATATAATAACATGCCCGATTGCTAAAGACTAACGGTTCTACTACTATTTTAAAGTGTACGACCGCAGCGCTGCGGCATCGCCATATGCACATTGATCATATCGATGGCTGAATCATGGAGGAGACTAACCCAAAGTTCGCCATCATTGATCTACATAATGGAGTATGGATAAAATGAAATATTTCCATAGAACAAGTCATAAAATTTAACGCTTCTCAAAGAGATAGGAAATCACTTTTTGACAAGGATTCAGAATCTAAATCCCTGAAAGGTGGTGAAATTTTCATGGAAGGAAGAGCAGGCTTTGTCGTGAAGTAGACGCTATGAGAGTCGAGCAAGACAAAAATTAAGTCGGACATTCAAAATTGAAAAGTCTGCAGCACTGGCCATGGGGGACTCATCTAGGAATTGGGCAGTCTATATGGACTCGACGCAGGCTTCGTGTGCGAGTCTGTCTGCCCGCCGTCTTGCATCATCCGATGATATCCCGCCGTGCTCGCCTTTCCCCAGCCAGCAAGTATGTCAGCACGACAGCCAGCCAGCACTGCAAGGCGTGGGTCTGGACTCTGTTCCCACCGTCTACTAATACTCTGAGTTCACACCAACAACTGAGTCGTGCCCACCATGCAACCAGCTTGGCGCCCTCTCTATCTTATGAACATACCACGAGCTTGCACACTCGCTTCATATGTTGTACCCGCTTGCTCAAGGATGACATCTGCCTGCCGCAGCCTCACAGTTCCTGTGAACGTCGCTTCTGGCTTGCTACCACCAGAAGTCATTACCTTTCTCGCCCAGTCGTTTGCCATATCATATGAAGCAATGCATTATCTTTGAGCTGTCATGAAAAATCTTGCCGAGACATCACCTGATGTTGCCTGGCTGAGCAGAATACAAGGTACGGTTTGCCTTCTTCTATGATCCAATATGCATACCGAAGTACTTTGTGTGAGCGTGGTATTGATGATCCTTTTCTAGCACTATCGCAGATTGGTTGTCTGATTAAAGGGCGCCGTTAGGTTTATGGGTGCGAAAAGATCATGGTCCAATGAATTCACACGACCATACGCTTCCTTTGCTGCGTGTGTAACATTTACCTATGGACGAGATGATCTCCTGTCGTTTTGACGACTACGAGCGACTAGAGATCTGTCGTTGATGGAGGAGCCGTTCCCCATCACCCTCATTTGTCGTCGTCGTCAGAAATGATGCATTTCATTTAGCTCTGAATACAAATCAAATGTTATGTCTACTAGAAGCTACAAGGATCATCTGTGAACCAATCGAACGATGGAATAGTAAGAACCATCATGAACAAATCCAATGTAGAAATAATGGGAAATGTCGGAAAAGAATGATGGTAATTGTGACTTCCGCTTCTAGGACTTCTTGATCTGTGTCGCGGCACGTTTGTGCATGCAGGCAAAAAGTTCTTCCAGAGCCCCGCTGATTTATAAGGTTCACAGCGCGTGCGGAGGTGGGGAAAGAGCAGGCAACGAGAGGTGATGCGAAGGCAGAGAAAGAGATAGCGACCAACGAGAGAGATAGCTAGCATTGACAAAACTGATAGTATGATATGGGGAAAAATAATCGATAATCAGTGAATGCATGTAAGACGGCGGGACTCAGGCAGATAGTTGTGATACTGGCCGTAAACTTCCAAAAGACGCCGACACAGACCTGTACATCGCCAAGTCTGTACAGACTTGCAGACTGCCCAATTTCCGGACTTTCTGAGTAGGGTTTATTCGAGGGGTGTGAACGAGAATGCACTTGCTCACCGGAAATGAACGTGAACCAGCAGCATGGCGGCATAAGCATGCCTTCCTAGCTAATGTGGTAAGGATGAGCGCCCCAAGTTCATGCATCCGTTGATGCCCGACATACTACTTAGTATTAGTATAAACTTGGCGGGTTGACAGGAACTGTCTATATAGGTTGGTATCCTGTGAATCCATTTTCCAAGGGTATTACAGACCGCGAATTTATGTTAATACTCAGCTCATTATCTTGGACTGAGTTCTAAATCAGAAGGCATTGAGTTCTGAGTTCTGAGTTCTGAGCGCTGAGCGCTACGGAGCTCTGAGCCAATGGGATGACACGACACAAATGCATTGGAGGTGCTGTCGGAGATCAACGAAACATGCAGGCTTAACTTCAATGATTAGCGGCTATCACTTCCTTCCACTATATAATATATTGGGCGCTAGAGCTACCCGCGAATCGCCACCAGTTGCGGAACTCCCAGCTTGGTTCTCCCACTTGATTAGGATCTGTTGTCATTCCAGTCCACATGCCAGGTCCTCGCGGAAAGACAAAGGCAAGAAAGCCAAAACCAATTGTTAATGTTCGCTCCGTGGCACGTGTCCCATCAGAGGAGTTCATCGGGTTGGTAGACGATATCGAGGGAGCTGAAGGATGGGACACGAGAGTCAAGGTGCTGTGCGAGTTCCTTCAGTTACCGGGTGAGTATGCGCATAAACCGTGTTTTTGTTCGTTCGTTTCAAGCCTTAATTCTATTTCCCAAAGATCTCTCCAGACGAAGTGGCTTGAAGAAAGTCCATGCCAACTTCAACGAAGTATATCATAACATCGACGATGTCTATGTTGCGAATATAAAAAACGAGAAAATCACCGGGGCAATCATCGGCATCTATACCAAGATGTGTGCTGATGCCATCCTCCGAGACAAGCTCTTTCAGAAAGGTACAGGCCGACGACACGGTTCTGTTGGTGAATTGCACTGACTATATTATAGGTTTGGTGTCTAAGATAACCCCTTTGATCAAGATTCCTTCCACACGTTATCTTGCTCTCCGCGCACTTACGACCGTGACGCATCATGGAGGTGTCGATATTCGCAAAGAAATATCACTCGAGTCCCCTTCCCTACTCAAGATCATCCAAGAAAACCCAGATGATCTCAGGGCTGCCGAGATGGCGATTTCCACCATGGCTCATGCCATTGGCGCTGCGATCAATCAGGAAGATTCGCCAGCTCCAAAATACGTAACGGCAGCCAATATCAAAGTTTTGATCCCAGTTGTAATAGATTTCATGCGCAAGCCTGGGGTTACCATTCAGCTTTTGCATCATGGACTAGAGTTGCTTACACACCCTGTTCTCCACTGTTGGAGTGAGTGCAAGACTATCGCACCACTTCAGAACTTGCTTGTAGCTTGCCTGCGGAGTGCGGACCTTACCGTGCGTGTCAGTGCGCTGGGTGGTTTGCTTCGTCTCGAGGCCTTGTCTTCGGAAGAGGACCAGAGACAATTCGATCCCCATAAGCTCATGGCAGCAATCGAACGCCGTTTTCCCGACCATCTCGTTGATATCTTGACAGATTACGGCTCAATGCGCTGTGATACATTTCTTACTATGACCTCAACTGCCGACAACCAAAAAGCGATGATGAAGTGTGCGCAGGACAAGGATCTGTACAGTCTTGGTATAAAGCTCGCAGAACTCATCACTAGAACCGAGTTCTCTATCGCAGAAGGCGGTTTCCAGATGCAAGATCCCCGTACTGGAAAGATAGAAATCAATAGGGACATAGGTTTACCATTCATCATGTGGTCCGATGCACTGCCCCATTGCGCTAGAGCCATCCGTGCGAAGGGTCGTCCGGGAGAGGAAGATCTTGCAGACATGATTACCGCAAAGTTTTTTATCATCAGATCCCGCATCCCCGATGCCATCGAAGCTGCAAAGCGTGGTCTTCAACGCAACCCCAAGTTCGCATACTTCTATTATGTGATCACGTTGGGTAAAGACCACTACGAGGGCTTGCGTTCTGCGAAGAAAGGCTTGAAGTGCCCTAAGATGACGCCTTTCGTACGCTTTGGGCTCTTGCACCGTGCTGTCGAGCTCGCAGGCAACCTAGGAGTATGTCGCATTCAGGAATCCAGCCCTGGAGATAGGAGATATGATGAGGGTGTTGCATTCCTTATGAGCGCGATGGAGGACGCAAAGGTTTACGCCACGGAGGCTCCCCCAGATGCTAGACACATGAAGAACGTTTTATACTGGTATATCTGCCTCACCCTCACCATCAAGGGACCAGAGACGCCAGCGGACCTTCAAGAGCTTCAGGTATGTCCACCAGTTTTGGCATTCAATGGTGCCCCTACAACTAAGCATAGGTCGCACTTAAGAAGTTGGGGTATGCCGATGAATTTAGCATACTCCTGGGCACCATTCCCCCGAAAACGCAGTTGCGTCTGACCCAGCAAAACATCGTCAAGCGCTACCCCACCGCTGTGCAAGAGTGGAAGGATCTGATTGCACGCTTTGATGAGGTGATGATGGATGAACGCCCCATCTCATTAGAGAAAGCTGAAGATGATCTTGCTGCCTGGCTTGACGACCTCCATATTGATCAGGGAGAGGAAGATGAGTGTCAGCCACAGAGATGCTCGCATCCACGAATCAGCCCAAACACCGTGGCGTTGTACAGATGTTCGTGGTGCGGCAATCCCAGTGCTGCGCTGAGGAAGTGCAGTGGTTGTGAGAAAGCGAGGTAATTGGTCTATTCACTCTTGTCATAGGCGGTCGATTGACTAGTAGTTCTCCAGGTATTGCGATGGTGGGTGCCAAAAGTCACATTGGTCTGAGCACAAGGCCACATGCAGGACGTGAATGGCCTGAAACATCCCGTCAATCTTCATTCTTGTTATCATACCAGTTTTGAACGGTTCCTCGAGCCCATCACTCCAAGTTCTTGTCCCTCTCTGATCGCCTTCCTCGATGTCTGCTATACGAGGGTAGGTATAATCACTCTTGATGTCCCTGTATTGGTACAGTAAAACATGTATTATCTATCATACACACAATTCAGCTGCAATAACAACTTGTCCTCACGCCTCAGGTTCTTCGCCTTTTGTTTGACTTGCTCGCTTCATACGCATCTTCTCTCCTGTCCTCGACTCTTTTCAAAAAGTCCATCTTTTCCAAGTAACCCCCTCCGCGTCGGTTAGCATCGAGCTCGTCCTTGATATCACTCGACGTGACATGTGTGCGCCAGTCCATGGCAGATTTATCCAGAGTAGTAATCTTCTTGGCCTTCTGAGTCGGTATGTCTGCTAACGACGTGCGAGGTTTGCGAGGACCTGGAGGTTTCCTTGTAGCAGGTTTCTGTGTTGTAGGTTGTATTGGAGCAGCTGAACTCGATGCCGACGCGTTCACATTGGTGCTTGAAGATGAAGAATCAGGAGCTGGTGAGGCAGCAGATGACAACTCTGATGGATCCAACCGTGGCCACTTCTTCGCTTCTTCCGAGTCCTCGGGGACTTCAACCACTTCTCTTCACACCACAACATTAAGCATACTGTAACAAGGGACGAGTAGGCGGACATACACTATATTCTTCCCAGCGAAAAGGTATCGTTTCTCGATCTTCACGAGCTTCTTTGGCGGCTCCTCGACCTTCGTAGGTGGTGGCGTGGCGACAGACGCCTGGAAACTGGCCCATAGAGAATCACGCGCCCTATACAGTAGGATAAATATATTTGACCCACAAGGTCACCCAACACACCTCACTTTTTCTTCTCGACTAGATCTTCCTCTTTCACTTCATTCGCCACACTAGTTTCATCATTTCCTTCATCTCCAGAACTATCCGAGTCTGATGTGTTAGGTTAGACAAGACAATCTTTGATGAGATAGTCTATTATCACACCTTGGTGTTCGGGAGGCGCGTAGTCTGGGTCATCGTCTTCGGAGTCAGATGTTGGATCGCGCAGTGGAGGAGACATTGTGTGGTGTTGTTTGATGTTGTTGAATTTGAAGGTGTTGAGGAATAGTCGTCAACAAATATCAACCTCCTGCCAATCTATAACCACCCATATCTTCATTAACATGTGGCGGCTAAGAGAGAGCTTCGATTCGACCAAACGATAATCTCTTTTAACCGCATACATATACCGGTACTGTGCTTTGCTTAAAGATTGCCTTGACTGAGTTGATTCGCGGATCTTCATGGTAATCGCTGTTCTGAAGTGAATAGATAGCTTAATCGTGCGCATACAGTGTACTGTTTCCTTCGAGATCTTCCGACAAAGTAATGTACTGAAATGATGGTTGAACCACTGACATAGCACCTCGATAATATAGTCAAAACTCGAAAACGATGACACAGAAACCATGTTGCCGCTGGGCATGAGATTCGCCTAGTTGGTTTTCCCTACGATGACAAAGGGACCACGAATTAGAAACAAAACAATCGAAATGAGCGGCCAGTTACTCACCTGCACCATTAGGCTTACCCCCTGCGCCTCCTTTGTTATCAGCGGCGCCAGACCCCGCTTGTTGGGAGGAAGCCCCGTTCGATTCAGACGACAATGGTTTCTCATGTTTTGGCGGAGCTTGTGGCTTCTTGCCATCAGCTTTGGTTGTTGAGCCATTAGGTGTAAGTGGCTCTGTAGATACGTGCAAGTTATCTAATGGCTTCTTGGTCGCTGAATTATGACCATTCAAGCCAGGGGTTGTCTCCCCATTGCCTTTCTGAGCAGTGAAGCCAAAGCCATTTGTGCCGCCGAAGCTGTTGAACGCATCGGACGAGTTTCTCGAGTGTTGACCCGGCGACATCGGTCTCGCCGGGATGCCAAACACCTCCCTGACCATATCTTCCATCTGTGCATCCTCAAAATCGTCGAATGTCGGGGAGCGAAAGCCGCTCTCCGCAGCTTGCTGCCGAGCACGCTCGCGTGCATCGGCAAGCCGGAGGACGGTTTCCATTCCGAGCGACATACCCTCTGCGAGAGTCAGAGGCTTTTCACGTTTGCACATCGTGATGTATGCAGGGAGAAGGAGCGTTTTGTTGATCTTGTATTCGTGATATGCCACGATCTTTTCAATCGGCTCGATGTCAAGTTTCTCGAGCTCGCGAATAGCGAGGTCTTTGATGTTGCAGAAGTTCCATCGATGGGCGAGCTTCAGGATGCTCAACCATGTCTCAAAGGGAGCATCGTAGATTGAATATTGGCTGGAATTACATGTGAGTAGGAATGGTAACTCAGAGCTTGCCACATACGGGTTGTAGATCACCCAGAGGAAGCGTTCAAAGTCTTCACTCTTGACATCGTCGAAGGTGAAAGGACTCGGAGCATCAGTCGTGCCGTGTTCTTCGCCTTCATGAGGAGCATCTAGCATCTGGCGCCATACCAACGATTCACGGTAGAAAAAGAAACTGTGTATACGGTAGAGATGATTCCCGATCTGCAACATTTCCCCCAGATCAGAATGGACGGACCAAGGAATACTCTGGAACTCACCAACACACTCATGTCCCCACCACGCAAGTAATAATCCTTGTGATTGATGATACGGCCCATACGTTCCTGCGAGGAGCTCATGATGGAAGATGGGAAATGGAAGATGAGAGATGGAAGAATGGTTGCTAGAAGTTGAGAGGGTACTACGTATATATGCTTTCAATTCAATTCCAGATCATCGTGATGACCTATCATAACATGCGTCTTTCATGATGTGCGTTGTCATCTACGCCCTCACCAGCATGCTTTGCACGAGGCATCATGATATGCATTCGTGGCTGTCCAATCATAGGTACCATTGACTGCTCGTAAATCGAGGTAAGGCCATCTGCGTTACTGCAGTCTGCAACAACAGTGGCCCTGTAAATTTTATGTCAAGGCCCTGGGTAAGTGATTTTGCGCTAATCGGAGCCGACCAATGTCCATCAGAGCGGGAGACTGACTATAGCTATTTCGGACCAACGTTTCGCCATTCAGTCGCCGCAAGGCTTCTACACCACCCATATTACAATCACGTTCACTCCACAAGAAGATGCGGGCGATCCACTTCAAGTTGCCTCAAGGCAATCAGGGGTTTAGTTCCGCAGTACTTACTCCAAGCGCCCAAGAGCCCAAGAAGCATCAAGTGAGACGCAGTGTCTTACGAGAGGCGCTCGACCTCTAACTTGAAGTAACCATACTTGTTCGTTGGCGAGGTCACTGACCGGAAGCCGGAAGGCGATGTAGGCAATATCGGTATAGGACATCCTCCGCATGGCATGAAGCGCTCTCCCCCAATCCTTCATCCCACAGCCATATTAAATCCTGCGGGAAGCACGGTCGTAGCTGGTGTCATTAGACTGGGCTATGGTCGAATTCAAACGTTTCACCCATTTGAAATCATTCACCACCGGAATTCAACAATTCGCGAGTG
>Ga0310811_10008030_pt1 | contig 13556 bp, 13 predicted proteins | sample YCmetagenome_FD_207642 | JGI IMG/M metagenome (GOLD analysis project Ga0310811, IMG submission 207642) | Soil microbial communities from experimental microcosm in Duke University, North Carolina, United States - YC | ecosystem: Engineered > Artificial ecosystem > Soil microcosm > Unclassified ... | reverse complement strand
GCGCGAGGGCGGCCCGATTTCGCCGCGCGCGACGCGCTCGCGCTCGATGTCCGCGACGACACGGCGGTGCGTGCGCTGATCGCCGACCTGCCGCGCCTCGACGTGCTCGTAAACTGCGCGGGAATCATCCGCCGCGGAGCCGAGCACGGCCTCGACGTGTTCGAGGACGTGCTTTCCGTCAACCTGACGGGTACGATGCGCTGTTGCACGCTCGCGCGGGACAAGCTCAAGGAAGCCGCGCGGCGCGGCGGCGGCGTCATCGTCAACACGGCGTCGGTGCTTTCCTTCCAGGCGGGTGCGCTCGTGCCGGCTTATGGTGCGAGCAAGGGAGGCGTCGCGCAGTTGACGAAATCGCTCGCGCTCGCGTATGCCGCCGACGGCATACGCGTCAACGCGATCGCGCCCGGGTGGGTGCGCACGCCGCTCACGCAGGCGTTGCAGGAAGATGCCGTACGCAACGACGCGATCGTCGCGCGCACCCCGCTCGGCCGCTGGGCCGAGCCGGCGGACGTCGCCGGCGCCGCGGTCTTTTTGTGCTCGCCAGCGGCTGCCTTCATGACCGGGGCAATCGTGCCGGTCGATGGAGGCTACCTCTGCACGTGATCTTGGGAGGAGCTCGGGATGACACTGAACACGGCGATCCGGCATCTGCGGCGCGGCGACTGGCAGAAGGCGCATGCCATCGTGCAGAACGACAACACCGAACTCGGCTGCTGGGCGCACGGCATCGTGCACATGCTCGAAGGCGACCTCGGCAACGCGCGCTACTGGTTTCGCCGCGCGGGACGGCCATTTCCGCGCGAGCGCGACCCGAGCGCCGAGATCGACGCGCTGGTGCGCACGCTGAAGCAGTCGGCGGAAGCGGTCAGCACTGCGAACGCCGCGCGGGAGCGGCGCGTTGCCGAATGACGTGAGCACAAGTCTTCCGCCCGCGATACCCGTGGCGCTCGGCGTACGGCCCGAGATCGCCGTGCGGGCGATCCCCGACGACGAGCGCGTGTGGGTCCCACAGGCGCCCGATGTCTGGTTCAGGCCGCTGCTCTTCAACACGGTCACCGGTGGCTGGTGCAATCTGCTGCGCGTGCGGCGTGCCGGCGTACTGTCGCGGCATCGGCATCCGATGCTCGTCGTCGGCTACGTGATCAAGGGTCGCTGGAAATACGCCGAGCACGACTGGACCGCCGAGGAGGGCATGTTCGTGTTCGAGCCGCCCGGCGAAGTCCACACACTGACGGTGCCGGGCGATTGCGCTGAGATGGTCACGTTCTTCAACATCGCCGGCGCGATGATCTACGTCGATGCAGCGGGCCGGCAGGTGGGCTACGAGGACGTGTTCACGAAGATCGCGATGTGCCGCGCGCATTACCGCGACGCCGGTCTCGGCGACGCCTACGTCGAGCAGTTCGTGCGCTGACGCGCGGCGAGATGCCGACGCGGAACAGCAGGCGAATGCGCCGTGCTCTCGCGTGTGTATCGATGCCGCTCGTGCGGCAGGAGGAGATCGCGCATGCTCGCGTGGGGTTCCTGGTTCGCCGTGGGCGGCGGTGCGGCCGTCGGCGCGTGGTTGCGCTGGGGCCTGGGCGCCGCGCTCAATCCGCTGTTCCCGACGCTGCCGCTCGGCACGCTGGCTGCCAATCTGGTAGGCGGGCTCCTGATGGGCGTCGCCATGGAAGTCGTCGCGCGCCATGCGGTGATGGCGCCCGAAATGCGCCTGCTCGTCACGACGGGCTTTCTCGGCGGCCTCACCACGTTTTCGACGTTCTCGGCGGAGATCACGACGCTGCTGCTGCGACGCGAGTGGCTGTGGAGCCTCATCGGCATCGGCGCGCATCTCGCCGGTTCGCTGCTTCTGACGGTCGTCGGCATCCTGCTCGCGCGTGCGCTGATGTTCTGGGGAGGCTCGCCATGAATGGAACGCTGCTTCGCTTCTACGTGCACGAGAACCGCAAGCACCGCCATCGGCTGCTGTACGAGTGGCTGCTCGAGCAGGCCAAGGCGCTCGGCATCCATGGCGGATCGGCGTTTCGCGCGATCGCGGGCTTCGGCCGCCACGGCGTCCTGCACGAGGAGCATTTCTTCGAGCTTGCCGGTGACCTGACCGTCGAGATCGATTTCGCCGTGAGCGACGACGAGGCGCAACGGCTGCTCGAGCGGATTCGCGCGGAGAACATCGGCATCTTCTACGTGCGCCTGCCCATCGAGTACGGCGTCATCGAAGGCGATCACTGACGCTGGCACGAAACACTCGCGCCCACGCCCGCATGATCGACATCGACATCCCCGGCCGTCCGCCGTTGCACCTCGCCACGGCGCTCGTCGACTTCAACGGTACACTGGCATGCGATGGCCGGCTGATCGATGGCGTGGCCGAGCGGCTGCGGGCGTTGAGCGTGTCCATCGACGTGCGCGTAGTGACCGGTGATACGACGGGCACGGCGCGCGAAGCGCTCGCCGGTTTGCCGGTGGACATCGACATCATGCCGCGCGACGATCAGGAGCACGCCAAGCGCGCAGTCATCGAGCGGCTCGACCCCGGTGCCACGGTCGCGATCGGCAATGGGCGCAACGATCGCGCGCTCGCGCAGCGCGCCGCGTTGTCGATCGCTGTCATCGGGCCGGAAGGCTGCGCGCTCGACGTTCTTCTGCACGCGGACGTGGTCTGCGGCTCGATCGTCGACGCGCTGGATCTTCTGCTCCTGCCGCGGCGCCTCGTTGCGACGCTGCGCTGCTAGACTGCCCAACCGGCTGCGAGCACGCGGCCGACGAATACGGAGAAGACCATGTCCCACGCGATTCGCATTCACTCCACCGGCGGCCCCGAAGTCCTGAAGTACGAGGAAGTAGCGGTCGGCGCACCGGGGCCCGGCGAAGCACGCGTTCGCCACACGGCGATCGGCGTCAACTATATCGACACCTATCATCGCGGCGGTCTTTACCCGCTCACGCTGCCCTCGGGCATCGGCAACGAGGCGGCGGGCGTGGTGGAAGCCGTCGGCCCGGGAGTCGACTGGGTCAAGCCAGGCGATCGCGTCGCGTCGTGCACGGGACCGCTCGGCGCGTACAGCAGCGAGCGGATCGTGCCGGCCGACCGCCTCGTGAAGCTACCCGACGCCATCGCCGACCGCACCGCGGCATCGATGATGCTCAAGGGACTGACGGTCCAGTACCTGTTCCGGCAAACGTTTCCGCTGAAGGGCGGCGAGACGATCCTGTTCCAGGCTGCCGCCGGCGGCGTGGGACTCATCGCGTGCCAGTGGGCGCGCGCGCTCGGCGTGACGATGATCGGCACCGTCGGCTCGGATGCGAAGGCCGCGCTCGCGCGCGAGAACGGCTGCACGCACACGATCGTCTACACGCGCGAGAATTTCGTCGAGCGCGTGAAGGAAATCACCGGTGGCAAGGGCGTGCCCGTCGTCTACGATGGCGTCGGCAAGGACACGTTCCCCGCGTCGCTCGATTGCCTCGCGCCGCGTGGAATGTTCGTGAGCTTCGGCAACGCGTCGGGCCCGGTGCCGCCGTTCAACATCATGCTGCTGTCGCAGAAGGGCTCGCTGTACGCGACGCGGCCGACGCTCGTGACGTACGCGTCGAAGCGCGAGTCGCTGAACGCGATGGCGGGCGAACTGTTCGACCTCGTGCAGGCCGGCAGGATCAAGCCGGATGCGCGCCAGACCTTCCCGCTGAAGGATGCGGCCGAAGCGCATCGATCGCTCGAATCGCGCAAGACGACCGGCTCGACGTTGCTGATTCCGTAGGCCTACCGCTGAGCCGGTTCGCGCGTGGCCTCGTTCATCAGGGCGCGCGCGGCGTCGATCACTTCGGACGCGGTGACGCCGAGCGGGCCCACGCCGCGCGCGACCAGCATGTCGGCGGCGGCGCCGTGCAGGCATACGCCGATGCGCAGCGCCGCCGACGCGTCGATCCCCTGCGCGAGCAGCGCGCCCAGCATGCCCGCGAGCACGTCGCCCGAGCCGGCGGTGGCGAGCGCGGGATTGCCGCTCGCGTTGATGTCGAACGTGCCGTCGGGTCGCGCCACGATGCTGCCGGCACCCTTCAGCACGACGTCGGCGTCGAGCAGTGCGGCGAGCCGCGCTGCCGCACCGATGCGGTCGGCCTGCACGTCCTCGGTGCTGCAGCCAAGCAGGCGCCCGGCTTCCGCCGGATGCGGCGTGGCGAGCGTCGCGGCGCTGCGCGCGGCAACCGCGGCGCGAAGCGTGGCGTCGGCCGCGATCGCGTTCAGCGCATCGGCGTCGACGACGATCGGCTCGTCGACCGCGACGATGCGCTCGACCAGCGCTTTCGCGCGCTCACCGCCACCGAGCCCCGGGCCGACGACCCATGCGTCGTGGTCGGTGCCTGCCGCATCGGCCTCGCGCAGCATCAGCTCCGGCGACGTCCAGTCGACGAGCGGCGGATTGCGCGCGGCGAGCGCGACCACGACGCGGCCCGCGCCCAGGCGAATGGCCGCGCGGCCGGCGAGCAGCGCAGCGCCGACGAGTCCCTCGGCGCCACCGACGATGCAGGCGCGACCGAACGTGCCCTTGTGCGACTTGCGTCGGGGACGCGCGAGCACGGGCGGTAGCTGCTCTTGCAAGCCGCGCCATTCCAGTCGCACGCAGGTCGCCGGCAACTCGCCCTCGAGGCCGAGCGTGTGAACGGAGATGTCGCCGCAGTGATCGGGTCCGTCGCAGGTCAGCAGTCCTGGCTTGAGCGCGATGAACGTCGCAGTCGCGGCGGCTCGCATCGTGGGCGCGTGCGCGACGCCGGTTGCAGCATCGAGACCGGACGGAACGTCGAGCGCGAGAACGGGCGCGCCGCTCGCGTTCGCCCACTCGACCCACGCGGCATACGGCTCGCCGAGCGGTCGCGACAGGCCGACCCCGAAGAGACCGTCGACGACGAGCGCAGGCGAATCCTTAGGAAGCGTGGTGCGAAGGCGTGCTGCGAAGCGTGCGAGCGTCGCCCGCGCGTTCGCGGCATCACCGGGACGCACAGCGGCGTCCGCGGCCTCGACGATCTCGACGTCGCACTGCCGCTCGAGCAGGCGCCGTGCGCAGACGTATGCATCGCCGCCGTTGTTGCCGGGCCCGGCGAGCACGACGACGCGTCCGCCAGACGGTCCCAGCATCGCCGCCGCAAGCGCCGCGGCAGCCTCGCCGGCGCGCTCCATCAACGGCTCGCCCGCGTGGCGGCGCTCGACGTCGCGCAGCACGGCGATCGGAACAATGGGCTGTAGCGGCATCGTCGGCATTCCTCACGCGCGCAACGCGGTCTTTCGCGCCGCATCGTGCTGCATCCACGCGTGGGCAAGTGTAATCCACGCCCGTTTGGCCTCTCGGCGCGCTCCGGTAGAATCCTGCGGTCTTCCGTCGCCGGCGCACCCGGCGGCGTCCCCCATCTCATTCGAGGAGTGAACCGCATGCGTACCTCCAAGCTTCCGCTCCTGCTTGCACTGCTCGCGTTCGCCGTGGCGCCGGCGTTCGCGCAGGAATCGCCCACGCTGAAGAAGATCAAGGACACGGGCACGATCACGATCGGCCACCGCGATTCCTCGATTCCGTTCTCCTATTACGACGACAAGCAGAACGTCGTCGGGTACGCGATGGACATCTGCATGAAGGTCGTCGACGCGATCAAGGCGGACCTCAAGATGCCCAATCTGCAGGTGAAGCTGAACCCGGTCACGTCGGCGACGCGGATTCCGCTGATCGCGAACGGCACGGTCGACCTCGAATGCGGTTCGACGACGAACAACCTCGAGCGCGAGAAGCAGGTGTCGTTCACCAATACCTATTTCCTCACCGCCAATCGCTTCGTTTCGAAGAAGGCGAACAACCTCAAGACGGTCAACGATCTCAAGGGCAAGACTGTCGTCTCGACGTCGGGAACGACGAACCTGAAGCAGATCAGCGAGATGAACGGCGCGCAGAACCTCGGCATGAGCATCCTGACCGCCAAGGATCACGCCGAGGCGTTCCTGATGGTCGAGACGGATCGCGCGACGGCGTTTTTCATGGACGACATCCTGCTCTACAGCCTGGTCGCCAACTCGAAGGCACCGGCCGATTACGTGATCTCGGAGACCGCGCTGTCGATAGAGCCCTATTCGGCGATGATGCGCAAGGACGATGCCGTGTTCAAGAAACTCGTCGACACCGCGACTGCCAACCTCTACAAGAGCGGCCAGATCGACGCGCTCTACAAGAAGTGGTTCCTGTCGCCGATTCCGCCGAAGGGCGTGAACCTCAACGTGCCGGAGAGCGCGGAGCTCAAGAAAGTGTTCGCGAACCCGACCGACAGCGGCGACCCGGCGACCTACAAGTAACCCCATTGCACCGCATCGCTCGCGACCCGCGGGGAGCTTCGGCTCCCCGTTTTTGTTTGCTATAGTGCCGCGGCGCCCGTCGGCGCCGAGGAAATCGGCTCGATGAACTACCACTGGAACTGGCACATCTACTGGGAGGCGTCGCCCGACGGCCCGACGTACATCCACACGCTCCTCGTCGGGCTCGGCTGGACGCTCGCGACGGCGCTCGCCGCGTGGGTCCTGGCGCTTCTGCTCGGCTCGCTCCTCGGCGTCATGCGCACGACGCCGTCGAAATGGGCGGTCAGAATCGGCAACGCATACGTCGAGCTGTTCCGCAACATCCCGCTGCTCGTGCAGATGTTCCTGTGGTTCTTCGTGCTGCCCGAGGTGGTGCCGCGCGCGCTCGGCGCCGCGATCAAGCAGATGCCGCCGCCGTGGGGCTCGTACGTCCCGGCCGTGCTGTGCCTGGGCTTCTTCACTGCCGCGCGGGTCGCGGAGCAGGTGCGCGCGGGCATCCAGGCGCTGCCGCGCGGGCAGAACATGGCCGGCACGGCGCTCGGGCTCACGCTGCCGCAAACGTATCGCTTCGTGCTGCTGCCGATGGCCTACCGGATTATCCTGCCGCCGCTCACCTCCGAGTTCATGAACATCATCAAGAACTCGTCGGTCGCGCTCACGATCGGGCTGGTCGAGCTCACCGCGGCGGCGCGCTCGATGCAGGAGTTCAGCTTCCAGGTGTTCGAGGCGTTCACCGCTGCGACGCTGATCTACCTGCTCGTCAACGTCGTCGTCGTTCTCGGCATGCGCGTGGTCGAGAGCAGGGTGAGCGTGCCCGGATTCATCGGCCGCGTGAAGATCGAAGTGGCCGGCCACTGAACGTTCGACTCGGCAAGCGGATCCGCGATGCTCGGCCAATTCGATTTCAACGTCATCGAGCGATCGATCGGCTACCTCTTCCGGGAGGGGATGACGTTCACGCTGACGCTCACCGTGCTCGCGATCAGCGGCGGCATCGTATTCGGGACGCTCCTCGCGATGATGCGGCTTTCCGCGTTCAAGCCGCTCTCCGCGTTCGCCGGCGCGTACGTGAACCTGATGCGCTCGGTGCCGCTGGTGCTCGTCATCTTCTGGTTCTATTTCCTGGTGCCCTACATCGGCGCCTGGATCGTGCGCTCGCCGCAGCCGGTCCAGGTCGGCGCGTTCTACTCGTCGGTCGTCACGTTCACGCTGTTCGAGGCGGCGTACTACTGCGAGATCATGCGCGCGGGCATCCAGTCGGTGTCGCGGGGGCAGGCGGCGGCCGCCTACGCGCTGGGCTTCAATTACTGGCAGACGATGGCGAAGATCGTTCTTCCGCAGGCGTTCCGCAACATGCTGCCGATCCTGCTCACGCAGTCGATCATCCTGTTCCAGGACACGTCGCTCGTCTACGTGCTGTCGATCACCGACTTCCTCGGCGCAGCGTCGAAGGTCGCGCAGCGCGACGGCCGGCTGGTCGAGATGTACACGTTCGCCGCGCTCGTCTATTTCATCATCTGCTTCGTGGGGTCGCACCTCGTGAAGCGGCTGCAGCGGCGCATCGCGATCGTCCGCTGATACTCCCCATCCGCCTCACGACACGCCAGACGAGGACAGCGTCATGCCGATGATCGAGATCCGCGACGTCTCCAAGTGGTACGGCAACTTCCAGGTGCTGACCGACTGCACGACCAGCGTCGAGAAAGGCGAGGTCATCGTCGTGTGCGGCCCGTCGGGCTCGGGGAAGTCGACGCTGATCAAGACCGTGAACGCGCTCGAGCCGGTGCAGAAGGGTGACATCATCGTCGATGGCATCAAGGTGAACGACCCGAACACCAACCTGCCGAAGCTGCGCGCGCGCGTCGGCATGGTGTTCCAGCACTTCGAGCTGTTCCCGCACCTGACGGTGCGCGAGAACCTGTCGCTCGCGCAGGTAAAGGTGCTCGGCCGCAAGCAGGGCGAGGCCGACGCACGCGGAATAAGATACCTCGACCGCGTCGGCTTGAGCGCGCACAAGGACAAGTTTCCCGGGCAGCTCTCCGGCGGCCAGCAGCAGCGCGTCGCGATCGCGCGCGCGCTGTCGATGGATCCGATCTGCATGCTGTTCGACGAGCCGACCTCGGCGCTCGACCCGGAGATGATCAACGAAGTGCTCGACGTGATGCAGCAGCTCGCGAAGGACGGGATGACGATGATGGTCGTCACGCACGAGATGGGCTTCGCAAACCGGGTGGCGAACCGCGTGATATTCATGGACGCCGGTCGGATCGTCGAGGACGCGCCGAAGGCCGATTTCTTCGGCAAGCCGCGCTCCGAGCGCGCGCAGCAGTTCCTCGCCAAGATCCTTCATCACTAGCGTCCGCACAAAGCAGGCTGTCCACCGGATGCATCGCCTTGCGCTCGGGCTTTGCCTCGTCGCGTTCGCCTGCGCGAGCGGCGCCGCCGAATTCATGCGCGAGATCGTCGCGATCCCGATCGCCGACGCCGCGGTGAGCGCGATGGTCGCGGGCGTGTTCCGTCCGGCCGGCGGCGGTCCGTTTCCGGTGCTCGTGTATTCGCACGGCCGCGCCGGAACGCCCGTCGAGCGCAGCCGCACGCGTGTGCCCGACTCGCGCGGTCACGTGCGCTACTGGCTCGCGAAGGGGTTCGCCGTCGTCGCACCCATTCGCCCCGGCTATGGCGAGACCGGCGGCAGCGACCGCGAGGATTCCGGCGTGCGCTACGACGTCTTCGGCAATTGCTGGGGGCGGCCCGAGTTCATGCGCTCGGCATCCGCGGCCGCAGAGGCGGTGCAGTCGACGCTCGCCTGGCTTCGGCAGCAACCATGGGCCGATGCAAAGCACGTCGTACTCGCCGGCGCATCCATGGGCGGCCTCGCGTCGATCGCGAGCGCCGCCACCAATCCCGCCGGTGTGGTCGCGTACATCAATTTCTCCGGCGGCACCGGCGGCAGCGGCACGCGTTCGCCCGAGCAAAGCTGCGGCTCGGCGCAGATGCAGGACGTGATGGCCGCGTATGGCAGGACGACGCACGTGCCCAGCCTGTGGCTCTACGCCGAGAACGATCGGTACTGGGGCGCCGAATGGCCGCGCGCATGGCACCGTGCCTACGCCGCGGCAGGCGAGCCCACGCGCTTCGTGATGACGCCGCCGGTTCCCGACAGCGACGGGCATCAATTGCTGGCCCGCGGCCCCCGCCTGTGGATGGTCGACGTCGACCGCTTCCTCTCCGAGCTGGGCTTCTGACTTGAAGCGCCGAGACGCGCTCGCGGCGGTGCTGGTGCTGGCGCTGCCGCGCGGCGTGCGTGCGCAGCCGGCACGCAAGGTCTATCGCATCGGCATACTCGAGGCGGTCCCGGAGGCGGAGAACGTGGACAACCTCGCGGCGCTTCGGCAGGGTTTGCGGGACCTGGGCTACGTCGAAGGGCGCAATCTCGTCATCGATTACCGCTCGGCCGACGGCCACGCCGAACGCTTCCCGCGACTTGCCGCCGAGCTCGTGCATCTTCGCGTCGACCTCATCGTGACGCGCGGCACGCCCGCGGCGCGCGCGGCGAAGGCAGCGACTGCCACGATCCCCGTCGTCATGGCGGCGATGGGTGACCCGTCCTCGATCGCGGGCGGCTTTGCACGCCCGAGTGCCAACGTCACCGGCCTGACTACGTTCAGCACGGAGCTGGTGGCGAAGCGCATCCAGCTGCTGAAGGAGCTCGCGCCGGGCATCGCGCGCATCGGCCTGCTGCACAACATGGGCAACCCCGCCGCGCCGCCCGAGTGGAGCGAGGTGCAGGCCGCTTGTCGCACGCTCGCGCTGCAGTCCGAGCTTTTCGACGTGCGAAGCGAGAGCGATCTGCAGCGTGCGCTCGATGCCGCCGCGCAGCATCGCATCGACGCGCTCGTCGTCGGCGCGGATGGGCTGCTGCAGGCGCATCGGCGTGCCATCGTCGAGCAAGTCGCTCGGCGGAAGTTACCGGCGACGTATCCGGCGCGCGAATTCGTCGAGGCGGGCGGACTCATGTCGTACGCAGTCAACTACCCGGCGCTGTATCGCCGCTTCGCGGCGTATGTCGATCGCATCCTGAAAGGCGCAAAGCCGGGCGACCTGCCGGTCGAGCAGCCGACGAAGTTCGAGCTCGCGATCAACGTCGGCACTGCACGTGCGCTGCGGCTGGCTGTACCGTCGTCGATGTTGCTCCTCGCCGACGCCGTGATTCAGTGAACGACGCGTCGCCGCGAAAGGCGTGCGAGCGGAACGCTATAATTCGCGCGTGCCTGAAGTTCTCGCGCTGCGCGGACGCCGAGCGCTTTCACCGTTTCGGGTTGCCAAGCTCCTCGCAGCCCTGACCGAAGTCCGCCCGCAGCACGCGATCGCGCGCATCGGCGCGCAGTACTGGCACTTCGTCGAAATCGCCCGTCCGCTTGCACCGCTCGAGCGCGCAACGCTCGAGCGCCTGCTCACCTATGGCCCGGCCGACGACGGTGGCGCGGCGTCGGACGCCGTGCGCCTGCTCGTCGTTCCCCGCTTCGGCACGATCTCGCCGTGGTCGTCGAAGGCGACCGATATCGCGCGCAATTGCGGACTCGATGCCGTGTCGCGCATCGAGCGCGGCGTCGCTTTCGACATGGCGACGCGCGACGGCGCGGCGCCTGCCGCGGACGATCGCGCCGCGCTGTTGCCGCTCGTGCACGATCGGATGACCGAAACGGTGATCGGGGATCTGGCGGCTGCGCGCGAGCTCTTCGTGCACGTCGAGCCGCGGCCGCTTCGCACGATCCCGCTACGGGCGGAAGGTCGCAGTGCGCTCGATCGCGCCAACGCCTCGCTCGGGCTCGCGCTCGCGCCCGATGAGATCGACTATCTCGCCGCCGCGTTCGGTCGCCTCGGCCGCGACCCGACCGACGTGGAGCTCACGATGTTCGCGCAGGCGAATTCGGAGCACTGCCGGCATAAGATCTTCAACGCGACCTGGCGCGTCGACGGCGCGCCGCAGCCGGACAGCCTGTTCGCGATGATTCGCGCAACGCACGCTGCGCACCCCGAGGGCACGCTCGTCGCGTACGCCGACAATGCGTCGGTGATCGAGGGCGGTGTCGCGGAGCGGTTCTATCCGCAACCCGATGACCGCTACGTGTCGGTGCGCGAGGCGACGCACGTGCTGATGAAGGTGGAAACGCACAATCATCCGACGGCGATCGCGCCGTTCCCCGGCGCGGCCACGGGCGCGGGCGGCGAGATTCGCGACGAGGGCGCGACGGGTACCGGCGCGAAGCCGAAAGCGGGGCTCGTCGGTTATACGACGTCGCATCTGCGGATCCCGGGGTCGATCCAGCCGTGGGAAATCCTCACCCCTTCCGCCGCTCTCGCCGGGAGAGGGAAGACGGACCCCGCTGCCGGTGCCGCGCAGTCGTGTTACGGCAAGCCCGAGCGCATCGCGTCGCCGTTCGCGATCATGCTGGAAGGCCCGATCGGCGCGGCGTCGTTCAACAACGAATTCGGCCGGCCGAATCTCGCCGGCTACTTCCGCACGTTCGAGATGAGCGTGGCCGGAAGCATGCGCGGCTACCACAAGCCGATCATGATCGCAGGCGGCGTCGGCAATATCGCCGCCGCGCACGTGCGCAAGAAGCGGCTCGTCGCCGGAACCTTGCTGGTCCAGCTCGGCGGGCCCGGCCTTCTGATCGGCATGGGCGGAGGCGCCGCCTCGTCGATGGCTTCCGGCACCAACGTCGCGGATCTCGACTTCGACTCGGTGCAGCGTGGCAATGCCGAGATGCAGCGGCGTGCGCAGGAGGTGATCGACCGTTGCTGGCAGCTCGGCGCCGACAATCCGATCCTGTCGATACACGACGTCGGCGCCGGGGGCCTGTCGAACGCGCTGCCGGAGCTCATGCACGGCGGCGGTGTGGGCGGAACGATCGACCTGCGTGCGATCCCCTCCGAGGAGCCCGGCATGACGCCGCGCGAGGTCTGGTGCAACGAGGCGCAGGAGCGTTACGTGCTCGCGATCGCGGCCGACGATCTCGACCGCTTCAGCCGCCTGTGCGAGCGCGAGCGCTGCCCGTTCGCGGTCGTCGGCACGGCAAACGATACCGGGCATATCGTCGTGCACGACCGCCGTTTCGACAACGCACCGGTCGACGTGCCGCTCGACGTGATCCTCGGCAAGCCGCCGAGGATGACGCGCGATGCGATGCGCGCCGTCCGGGATCTGCCTGCACTCGATCTGCGCGGCGTCGGCGTGCGCGCTGCCGCCTACCGCGTGCTGCAGTTTCCGGCGGTCGCCGACAAGACGTTTCTCGTCACCATCGGCGATCGCACCGTCGGCGGACTGTGTGCGCGCGATCCGATGGTGGGACCGTGGCAGGTCCCTGTCGCCGACGTGGCGGTCACGCTGCGCGATTTCGCCGGACATTCCGGCGAGGCGATGGCGATGGGCGAACGCACGCCGCTCGCATTGATCGACGCGCCGGCCGCGGGGCGCATGGCGATCGGCGAGGCGATCACGAACATCGCAGCTGCAGGTGTGCGCAAGCTTGGCGACGTCAAGCTGTCCGCGAACTGGATGGCGGCTGCGGGCGAGGCCGGCGAGGACGCCGCGCTGTTCGACACCGTGCGTGCCATCACGCTCGGCTTCTGCATCCCGCTGGGCCTGTCGATTCCCGTCGGAAAGGATTCGCTGTCGATGCGCACGACGTGGTGCGATGGCGAGGGCGACAAAAGCGTCACGGCGCCGGTATCGCTGATCGTGTCGGCGTTCGCGCCGATCATCGATGTTCGCGCCTGCTGCACGCCGTGGCTGCGGCTCGACCGCGGCGATACGACGCTCGTGCATGTCGACATCGCCAAGGGGCGCCGGCGCCTCGGTGCGTCGGTGCTCGCGCAAGTGCACGGGCAGCTCGGCAACGACGCACCGGATGTCGACGTGTCGAGCCTCGCCGCGTTCTTCGCATTCGTGCAACGCCAGCATGCGACCCATCGCCTGCTCGCCTACCACGACGTCAGCGACGGCGGGCTGTTCGTCACGCTGGCCGAAATGGCCTTCGCTTCGCGCTGCGGCCTGCAGATCGACGTGGCTGCGCCCGCGCCGCGCGATGCTGCCGAGGCCACTTCGTTGGCAGCACTGTTTGCCGAGGAGCTCGGCGCCGTCGTGCAGGTGCGCGACGCCGATGTCCCGGCGCTGCTCGACGCGGCTCGGGCGGCCGGAGTCACGGCGCAGCCAATCGGGAAGCCG
>Ga0310811_10008029_pt1 | contig 13557 bp, 9 predicted proteins | sample YCmetagenome_FD_207642 | JGI IMG/M metagenome (GOLD analysis project Ga0310811, IMG submission 207642) | Soil microbial communities from experimental microcosm in Duke University, North Carolina, United States - YC | ecosystem: Engineered > Artificial ecosystem > Soil microcosm > Unclassified ... | reverse complement strand
AACTGCAGGCGGCAACAGCGACTTCCATCGGTGTAGACCCGGTGGTTACCGTCGCCGCCAACGTCTCCGGTGGTGTGGTCGGCAAGATGATCTCCCCGCAATCCATCGCCGTGGCGGCAGCGGCAGGTCAACTGGTAGGCCGGGAGTCTGAATTATTCCGTTTCACCGTCCGGCATAGCTTCATCATGCTCTTCTTTATATGCTGCCTTGTCCTCGGCCAGGCCTATGTTTTTAAGGGGATGATAGCCGGCTACCAGCCGGTCAGTACCGGGTTGACGACGACCGTCACGGTCGTCGATCCGACAAAAGGATATACCTGCCTCCTCGTGCTTGCCCTTGTCCTTATTTTATTTTTTGTAATGGTCAGAACGATGGTAAAAGGTCAAAGATTCTCCAAACTATAAATTCTAATTCTGATTATGAACGAGCCCTTATGTAAATACATGAAAGTCGGACTTGTCCATTTTATGGCTTACCCCAGCACCATAAAAGGAGAAGGGCCCATAGTAGAGACGATCCGAAAGCTGGCCATCGACGAATATTTCCAGGCTATCGAGATCACCACCATCCGTAACCCGGACGACCGCCGGCAGGTAAAGGCCATGCTCGAAACTTCGAAGATGACCTACACTTACGGCGGCCAGCCCCGCCTGCTGACGACGGGGATGAATATCAACGACCTCGATGAGAACCGCCGGCAGGAAGCCATCGCAAATCTGAAAGCAGGCATCGATGAAGCATACGAGATCGGCGCCTCGGCTTTCGCCTTCCTCAGCGGCAAGTATGAAGAGACCCATAAAGAAGAAGCCTTCGCCGCGCTGGTTCGGTCCACCGATGAACTATGCACCTATACAAAAAGCAAGGGAAACATGCGGGTGGCGCTGGAAGTTTTCGATTATGACGTGGACAAAAAAAGCCTTATCGGACCGGCGCCCCTCGCATTACGATATGCCGCCGAGGTCCGCAAAAAACACGATCACTTCGGGCTGATGGTCGACCTCAGCCATATCCCGCTGATCCATGAGACTATCGAAGAGTCGATCCTGCCCGTAAAGGATTATATCATCCATGCGCATATCGGCAATTGCGTGGTAAAACAGGCGGGCCTGCCGGCATACGGTGACGTCCACCCCCGTTTTGGATTTCCCGACGGCGAAAACGACGTGGATGAGGTCGTCCACTACCTGCGTGTTTTATTGGACATCGGATATCTTAACACAGATAAGCCCCCAATCGTTAGCTTTGAGATAAAACCTTTTGGCGACGAAGACCCGGATATCGTTATTGCCAATGCCAAACGCACCCTTAACGAAGCCTGGGCCAGAGTTTGATCGCCCCCCCAATAAAATAATTTATGAAGATCGTAATCTTAGACGGCTACACACTAAATCCCGGCGACCTCTCCTGGGAAGGATTAAAAAAATTGGGTGACCTCACCATTCATGACCGTACAGCGCCGGCTGATGTCGTGTCCCGCTGCAAAGACGCGGAGATCGTATTCACCAATAAGACCCCGGTCAACGCCGCGGCACAGGAGCAGCTGCCAAAGCTGAAGTACATCGGCGTATTAGCCACCGGGTATAATATTGTGGATGTGGACGCGGCAAAAAAGCTGGGCATCATTGTCGCCAATGTTCCGGGTTATGGCACTTCTTCCGTTGTTCAGATGACTTTTGCCCTGCTGCTCGAGCTGACCTTACACGTCCAGCGGCACAGCGATTCTGTCCGGGAAGGTAAATGGTCCCGCTCCCTCGACTTTTGTTTCTGGGATTTCCCGCTGGTTGAACTGGCAGGCAAGACCATCGGGATCATCGGAATGGGTCATATCGGCGGTAAGGTCGCAGATGTCGCAACCGCCTTTGATATGAAGGTCATCGGTAATAGTCGCACCCGCACAGACCAGTCGCACCGGAAGAATTTTCGATGGGCAGAGATCCCCGACCTGCTGGCGGCATCGGATGTGGTCAGTATTCATTGCCCGCTCTTCCCGGAAACCCGCGGTCTGATCAATAAGGCAAACCTGGCGCTGATGAAGAAGACGGCCTTCCTGTTGAATACTTCGCGCGGTCCCATTGTCGTCGACGAGGACCTCGCGGACGCACTGAACAGGGACCTCATCGCGGGAGCAGGCATCGATGTGCTTTCCACCGAGCCGCCGCCAGCCGGCAACCCCTTATTCACGGCAAAGAATTGTATCATCACTCCCCATATCTCCTGGGCTACAAAAGAAGCCAGGGCAAGACTGATGGACATCGCCGTGGCAAACCTGGAAGCTTTTCTGGCGGGTAAACCCGTCAACATCGTAAATAAATGAACCCGGCTTATGTAAATCTTTTTATCACCTCATAAAATAAACCGAAATGATAGTTTTCAAAACGAGCCTGAGAAGGCACAGGATTTTCTTTGCCCTTACCTGTTTGGTTGCCATGGCAGTCACCGGTCGCCTGAATGCACAGGGCGTTCATCATTCCGATGTGCCGGCCCCCGCTTTCGAGGTCACCGGCAGCATCTATCCCTGGGAAATGCACGACGAAGGCATCGATCTCATTCTGGACAATATGACCGGCATCGCACAGGTCAACTCCGTATATGTCCTTGCCGTCATGCACAAAGAACATCGCCCTTTTAATTCCGAGAACCTGCCCGGCACCTATACTTTTATCCACAACCCTGTCCGCTCGCAGTGGGATGCCGAAGATTCTCGGGTATACTTTCATCCGCATATGGAACTGTACGGCCGCATCAAGCCCATGTTCTCCGATACCGCCTGGCTTCGGGAAACAGACTGGCTGAAGATCATGCTCGACAAGGCCCATGCCCGTGGACTGCGGGCTGGCTGCGAAGTGTCACACACCTATATTCCCCTGGAATATCTGAAAGCCAATCCCGATCTGCAACAACAGGATATCAATGGGAATACAACGGGAAGACCCTGTACCAACAACCCTGACGTTATGGCCTACCTGTTGGCCCTCTATGGTGATCTCTCCGCCAACTATGACGTAGACTATATCCAGACCTGTATGCTGCTGTTCAGCAACAGTGACGAACCGACGAAGGGGGGGACCTGCTTCTGCCCATTCTGCCAGAAGGCCGCAAAAGCAGCGGGCTTCGACCTTGCCGCGGCAATCCCCATCCTGAAAGACAATCCCTATGCAGAGCCACAGCTGAGTCAATGGCAGGAGTTCAGGAGACAGTCAACCACAAAAGCTTATAAGGCGGTGACCGACAGGATCCATCAGATCGACGCACACATCGATTTCCGGCTCAACGATCTGAACAATCGCAGCTCGGGTCTGCATGTAGAAGACATAAAGAACAATATCAATTCCATTCATTTGTCTACACACCTCGAACAAAAAGGTATCCAGACCTCCGAACGGGCCTCCCGCATCGCCACGACGCATTATTTCGCAGGACCCAATATCCCGGTCATCCCCGGTGTTGCTACCCGGCTGCTCTCGACACCCGCGCTGGTAAGGTCCAGCGTTAAGATCAACGTAGAAGGTGGGGCGAAGGGCCTCGGGATCAAACACTATGACGGCTCACCCTATTCCATGCTGCGGGCTATCAGGGACGGCCTGGCAGAGAACGGCGTCACCGGATTCACTCCGACCCTCGGCGTGGAGGCGGAGAATATGACACTCAGCGGTTATACCGCCGACACCTGGCTGCAGGAGAAAGGTGTAAAAGCCTCCGGCACGGGAACGGCGACGACTTCCTTCACCTATCCCTCCGGCGTGTATAATGTGGTGATCTCCTACGCCGACGAAAAGAATGGACAGTCGACCTATACCCTGCTGGTCGGCGGCAAGACGAAAGGCAGCTGGAAGGCCAGTGAAGACGTGGATTGCTGGCGCCGCAAAACCCTGCCAAAGATAAAGATCAACAACGGCGACGAGATAAAGCTTACCGGCGCCGCAGATGGCGGTGAAGGCGCGCGTATCGACTTCATTGAATTTGTACCGCAAAATACTTCCGCCAATGGTAAGAAATAATTGTGCATCGGCTCTGCGGGGTCTCGCACTACCTCTTTTCCCGGTTTTCACGGTGTTCATCCTGCTGCTGGCCTCCTGCCGGCAGCAGGCACATCGCCTCAGCTTTACAAAATACCCCGATCTTCAGATCGGCTTCTCGACTCAAAATTTTCAAAAAGCCCTTCCCGTCAATGTAGCCAGCCTGACTGATCTTATTGACTATGCTTCAGCCGAAGGATACCAGTTTATCGAACTTCGGGACAACCTCGCTGCACTGAGACAGGAAGAATGCTTACAGCTGGCTAACCATGCAAAGAGCAAAAACATTGATGTCATATATGAGGTCCAGGTAAATCCCCTGGACACTGTATTTCTCAAGGTCTTTGACCGGGCCCTCGCCAATACCCTCCTCTTTCCCGGCCCCGGTATCCTGCGCTCGTTGGTCTCGCAGTCCGAGTTCGACGCAGACTCTGCAAAAAAGGGCTGGTCAAAAGACGAGATGAACCTGCTGGCCCAAAGGCTGGACAGCTGCGCCGCCGTCGCAAAAGCAAAAAAAGTGCAGCTGATCGTCGAGAATATGAATGAACCATTTTTCGGCGACTCCGCTGCAGCCGCGCCCCCTGCTCGCTTCGCACACACTACCACCATCGCGCCCCCCGCAACCACCATCGCCCCGGCTTCCGCAGCCGCCCCCTCACCCATCTACGGCCTGGACAACCTTTTCGCCTCCACCACTTTCGTTGGCCTTCAATTCGACATCGGCAACGCCTTTCGCAACTCGTCCCGTCGAAAAGCCGATCCTGCACAGGTCGGCCAATGGCTGCCCAAACTTGGACCACGCTGGGTGACCTCACACCTTAAAACCCTGCACCAGGGCGCCTCACAACCCTTTCTAACCGACAATCCGATGCCAGTGGAAGAGGTCGTACGCCTCATGGGCCAGCAAAATGTAATATATGCAACGATCGAACTTCTACCTGTAACCGATAAACAGGCCTGTTATGATAATCATGCAAAAAGTATTCAGTTCCTGAAAGACAGGGGAATATTAGTCAATTGAAATATCTTTATGCAACAAAACCGACAGCCAGTATGCGAACATATATTTATGCCTTTCTCTTAATATTCTTTGGGCACTACAGCGCCCACGCCGCCGGACCTGGCACCCCAACCCCCGGGCTCAACACCCCAGCCGCCACCGGGCTCACCACTTCCATCGCGGCCGCATCCGTTGCCGGCACAAGACCGACACTCACCACCCCCATACCTGTGAAGACAGACACAAAATGTTACGAGCTTCGTATCTATTCCTGTTTCCCCGGGCGCAGGGACGCCCTGGTCCAACGCTTCAAAAACCACACACTCCGCGTATTTGCGAAACATAAAATGGAAAGCATCGGCTACTGGCTGCCCGCAGACAGCTCGCAAAATACATTGTATTATATACTGGCTTATCCCAGCCGTGTGGCAAGGGACAGCGCCTGGAACGCTTTTCATGCAGACCCCGAATGGATAGAAATAGCCCGTAAGTCCGAAGAAAGCGGAAAGATCGTAGAGAAAGTCACTTCCATATTTATGAACCTTTCCGATATCTCACCGGCACTAAAACCATCCCGCGCAAAGGCCACAGGCTCCGCCGCCACCAACCCCAGCGGCGCCGCCCCCAACTCCACTAACCCCACTAACAACGCCGCGACCGCGACCCACGGCGCCGCCCCCAATCGCACCTTCGAGCTCCGCACCTACTACTGCCCACCCGGAAAACTTCCCAACCTGCTCGCCCGCTTCAGAGACCATACCATAAAACTCTTCCGCCAACACGGCATGGAAAGCATCGCCTATTGGACCACCATCGACAGCGCAGGCACACAACCTCACCTCGTCTATATGCTCGCCCATCCGTCAAAAGATGCCGCAACCGCCAACTGGGCGGCCTTTCGCAGTGATCCGGCCTGGGTCAGCGCAAAAGCCGATTCGGAAAAAGACGGACCCATTGTAGAAAAGACAGAATCCATATTCCTCAACCCTTTGCCTTTCTCAGCTATCCGATGAAACACCATTTCCTCATAGCCCCCAACGCTTTTAAGAACAGCCTTTCCGCCGGAGAAGCCGCCCTCGCCATCCGCAACGGACTACTGCAGAGCGGACTCCAATGCACCTGCGAATGTTTTCCCATCGGCGATGGCGGCGACGGCACAGTCGATCTTATTATCGAAAGACTCGGCGGGAACCGGCTCGAAGCAGAAGCCCGCGACCCGCTCGGAAGAAAAATCACGACCTACTTTGGACTAATAGCATCCTCCACGCAACAAACCGACCTAACCCCCAAATTCGAATTTGTATATACAAATTCAATTTCCCCCCAAACACATACCCCACTCGACGCGGCGCCACCCCCAATCCCCAAACCCGCCGCAACACCCACCGCCCTCATCGAAATGGCTAATGCCTCCGGCATTCGCCTCCTCACAAACAACGAGCTCAACCCCCTGCGCGCCCTGTCGAACGGCACCGGCGACCTCATCCGCGCCGCACTGGACAACAACGCCCGCCGCATCATCATCGGCATGGGCGGCTCCGCGACCGTGGACGGCGGCACCGGCATACTCGAAGCGCTCGGCGCGCGATTCCTCAACAAGAAGGGCGAACCGCTAAAAAACTTACCCGAAACCTTAATCGATCTGGCTTCGATCGACACATCCGGCCTCGACCCCCGCTTATCCAACACGGAGCTGATCGTTCTTTGTGACGTAGACAACAGTCTCCTTGGACCCTCAGGCTCAGCCGCCATCTTCGGTCCCCAAAAAGGCGCAACCCCGCAGGCCGTCGAACAACTCGACAAAGCGCTTAGCCGCCTCTCAGAGATAGTTCTGAAACAGACAGGAAGAGATATGACGAAAGTAATGTACGGCGGCACAGCCGGCGGCGCCGCTGCCGGTCTCTATGGTCTGCTGGACGCCACCCTTGTAAAAGGCATCGATCATTTTCTCGAGATCACAGACTTCGACAAAGCCCTGTCCGCAGCTACCTGCGTCATCACGGGCGAAGGAAGCATCGACGAACAAACCTTACAAGGTAAAGGACCGTTTGGAGTCGCATCACGCGCAAAAGGCACAGGCCTCCCGGTGATAGGCCTCGCAGGAAAAGTTCCATTGGAGCCCAGCGCCGGATTAAAGAAATATTTTGACATGCTGCTGGCTATCGGCAATGAGCCAACGGACCTTGCCAGTGCATTAATGAATACCGACGCCAATCTCACACGCACAGCAGAAGCCATCGGCCAACTGCTTAACCAATTTAACACTCACCCTAAACCATAGATCCCGCAACCAGCCACCGCAGCCAACCTCCGCAACCAACCGCTCCAATCCAGCGCTCCAACCAATCACCGCGCCCCAGCGCCGCAACCTCTTACTTATTCTCATCAGCCTTCTCCGCCGGCGGCGTAGGCACCACCTTCCTTGGCTGCAGCAACTTCGCGACAAGCCCCGTCCAACCCGTCTGATGCGAAGCCCCCAACCCTTTCCCGGTATCCCCGTCAAAATATTCGTAAAATAATATATAGTCCCTGAAATGCGGATCGTGCTGCATCTTCTCATTGGCCCCAAACACCGGCCGCAACCCCTTCGGATCCCGTAAAAAAAGCTTAGCCATCCTCATCGACAATTCCTCGCTGATCTCATTTAAAGTATAGTACTTCCCCGAATGCGTCGGATACTCTATTTTGAAATCATCCCCATAGTAATGATGGAAACGCTGTAAAGACTCGATCAGCAGGAAATTCACCGGCGTCCATACCGGACCCCGCCAGTTGGAGTTGCCCCCGAATAAAGGGACATTGGACTCCGCCGGAGTATATTTTATCGTCAGCATCGTGCCATCCCCCTTCAATAATTCATAGGGATGCTTCTCGTGGTACTTTGATAAAGACCTTACGCCAAAATCGCTGAGGAATTCCATTTCGTCCAGCATACGATAAAGGATGCGTTTGATCCGATGCCCCCGTAACAAAGACAACAGGTGCTTCTCCTCTGACCCCTTTTCATGCCAGCGCGATACCAGCGCGGCAAGATCCGGGCGATGGTCGAATAACCATTTCAGACGCTTGGCAAACTCCGGCAGGGATTGCAGCAGCTCGTCGTCGATGACCTCGACGGCAAACATCGGGACCAGACCCACCATCGATCTTATCCTCATACGGATGCTCACGTCCGCGGGCAGCCGCAGCGTATCGTAGTAGAACTCATCATCATTGTCCCAGAGACCGGCAGTGCCCGTACCCAGGCTGGCCATAGCCGCAGCAATATGCAAAAAGTGCTCGAAGAACTTATTGGCCATGTCCTGGTAGACAGGATTCATCATGGATAGCTCCAGGGCGATCCGCATCAGGTTCAGCGAATACGTGGCCACCCAGCTCGTACCATCCGCCTGCTCCAGCCGCGAGCCATCCGGCAGTCGCATGTTCCGGTCGAACACCCCGATATTGTCCATGCCCAGGAACCCCCCTTCAAAGATATTATTGCCCTCCTCGTCCTTTCTGTTTACCCACCAGGTGAAATTCAACAACAGCTTGTGAAAAACGGTCTCCAGGAATATGATATCCCCCTTCCCTCCATTCTGATGCTTGTCTATTTCATAGACCCGATAGGCAGCCCAGGCATGCACCGGCGGATTGGTGTCGCCGAACGCCCACTCGTAGGCCGGCAGCTGACCATTCGGATGCATATACCAGTCATGCGTCAGCAGCATCAGCTGATGTTTGGCAAAGTCGGCATCTATCAGCGCAAAGATGATACAATGGAAGCCCAGGTCCCAGGCAGCATACCAGGGATACTCCCACTTGTCGGGCATGGAAATGATATTGCTGTTCTTGAGATGGTTCCATTCGCGATTACGACCCTTCAGCCGTTCCGGCGAAGGCGGCGGCTGCGCCGGATCGCCCTTCAGCCACTCTTCCACGTTAAAGTAATACAGCTGTTTGTTCCACAACATGCCGCTGAACGCCTGACGCTGCACCATCTTTTCATCTTCATTCTTCATATCCGCCTGCACCTCTGCATAGAAGTCATCGGTTTCCTTTATCCGCGTGGCAAAGATCTCGTCAAAATCGTGGAAAGGACTGGTGTTATTACAGGCGTTTTGCAGCCGCAGCCGGATAGTCACCGAGCCTCCGCCAGGAATATCCTTCTCATAATTCAGCACCGCCTTCGTGCCTTGCTGATAGTTTACCGCATGCTCATTGCGATGTATGATATATTCCTGAACACCATCTTTGAAATACCCTGATCTGTCAACGCCATACAGCTTCTTCATGTTCGTCTCATTGTCGCAGAACAGCTGACTGTCCGTCTCATCCCCATAAAGCGTAAACTCTCCCAGCTCCCTGTGTTCGAGAATGATATCGCCTTCATTGGAAGTCATCATGCGCGGCTTATAATCATCGTTACCCCAGCTCCAGGTATTGCGGAACCAGATAGTAGGCAGGATATGCAAAGGAGCAGTTTCCTTCCCCCGGTTGTGCACCGTTATCCGGACAAGGATATCTTCCATGTCCGCCTTTGCATATTCGATAAAAACGTCGAAATATTTGTCCTCATCGAAGATCCCCGTATCCATCAACTCGAATTCAGGCTGCTCCCGGGTTCGCTTTTTGTTCTCCTTCACCAGCCAGTCATAAGGGAAGGCTTCCTGCGGATACTTATAGAGCATCTTCATATAGGAGTGGGTAGGAGAGGAGTCGAGATAATAATACAGCTCCTTCACATCCTCCCCATGATTGCCCTCATAGCCGGTCAGACCAAACAGCTTATCTTTTATGATCGGGTCTTTTTTATTCCAGAGACCGACGGAAAAACAGATCCGCTGCCGTTTGTCCGATATCCCGCCAATGCCCTCTTCTCCCCATCGCCAGGCCTTACTGGCAGCCATATCATGCGTGGTATAGGTCCAGGCCTGCCCGTCGGCGCTGTAGTCTTCCCTGACCGTGCCCCACTGTCTGTCTGAAACATAAGGACCCCATAATTTCCAGTCCGGTATCTTTAATCTGTCTTTTTCCATATTATCATCCATTAGTGCTAAATCCAGGATACAGCGTCATTCCGCCATCTACAAATAAAGTGGTGCCATTTACATAATCCGAGTCATCACTGGCCAGCCACACCGCGGCATTGCCAATATCCTCAACTGCTCCAACGCGGTTATAAGGAATTAGTTCGAGCAATTTCTTTTCAGCCGCTGGCGTATCCCAGGCATCGTGATTTATCGGCGTCCTGATAGCGCCAGGCCCAATGCTGTTGATTCGTATCTTGTAGGGTGCATACTCCTGCGCAATGCTCTTCATCATCATCATGATCCCTCCCTTGCTTGCCGCATAGTTCGCATGCCCCGCCCAGGGTATGACCTCATGTACGCTGCTCATACAGATTATTTTCCCCGCAGCCTTCGATCTCGCAGGGACGAGACCCCTTCGCAGATATTCCCGGATGGCTTCACGCGCACAAAGGAACTGCCCGGTAAGATTTACACCCAGCACAAAATTCCACTGCTCCAGGCTCATCTCATGAAAAGGAGAGTCCCGCTGCAGCCCGGCATTGTTCACCAGGATGTCCACCGTTCCGAGATCCTTCACAACGTCGGCAAACATCCTTCGAACCTCCGCCTCCTTGCTGACATCACACTGATAGATGATGCCGCTGCCACCCTGACCTTTTATTTCCTCCAGCACAGCCGCCGCAGCTGCTTCCGAACCACTCGCCGGATAATTCACAACTACCCCTGCTCCCGCCGCCGCCAGCGACTTTGCAACACCCGCTCCAATACCCGAACTCGCTCCCGTAACGATAGCTGTTTGCCCCTTTAATTTTTGCTCCATCGATAGGCCCGTTTTCTTTCATCAAGTTAGTTATTAAATCATTGGGACGACAATCACAGGCGTTATTTATATATAAAAGTTCCAGCCAAATGGGTCTGCAGCACGGCCATAACGAATGTCATCCAACATTTTCTTCAGCTCCATTCCCACGCTGCCCACACCTACGCCGCTCCCTACCACCGGCAACAAATAATCCTTCCCATCAATACCGATCTCCCGGATCGGCGAGACAACAGCCGCAGTGCCCGCACCAAACGCTTCCCGTACCCGCCCCCTCTCCAATCCTTCCCTCAACTCATCCACACTCACCGCCCTTTCCTCTGCCGGGATACCCGCACGGGCCGCCAAAGTCAACAGGCTGTCCCGCGTCACCCCATCCAGTATAGTATCCGTTAGAGGCGGAGTGACCAGCACCCCGTCGATCAGAAAGAAAACATTCATCATCCCCGATTCTTCGATATAGTCATGGTTCTTTCCGTCAGTCCACAATACCTGGTCATATCCTTCCTCCTTTGCCCTTTCCGTAGGATACAAGGCCCCGCCATAGTTGCCGCCGCATTTTGTAAAACCCGTTCCACCCTGCACGGCCCGGACATATTCACGCTCCACCCTCACCCGCACCGGCTGAGAGAAATAATCGCCGGCCGGCGAACAAACGACCGCAAATTTATAGCTGTCCGCAACCTTTACCTTTAGCTTCGTATCGGTGGCTATCTGGAATGGCCTGATGTATAAGGCGCTCCCGGCCTGCCCCGGGACCCAATCCCTGTCCAGCCCGACCAGCCGGCGAAGACCCCCGATAAAGACCTCCCGCGAAACCACCGGCATACACATTCTTGTCGCAGACCTCACCATCCGCTGATAGTGTTTTTCAGGCCGGAAGATATGTATCCGCCCATCCTCCGTCCGGAATGCCTTCATTCCCTCAAAGATGGTCTGCCCATAATGAAAAGCCAGTGTGGTAGGCAAAAGAGAAAAGGGCCCGAATGGAACGATCTCCGGCTCCAGCCAGCGGCCTTCCCTATAGTCACAGACCAGCATATGATCCGAGTTGTAAGCTCCCAGTTCTGGATTATTCAGGTTGATCATAAAAGTCGTTTTAGGACAAAGTTCTATAAGTATGTAGTAAAATAACAGATGCAGATTTATGATTTTTGAGGGTAACAGATGCCGGAATTTCCGCCTTCCCGGGCAATGATTATGACCGTTTGACGTTAGTATACATACTCTTAACTCCAATATGTACTTATGAAAAAAAACCTCTATCTGTTAACCTTCTCTGTACTATTATTTTCAGCCTGTAGCAAAAAGGACAAACCCGCTCCGCCGCCCCCCACACCCACCGGTACAGGGGTAGGAACAGCCGTCGGTAAACAGTTGTCCGCTACCGATAGCCTGAGCAGCTTTAATTCTTATTATAAGACGACCACTCTCAGCGATCAGGATGTCGCAACAGGTATTACCATTTTTGCTCCTGCCAACAGCACATTCGGCAGCGGCCAGGTCCTGGCAAATGGCGGGCTGCCGGATTCTTCCCAGCTAAAGGATTATATAGTAAAAGGCCTTTTAAAAGCCGCTGACCTGACAGATAATAAGACCCTTACCACCCTGAGCGGGAAAACATTGACCGTCACCGTTAAAGGAAGCGAGGTCCGTGTCAATGGCGTACTGATCAACCTTGCATCCGTCTTTACAGGGGATGGATTTATTATCTACAGCGCTTCCCGCCTGTGGAATGCAGCGGCTGTTTTCTCCTATACGGTATGGGACGCCACCCAATGGTCCGCTTCCAAACCAAAAGGAGACCCGGCGACAGCAGCCGGCGTTGCCCTCTATACCACCCAGGCCGACTATGCATCCGGCGCAAAAGCTGTTTATTCGGTCACGACAGACAATAACGGCGTAGCAACCTTCAGCGGGGTAAGACCAGGAGCCTACTATGTCGTCGCTTCAAAAGGGCCGGTCAACAACGTATTCAACGTTTATAACGAGACCCTTAACAATGCTTATTTTGGGTACGCATCCGACAACGTCATCGACAGCATCGGCAATATCAAATGGAAAGACCTCAATGGGGACGGCATCATTACTTCACTGGATATGGTTGCTGTACCGGCATTGACAATACAGGCAACTAAAGACAGCTCGTCGAATGGTATTATACTGATCGGGTATGTAACGAAGCCGCTCCAGACTGCCGCCGACGCTCAGAATATTCTGAACAGCTCCTATTCAGGTCTTCTCCTGGCCTACTCCAGCATGGTGGTGCTGGACGGCATGCTCAGCGATGATGCAGACTGCTCAACCCAGCCGAATTATTGCACGTACGATAATTTTGCAATTTTGCCGTCAGACCCCAATATAGCTACGCTGTGGAGCGGCACCTACAGCCTCATCGGTGGTCTCAACCGCGTGATAAAGGATGTGCCGGCAATCGATATCGCCGCAGACCAGAAGGCCGACCTGATCGCACAGGCCAAAGGCTTGCGCGGATATATTTATCTTGTGATGAGCCAGTACTTCGGAAACCTGCCCATTCACAATGATATCTCTTCCACCTTATTCCCGGGTATCAGCAGAAACCCGATAACGGATGTATACAATCAGATCATCAGCGATCTCACGGCTGCTGCCGCAGACCTCCCTGCTACACGCGCAACCGGCCCGGTCCAGCTGACAAAGCCGGCAGCCTATGGCCTGCTCGCAAAA
>Ga0310811_10008028_pt1 | contig 13559 bp, 13 predicted proteins | sample YCmetagenome_FD_207642 | JGI IMG/M metagenome (GOLD analysis project Ga0310811, IMG submission 207642) | Soil microbial communities from experimental microcosm in Duke University, North Carolina, United States - YC | ecosystem: Engineered > Artificial ecosystem > Soil microcosm > Unclassified ... | reverse complement strand
GTGGGCCTGCAGCTCGTCCACCAGGGCCGGCTCGACCCCGACGATCCCGGCGCGCTGGAGGCGTTCACGACCTCCGTGCTCCGCGCCCATCCCCACGTGAGCTGGGTGAGCTACGGCGACCGGCGCGATCGCTTCGTCGGCGCCTGGCGCGACGAGCGCGCCAACGTCTACGTCAACCACAGCTTCCCGGTCGGGGGGCGCATCAAGCTCGAGGAGGACCGCCTGCTGCCCGACGGCAGGCGCGAGCCGGTGCGACGCTCCGACGACCACAAGTATCGTCCCTCGGAGCGCCCGTACTTCCGCTCGGCCCAGGGCCAGCGCGACATCACCTGGACCGAGCCCTACGAGTTCTACGCCGGCGGCGGCCTGGGTATCACCTGCGCCGCGCCGCTGCTCGACGCGACCGGCGTGGTGCGCGGTGTGTTCACCGTCGACTTCTCGCTCGACCGACTGGCCGGCACGCTCGAGGATCTGGAGGTCTCCCCGAACGGCCGCGTCTTCATCGCCACCGGACAGGGGACGGTGCTGATCGGACGGCGCGGCTCGGGCGCCTCGCGTGCGGAGGTCATCGACGCCGAGCTGGCCGCGGCCACCGCCCAGCGCGCGCCGCTCGAGCGCGAGGCCACCTTCGAGTTCGAGCACCACGACGAGCGCTACCTGGGCCGGGCGGTGCCGCTGGCCGTCGGCACCCTGCGCTGGCTGGTCGAGGTGGTCGTGCCCGAGCACGACTACACCGCGCAGATCGACGCCGAGGCCCGGCTGGCCGCGCTGCTCGGGCTGCTGGCGCTGGGACTGGCGCTCGGCGCGGGCATCGCGGTGGCGGGCTGGATCGGGCGGCCGCTGCGCGAGCTGGCCCAGGTGGCCCGGCGCATCCGCAACGGCGAGCTGAACGTGACGGCGGTGCCGAGCAGCCATGACGAGATCGGCGTGCTGGCGCGGGCGATGAACGACATGGTCCGCGCGCTGCGCGATCGCGACTTCATCCGCGAGACGCTCGGTCGCTACGTGAGCCCCGAGCTGGCCGAGCAGGTGCTACGCAACCGCGAGTCGCTCACCATGGGCGGCGAGGTGCGCGAGGTCGCCATGCTGATGTCCGACCTGCGCGGCTTCTCCGAGCTCTCGGCGCGGCTGGGCCCCGCGGCGATGATCACGCTGCTCAATCGCTACCTGGCCCGGATGACGCCGGTCATCCTGCAGCACCGCGGCGTGATCGACGAGTTCATCGGCGATGCGATCTTCGTGCTCTTCGGCGCCCCGTTCAGCCGCCCCGACGATGCCGAGCGGGCGGTGCGCTGCGCGGCAGCCATGCAGGAGGCGCTGACGACGCTCAACCAGGAGAGTGGCAGCTACGGCCTGCCCGAGCTGAGCATGGGCATCGGCGTGCACATCGGCCACGTCGTCGCCGGCAACATCGGCAGCCCCGACCGCATGAAGTATGGCGTCGTCGGGCCCGACGTGAACCTGACGGCGCGCATCCAGTCCATCACCGCCGGCGGCGAGGTGCTGCTCTCGCCCGCGATGCTCGCGCGCGTGTCCTCGATCGTGAGCGTGTCGCCAGGACGGCTGGAGCGCGTGAAGGGGCTCGACGAGGCGATCACCGTGCACCGGCTGCTGGAGGTCAAGGGCGCGGTGCAGGAGAAGCCGGCGTGAGGCTGCTGGTGATCCGCCACGCCAGCGCGGTCCCGGCCGGGACGCCCGGCATCGCGGACGACGATCGTCCGCTCACCGCTCGTGGGCGTAGCCGGTTCAGGCGGGCGGCGCGGGGCCTGGCGCGCATCGCCCACCGGCCCGATGTGCTGCTGACGAGCCCACTGCCGCGAGCCAGCGCCACGGCGGCCATCGCGGCGAAGGCCTTCGGGCAGGTCGAGCCAACCGTTGCCGAGGCGCTGGCGCACGGCAGCCTCGCCGAGATCGTCACCCTCCTGGGGCGCCAGCCGACGGACGCCATCGTGGCGGTGGTGGGTCACGAGCCGACCGTCAGCGGACTCGTTGCGCGCCTGCTCGGCGGGGGCTCTCCCGCCGCCTTTGCCTTCAAGAAAGGAGGGGCCGCCCTGGTCGATCTCCCCTCTGGCCCCCGAGGGTCCGGAAGCCTGGTCTGGTTTATAAAGCCTCGAATTCTCAGACGTCTCGCCAGCTCCTGAGCCTGCGGGCGCGGCGGCCCGCCGCGTGGTACGATCCGATCCCTGGCAGTTCTGCCGGGGTCGATCTCCCCCAGGAGGTGTCATGGCTCACCCCGCCGAGGTCACGTCGATCCAACGAACGCGTACGCTCGCGATCGACGTGGGTGGCAGCGGCCTGAAGGCCTCGGTCGTGGACGACGCGGGCCGCATGTTGACCGACCGGGTGCGCGTGGACACCCCGGTGGGGCGCCCGCCCAGGGAGATCGTCGAGGCGCTCTCCCGGCTGGTCGCGCCGCTGGGGGCCTTCGACCGGGTGTCGGTGGGCTTCCCGGGAGTGGTGCGGCACGGCCGGGTGCTGACGGCGCCCAACCTCGACAACAAGGGATGGAAGGGCTATGACCTCGCCGGCGCGCTGGGGCGGGCGCTCGGCAAGCCGGTGCGCGTGGCCAACGACGCCGACGTGCAGGGGCTGGCGGTCATCGCCGGCAAGGGTGTCGAGATGGTCGTGACGCTCGGGACGGGCTTCGGCACCGGGCTCTACCTCGAGGGCCGGCTGGCACCCCACCTCGAGCTGTCGCACCACGTGTTCCGCAAGGGCGAGACGTACGACGAGCAGCTGGGCAACGCCGCGCGCAAGCGGGTGGGCAATCGCAAGTGGAACCGGCGCGTGCGCAAGGCGGTCCGCGTCCTGCGCGCGCTGACGAACTTCGATCACCTGTACATCGGCGGCGGCAACGCGAAGAAGATCGATTTCGAGCTGGACCCCGACGTGACCGTGGTGTCCAACGATGCCGGGCTCAAGGGCGGCATCGCGCTCTGGCACGACTGACCGCGCCCGGGCTCGTCACGATTCTGTAATTTGACCCGATGAGTCGGAGGCGGCAGGATGCCGGCCGGGTGCAGGAGCTCGTTGCGGTCGTCGACCTCGGCTCGACTGCCGTCCGCATGCTGCTGGCTCGCGTGACGCCGGCCGCGCGCTTTCAGATCCTGGCACAGGAGCGTGTTCCCACGCGTCTGGGTGGCGGCGTTCCCGGAACCTTGCCCGGACGGGCGGTGACGGCCACCCTGCGGGCCGTGCGGCGCTTCTTCCGCCGGTACACCGCGCCGGGATCCGGGCCGCGCGTGGTGGCGGTGGCGACCTCGGCGGTCCGGGATGCGCGCAATCGCGAGCGGCTGCTGGCGCCGCTGCGCTACAAGGAGGGGATCGAGGTGCAGGTGCTGAGTGCGCACGACGAGGCGCGCCTGGGCGTCGAGGCCGCGCTGGAGAGCTTGCCGATCCGCAACGCCGTGGTTCTCGACCTCGGCGGATCGAGCCTGCAGCTCAGCCGCGTGCGCAATCGCCAGGTCGTCTCCTCCACCAGCGTGCCGCTGGGGGCCGTGCGCACGACGCGGCGCTTCCTGCACCACGATCCGCCGAGCGCCCGTGAGCTGCGGGCCCTGCGCGAAGAGATCCGCGCCCAGCTCCGGACGACGTTGCCGCCGGCCACGCCGGGCGAGGTGATCGTGGGCCTGGGCGGCACGGTCCGCACGATCGCCAGCATTCACATCCGGGGTCACCGCGACGAGCGGCGGCACCGGCACGGCATGCGCATGGAGCAGGCCGACGTCACCGCCATCCGCGAGCGGCTCGAGCATCTGTCGCCGCGGCGGCGGCGCCGGGTGCTGGGGGTGCGGGCCGAGCGGGCCGACATCATCGTGGCCGGCGCGGTCGTGATCGAGGAGGTCCTGGTGTTCGGCGGCTATCGGGCGCTGGTGGTGTGCACGCGCGGTGTTCGCGACGGCCTGCTCCTGCGCGAAACCTTCAACGGCCGGATGTGAGCACGGAGTCGTGATGGACGCCAACGCGTTCGTGAACCGCGAGCTGTCGTGGCTGGAGTTCAACCGGCGCGTGCTGGAGGAGGCCCAGGATCCCTCGGTGCCGCTGCTGGAACGCGTGAAGTTCCTGTCGATCTTCAGCTCGAACCTCGACGAGTTCTTCATGGTCCGCGTGGCCACGCTCAAGCGGCGCCTGCACGCCGGCGAGACGACCGCGGGGCCCGACGGCCTCACCGTGGGCGAGGCGCTGGCCTCGGTCTCGGCGCGCGTGCACGAGCTGGTGGACGAGCAGCACCGTTGCTTCCTGCAGGAGGTGCAGCCGCTGCTGGGCGCCGAGGGCATCGTGCTGCTGCGGCCCAAGGAGCTGACGGGCGAGCAGCAGCGCTTCCTCGAGGAGTACTTCCGGCGGACCGTGCTGCCGGTGCTCACGCCGCTGGCCGTCGATCCTGGCCATCCGTTCCCGTATCTCGGCAACCGGTCGATGTGCCTGGTCGCCTCGATCCGTCCCGCCGCGCCCTCGGCGCTGCCCCACAGCTCGCTGGCCATCATCCACATCCCGAGCCAGGTGCTGCCGCGGTTCGTGCCGCTGCCCGACGCCCACGGCCGGCACGTCTTCATCCTGCTGGAGGACGTCATCCGGCTGCAGCTGCCGAGCCTCTACAGCGGCTACGACATCCTCTCCAGCCACGCCATCCGCGTGACCCGTGACGCCGACCTCACGATGCGGGCGCGGCCGGAGGACCTGCTGGCCAGCGTGGAGGAGAGCCTGCGCGAGCGGCGCCTGGGCAGCGCGGTGCGCCTGCAGTACGACGCCGACCTGCCCTCCGACGTGCTGGCGCTGCTGACCGACGAGCTGGAGCTGCAGCCCGAGGACCTCTACGAGGGCGAGGGCTTCACCGCCTTCTCCGACCTCATGCAGCTCTACGCCGGCCTGGACGTGCCGCGCCTGCGTGATGCCCCACGCGTGCCCCATCCGGTGCCGGCGTTCGAGGCTGCGCCGGACCTGTGGAGCGCCATCCGCGCCCGCGACGTGCTGGTCCATCACCCGTATCACAGCTTCGATGCGGTGACGCGCTTCGTGCGCGAGGCGGCCGTGGACCCCAAGGTGCTCGCGATCAAGATGACGCTCTATCGCGTCAGCCCCGCCTCGCCCATCGCGCACGCGCTGCACACGGCGGTGGAGCACGGCAAGGAGGTCGCCGTGCTCGTCGAGCTGCAGGCGCGCTTCGACGAGGAGGCGAACATCCGCTGGGCCCGGGCCCTGGAAGAGGTGGGCGCCCACGTCGTGTACGGCCTGGTCGGCTACAAGACGCACTGCAAGGCCTGCCTGATCGTGCGCCAGGAAGCCGACGGCATCCGCCGCTACTGCCACCTCGCCACCGGCAACTACAACGTGCGCACCGGCGGGATCTACGAGGACCTCGGCCTGTTCACCAGCCGCGAGGACTTCGGCGAGGACCTCACGCAGCTCTTCAACCTGCTCACGGGGTACACGCGGCCCCACGGCTTCCGCCACCTGGTGATGGCGCCCACCAACCTGCGTGACGCGCTAGTCGAGCGCATCCGCCGCGAGGCCGCGCACGCGCGGGCCGGCCGGCCCGCCCGCATCATCGCCAAGCTCAACGCGCTGGTCGATCGGCGGCTGATCGAGGAGCTGTACGCGGCCAGCGCGGCCGGCGTGCGGATCGATCTGATCGTGCGCGGCATCTGCTGCCTGCGCCCGGAGGTGCCGGGGCTGTCCGACAACATCCGCGTGATCTCGATCGTCGATCGCTACCTCGAGCACGCCCGCGTCTTCTGCTTCGACAACGCCGGCTCGCCGGAATACCTGCTGGCCTCGGCGGACTGGATGCCGCGCAACCTCGACCGCCGGGTCGAGATCGCCTTCCCCGTGCTGGACCCGGCGCTGCAGGCGCGCGTGCGCCAGATCCTCGACATCCAGCTCGCCGACACCGTGAAGGCGCGCCGGATCCTCGGCGACGGCACCTCGGTGCGCGTGGCCGGTGAGGGCCGCCCGCCCCTGCGCTCGCAGGATCGGCTCTACGAGTTGACGGCCCCCGGCGGTCCGCTCGCGTAGAATCCCCGGCATGGCCGGGGATCAGCTCCAGCGGCGACTCGCCCTGGCGGGCGCCTGGCTCTTCGCGGTCGGCATGGTCACCGGCGTGTGGGCGGCGATCGTCATCACCGAGCGCATCACCGTCGAGCTCCCCCGACTGGCGCTGGCCGCCCACCTCAACGCGCTGCTCGGCGGCCTCTGGCTCATCGCCGTCGCCGCCACGCTCGACATGCTCCGCTACGGCGAGGTGGGCCGGCGGCGGCTGGCCTGGGTGGTGACGGTGCCGGCCTGGGGCAACTGGTTCATCACCCTGCTCGCGTCGATCCTGGGCGTCACCGGCCTCGAGTACACGCGCGGCGATCCCGCCAACAACGCGGTGGCGGCGCTGCTGCACTCGGTGGTGGTGCTGCCCTCGCTGGTCGGCGCGACGGCGTGGGCGTGGGGGCTGGGCAGAAAGCGCTGAGGGGCGACGCTAGCGGCGCAACGACTCGCGGGCGCGCTCGACGGCGGACTGCACGCGCCCCAGCTCGGCACCGGTGAAGTCGCGCATCTCGGTGGCCAGGGCCAGCAGCAGATCGATGCTGCCGAGCGTGGCGCTGGCCTCGGCCGCACGTCCGAGCGCAGCGTCGCGGGCGCCGGCGATCGCGGCGTCCTCCAGGCGCATGCCGGTCGAGGCGCGCGAGACGCTGTTCATCCGGCGCACCGCCTGGAACACCGCGAGCGCCAGATCGCGCCAGGGATCGGCGGAGGCCGCCACCGTGGCCGTGGCGCCGCTGGCCTCGGCCTGGGCCAGGCCGGCCATGATGGCGCGCTCCAGGTAGACGAAGTCGAATGGTTTGGCGACGTAGTCGAGGGCGCCGAGCTTCAGGGTGTCGCGGGCCAGGCCCACGTCCTCGTTGGCGGTGACCATGATGACCGCCACGTCGGGGGCGATGCCGCGGATCCGGCGCAGGGTCTCCACGCCGTCGAGGCCGGGCATGCGCACGTCCAGCAGCACCAGATCCGGCGTGCTGCGCTGGACCTGGGCGAGCGCTTCTTCGCCGTCACCGGCCGTCTCCACCGCGTAGCCCTGCTCGGTGAAGTACTCGCTGAGCACCTCGCGGACCGACTGCTCGTCGTCGACGATGAGGATGCGCCCGAGGCCTGGGCTCGCCATCAGGAAGAAAGTGTAGCAGGATCGCCCCTCGAGGAGGAACGCCCCTGCGCGCGCGACACCTCGTGCTGGCGGTGGTCGTGGCCCTCCTGTGGGGCACCGCCTTCGTCGCCGGTGTCGGCGCTGGTGCCGGTGGGCCTGACGCTGTTCGCCGGCCAGTTCCTCTTCCAGTTCTTCGGGATCGCGCAGGGGATGCCACCGGGCCTGGCCGCCATCGTCGTGCACACGCAGGCGCTGTTCACCATTGCCTTCGCCGCGCTGCTGCTGGCCGAGCGCCCCACGGCCCGGCAGTGGCTGGGCGCCGTCGTGGCCCTGTCCGGCCTGGCGCTGATCGCGCTCACGGTGGGCGGCGACGTCCCGCTCGCCGCCTTCGTGCTCACGCTCGGCTCGCCGGTGAGCTTCGGCCTCGGCAACGTTCTCCTCAAGCGCCTGGGACCGGTCGACATGCCGGCGCTCATCGCCTGGCTCAGCCTGGTGCCGCCGCTGCCGGCGCTGGCGCTGTCGATCACGCTGGATGGGCCCGGGGCGCTGCCGCGGGGATCGGGCAGGCCTCGGGGGCTGGGATCGCCGCCGTGCTGTTCCTCGGCGTCGTCGCGACCACGATCGCGTACGCCATCTGGGGCGCGCTGCTGCGACGCTACCCCGCGGCGGTCGTCGGCCCGTTCACCTTGCTGGTCCCGTTCGTCGGCGCCGCGGCCTCGGCGGCGGTCTTCGGCGAGCGCTTCGGCGTCACCCGGCTGGTGGGGATGCTCGTGGTGCTGGTGGGGCTGGCGGTTATCGTCCTGCCCCGGGCGGCGGCCGCGTCGATGGCGCGCGCGGCCGGTGTCGAGACGGGCCAGTGAGCGGCACCGAGGCCACGCCGCCGATTGGCGGAGCGCGCCGGCCGCGCGATACTGCGCGCCAGGAGGAGTCGCGATGGACGCCGTGAAGGACGCCAGCCATCTCTACGAGGTCGAGCGCCGCGCGCGCCACGCCGAGCGCCCGGGCTTCCGCATCACCGAGCTGCAGATCTCGCCGACCCAGCAGGTGCCGTGGCACTACCACACGCGCACGCAGGACACCTTCTACGTCCTGGAAGGCCATCTCCGGGTCTTCTGCCGCGATCCCAAGGAGGAGATCCGCCTGGGCCCCGGCGAGACCTACACGGTGCGGCCGGGCCGCGCACACCTGGTCGTCAACGGCGGCGCCACCTCCGCGACCTTCCTGGTCCTGCAGGGCATCGGCGAGTACGACTACGTGCCGCTGACCGCGCCCTAGAGTGCCGCCACGAGCGTCCGCGCGCTCGACCGGGTGGCGACCAGTGTCGCGTTACTCGATGACCTGATCCGCCCGAGCCAGCAGGGATGAGGGAATCGCCAGGCCAAACGCCTTGGCGGTCTTGAGGTTGATGACGAGATAGAACTCGGTGGGTTGCTGCACGGGTAAGTCGGCTGGCCTGGCGCCCCTCAGGACTCTATCCACGTATGTCGCGGCACGGCGCCCGAGGTCGGGGAAGCTGGGGCCATAGGACATGAGACCGCCAGCCTCCACGAACTCACGGAAGAAGAATATCGCAGGCAATCGATGCCTGGCCGCCAGGCGGCCCAGGTGTTCACGCTCGTCAAGAAACATTCCACTCGGCACGACGATGAGACCGCCGACCTTCTCGCGCGCCATCGCGGCGAACAATCCCTCGAACTCCTGGGCGCTCTGTGCATCAAAGCGTCGCAGGGACACGCCCGCCGACTGCGCGGCCATGTGCGCATCTGCGACAATGTCGTTGACCGTTGCTGTGCTCGGAACCCCGGGCTGTAGCAGCAGGGCAGCCCTCGTCAGCGTGGGCACGGCCTCCTTCAAGAACTCGAACCGTTTGCGTGTGAGCTCTGCACCGAGAAACGACCAGCCCGTGATATTGCCGCCGGGATGAGCGAGATCCGAGACAACGTGACTCCCGATCGGATCCGCGACAGCGTTGAAGACGATCGGAATCGTTGTCGTCGCTTGCTTGGCGGCCAGAGCCGCCGGTGTGGTCTCGGTAAAGATCGCGTCCACTCCGAGACGGACGAGCTGGTCGGCGAGTCCCGGTAGTCTCGCGGCGATTCCATTCGCGAATCGCCATTCGATCCTCAGGTTCCCTCCTTCCATCCAGCCGAGGTCTCGCAGGGCTTGCAGGAACGGCCGACGCGGGGGAAACGGGTTGGAGGCAGACAGGAGTGACAGGAAACCCAGCCGATACGACCTGCCCTGGGGTTGCGCCTCGCAGGTGTACGGCGCCGCGAGTGCTCCGGCCAGCGACGTCCTCAGAAAGCGGCGTCGGTCCATGCGGGATGGTGTCGCAAACGTGATCGGCGGTCAACGGCCCTACGATTGCCGCCAGCTCCGCTCAGTTCTTCACCGAGCCGGCGGTCAAGCCCGCCACGTAGTAGTCCACGAAGAACGAGTAGATGATCGCCACCGGTATCGAGCCCAGCAGCGCCCCCGCCATCAGCTGGCCCCAGTAAAACACGTCACCCCGGATCAGCTCCGTGACCACGCCGATCGGCACCGTCCGCACCTCGCTCTTGGCCAGGAAGATCAGCGCATACAGGAACTCGTTCTGCGACAGGGTGAACGAGAAGATCGCCGCCGACAGCAGGCCCGGTGTGCACAGCGGCAGCACGATGCGCGTCATGGCCTGGAAGCGGCTGGCGCCGTCGATGCGCGCCGCTTCTTCCAGCTCGCGCGGCACGCTCTTGAAGTAGCCCATGAGCAGCCAGGCGCTGAACGGGATGAGCAGGGTCGGGTAGGTGAGCATCACCGCGGTCAGGGTGTTGCCGAGCTCGAGGCGGTTGATGATGTCCGACATCGGGATGAACAGCAGTGGCTGGGGCACCAGGTACGTCGCGGCCACGCCGATCGCCACCACCGCGGCACCCGGGAAGCGCATGCGGGCCAGCGGGTACGCCATCATCGTGCCCAGCAGCACGGACACCACCGTGGTGACGATCGCCACCAGCATGGTGTTGTACGTCCAGGTCAGGAAGTTCGTCTCCCACAGCAGGTCGATGTAGTGCTTCAAGGTCGGCTGGTAGACGACCAGCGGCATGATCTTCTGGCTGTACAGCTCGCGGTTGGGCTTGATGGACGTGATGAGCATCCAGTAGAAGGGGAACAGCATCAGCACGACGAAGACCGCCAGCGGCAGGTAGAGCCGCCGCGTGCGCGCCCAGAGCCCCTGTCCACCGACCATCACGACTGCGGAGGCCCCCCCGGGGACGGGGCCCGCGACGGGACGAGCGTGGCGCGCGTCATTCGCGCCGCAGGTAGATCGTGAGGCCGACGATCAGCACGGCCAGCGCCGGCAGCATCGCCAGCGCGACGGCGGCGCCCATCCCGAGCTGGCCGGCCGACATGCCGATATCGAAGGCCCACGTCGAGAACACGTGGGTGGCGTTGGCCGGCCCGCCGTGGGTGAGGGCATAGATGAGCTGGAAGTCGCCGAAGGTGAAGATGACCGAGAACATCGTGACGATGATCAGCACCGGCTTGATGACCGGCAGGGTCACGTACAGAAAGCGCTGGGTCGTCGTCGCCCCGTCGATGGCGGCGGCCTCGTAGAGATCAGGCGAGATCGTCTGCAGGCCGGCCAGCAGGGTGATGCCGTAGAAGGGCATGCCGCGCCAGGTGTTGACGACGACCAGCGACCACATCGCCAGCGAGGCGTTGCCGAGGAAGGAGTACCCGCTGGAGATGATGCCGCCGTGCACGAGCAGCCAGTTCACCACGCTGAAGGTCGGGTCGAGGATCCACATCCAGGCGATGGTGGAGAGCGCGGTGGGCACGATGAACGGCAGCAGCAGGAACGCCCGCGTGAGGTTCTTGCCGCGGAAGCTCTGGTTCATCACCAGGGCCATGCCGAGCCCGCCGACCAGCTTCAAGACCGTGGTCACCGCCACGTAGAAGAACGTGTTGCGCGTGACCTGCCAGAACACGGCGTCGTGGGCCAGCGTGACGAAGTTGGCCAGGCCCACGAAGATGCCGGTGCTGGCGACACGCCGATCTTGAAGACTCAGGAAGATGCCGTAGAAGAACGGATAGGCGACGAACGCGAGCAGGAAGAGCACCCCCGGGCTCAGCATGAGCCACGAGAAGAACCCTTCCCGCTCGAGCAGGCCGCGTAGCGTGAACGGCCGGCTGGCGACCGGGTGCGCCAGGGAGGCCGGCCGGACCGCCATCGCTTACTTCGCTTTGTAGATCTGCTTCAGCTGGGCGGCGGCGGTGGCGATGACGTCCTTCGTCGAATCACCCCGGCACGCCTTGGCGAACATGTCGACCAGCACGTACTTGGCCACGCTCTCCGACATCTGGTGCCCAGCCGGGCCCGGCCAGCCGTGCAGTCGCGAGGTCTTCAGCGACTCCTTGTACGGCAGGTAGCGCGGCTCGTTGTTCCACATCGGGTGGCTGTCGTACTTGGCCAGGAACGGCGCGTAGTAGCAGTCGCCGGACACCAGCCAGCGCGAGAGCTGCTTGTCGTCGTAGAGCCAGCGCAGGAACGCCTTGGCCGCGACCGGATCGGAGGCGTGGGTCATGAGCGCGTGGGACTGCGGATTGAAGACGTGGAACCGGCCCTTGGGCCCCTGCGGGTTCAGCGCGTGGTCGGTGACCTTGGCGATATCCGGGAAGTCGCGCTTGCCGACGACCAGGATGGACGACGCATTGTTGGTGCAGGAGATCTGCTCGCCGAAGAACGCCTTGTTGTTGTTGACGTCGGTCCAGCCCAGCACGTCCTCGAACATCGTCTCCTTGTAGAACTTGCGGCAGAAGTCGACGGCCGCCGCCGTCTCGCTGGAGTCGATGAGGACCGTCTTGCCGTCCTTGTCGACCTCGCGGCCACCGTAGGACCAGAGCAGCGGGTAGAGCCAGCCGTGGTTGTCACCGAAGCCGTGGCCCAGCTCGAAGCCGAACGGATGGCCGGCCTTCTTGAGCAGGCGGCCGGCGGCGAGCAGGTCCTCCCAGCTGTCCGGGAACTTGTTGATGCCCGCCGCCTTGAACCAGTCGGTGCGGTACACCTCGAGCTGGCCGATGTTGCCCCACGGCAGCGCCTTCCACTTGCCGTTGACGACGACCGAGTCGTGGATGTTGTCGTGCCAGGGCCCGAGCTTCTGTCCGATCTCCTTGGCGACGTCGGTGAGGTCGGCCAGGCTCGCATCGAACAGGTGCGGCCAGTTGATGCCGGTGGCGGTGATCTCGGGACCTGACTTGGTCTCGGCGATCGTCGTGAGCCGCGTGAGCATGCTGCCCACGCTGACCGGCTCGTAGTTGATCTTGATCTTGGTGAGCTTCTCGTACTCCGGCGCCAGGGTCTTCACGAAGAAGTCGTCGAACTCCTTGATGAAGGAGCTCTCGTGCACGACGGTCATCGACTTGGGCTGCGCGCCGGCCAGGCGCGGGGCCATGGCGGCGCCGGCGGTGACGAGCGAGACGGTGATGAACTCCCGGCGAGTGCTGCTGCTCATGGTGGCGGCCTCCGTGTCGGTAGTCGGGCGCGCGGCCGAAGCTGACCGGCAAAGTAGGCCAGCCCCGCAGGTCTGTCAAGGGCGGCAGGCCCTTCCCACGAGTGCTCGGGCTCGCGACGCTAGTCTTGAAACCCGAAGAGCCGCCAGCCGGTTGCCTCGCGCCTGGCCACTTCCGGCTCGGACTGCCAGGCCAGGACCGTCACCCAGCCCAGCATCGGGAGCCGGCCGTTGACCTCGCCGGTGGTGTAGACCCAGGCCCCGCCGTTCACCATCTCCACGCGGTCCACGCTCACCCGGGCCTGCAGCTCGCGATAGAGCCCGAACATCGCCTGGAGCTGGTCGCGCAACGCCGCCTTGGTGATCCCGCTGCTGCGGTACCGCTCCGAGACGGCTGCCAGGAGCCCCGCCTGATCGCGCGCCTCGAACTGACGGCGGGCCTGCTCGACGGCGGTGCGCATCTCGGCGACGACGCCCGCCGGCGCCGGCGTGGCGACCAGCGGCGCAGGTGCCTGGGCGAGCGGGCCCGGCGCAGCCCGCCGAGCGGGCAGCCCCGACGTCTCGGCGCGGGCGAGCGGCACGCCGGCGGCGAGCACGAGGAGCGCGATCGATGCGCGCCAGGGGACCATGCTCCGATGATACCGGGTGACCCGCCGACACCCCCGTCTGCGCCCATGTACCATGACGCGCGCAGAGAACTCTCGAGCGAGGAGCGTGAGCACGATGACGGCCTGGAGCGAGATCGAGCAGGGCATCACCCGGGCGCTCGGGCTGCCGCGGCGTCCGGTGGCGGTGACGTTCAGCGATGCGGTCCCCGACGGCGTGGCGGCATTCACGGGCAGCGAGCCGTCCGGCTGCAGCTTCTGGCGCCTGGCCGCGAGCGGGCGCGTCTTCTACACGGTACCGGGCGATCACCACAACTGTCCGATCGGCAGCCACACCCA
>Ga0310811_10008027_pt1 | contig 13559 bp, 10 predicted proteins | sample YCmetagenome_FD_207642 | JGI IMG/M metagenome (GOLD analysis project Ga0310811, IMG submission 207642) | Soil microbial communities from experimental microcosm in Duke University, North Carolina, United States - YC | ecosystem: Engineered > Artificial ecosystem > Soil microcosm > Unclassified ... | reverse complement strand
GCAATTCGAGGCCGCCGGTTTGCGCATGATCGCCGACCATGAAGATGCCGCGGCCGAGCGCGGCGCCACGGCTCGAACAGTCGATCCACGCGACGCTGTATTCATGCTTGCTGTCGAACTCTTCCGACAGTGTGAAGAACTCGTCGAGGTTGTCGAAGCGGATGCTCGTCACCGCGATCTGGCTCGAACGGATCGGCATCAACTGAATTTCGACCCAGGAGATCACGCCGGTGAGCCCGAGCCCGCCGATCGTCGCGGCAAAGAATTCGGCGTTGGTGTCCGGCGAGCACTCGAGCGGCGCGCGCTCTGAGCGCAGCAACGCGAAGCGCCGCACGTGCCGGCCGAACGTGCCTCTCACGTGATGGTTCTTGCCGTGCACGTCGTTGGCGACCGCGCCACCGAGCGTCACGTACTTGGTGCCGGGCGTGACCGGCAGCATCCAGCCGCGCGGCACGGCGACCTGCAGGATTTCGTCGAGCGTCGTGCCGGCTTCCGCGCGCAACACGCCGCTCTGCCAGTCGGCGGAAACCAGCCGATCGAGCGGGCGCGTATGCACGACCTGATCGCTGGCCGCGAGGCAGCTGTCGCCATAGCTGCGACCGTTCCCATACGCGAGCGTGGTGCCGTTCGCGCTCGCTACGCGGGCCCATACCGCCGGCAGATCGTCGCGCCACTGCGCCGGATGGCCTGCTTGCGGGCAATCCGGATAGCGCCCCCAGGATCTGAGCGCCTTCGTCATATGGCGAGCCAGAAGACCAGGCCCATCAGCGCGACGACGAGCAGACTGGTCCGGTCCTTGGCCGCGAACACAACCGGGTCGTCATGCATCAGGCCGCGGTGCGTGATCAGCCACGTGCGGCTGATCCAGTAGAGTAGCAACGGACACGCGAGCCAGATCACCTGCGGATGGCTGTAGAGATGCGTCGTTTGCGAGTCCTGGATATAAAGCGCCAACACCAGCACCGACAGATACCCCGACGCCGCGCCGAGCGACGAAATCATCGACAGATCGTCGGCCACATAGCCGCGCCCGCGCGCCTTTGCGTTGCCGGCCGCGCGCGTCGCATGCAATTCGGCGTAGCGCTTCACGAGCGCGAGACTCAGAAACAGGAACATCGAGAAGGCCAGCAGCCAGAACGTCAGCGTCATTCTGAACGCCGCCGTGCCGGCAATGATGCGGGCGGTATAAAGCATCGCCAGCACCACGACGTCGAGAATCACACGCCGCTTGAGCAGAAACGAATACGCCATCGTCAGCACGTAATAGCCGGCCAGTACTGCGGCAAAGCGCCAGGGCAGCCAGAGCAGCGCACCGGCAAACGCGCAGAGCGCGAACACCGGAAACGCGACGAGCCCCCAGACGATCGACAGCGCCCCCGATGCGAACGGACGCCGCCGCTTGGTCGGGTGATGCCGGTCGTCGTCGAGATCGAGCAGATCGTTCAGCAGATACACGCTCGACGCGCACAGCCCGAACAGCACGAAAGCCAGCACGCCGCGCAGATCGAGTTCGAGCGACGACACCTGATGCGAAGCGAGCAGCGGGATAAAAATCAGCAGATTCTTCAGCCACTGATGCATGCGCAACGCTCTGAGCCAGATGCGCAGCGGATTCTTGCGGGTTTGCAGCACGCTCGCGACGTTGCCGATCTTCTGCGCGCGCCGCTCGACGCCAAACGCTGGGTTCACCACGTACGCACGCTCCGCGGCCTCCCATACGGCAATGTCATCATGCGAGTTGCCCGCGTAGTCGAACCCCTTGTCGCCGAACTCGCGGACCAGCGCGTCGCGCTTGCGGCCCGACGACAGATTGACCTTGCCGTCCGTCGCGAGCGTTTTGTCGAACAGGCCGAGATGGCCCGAAATCGCCTCCGCGTAGCGCGCGTCGCTGGCGGTGGCGAGCACTAGCGAGCGGCCAGCCGAGCGTTCGTGCTTCAGCCATTCGATCACTTTCGGGTCATAAGGCAAGGTCGTCACGTCGACGTGGGTCGCCTCCGCGAGTTTCGCCTTCAGGTGCGCCTTGCCGCCCTGCGCGAGCCACAGCAACGGTCGATAGAAATGCAGCGGATGAGCCTTCAGAAAGGCGAATGCCGTCTCGATCAGCATATCCGATCGTATCAACGTGCCGTCCAGATCGACGGCCAGTGTCTTCCATTGCATTCGGTTAACCTTTCCCCATGTGGTTTCGCGCGACTTCCTGGTAGAGCGCACTATAAGCCTTGCCGAGCGCGTCGCCGGAAAACAGCGTCTCGTAGCGGGCCCGCGCGGCGCGTCCCATCGCGCTTGCGCGCGCCTCGTCATCAAGTAGCGCGTTCATCGCGCGCGCCAGTTCTTGTGGCTGTTCTTTCGCGACGACCCACCCCGTCACCCCATCCTCATTCACGAACGACGTCCCCGATCCCACCTCGCAGCACACCATCGGCTTGCCGAACATTGCGGCTTCGACGAGCACCATGCCGAAAGCCTCCGAGCGCAGGTGGGACGGCAGCACCATCGCGCGGCAACCCTTGAGCAGCGCGACCTTTTCGTCATGCGTGACCTGCCCGGCGAACACGACGTTGCTCGCGCCGTGCTGCTGCGCGAGCGCGGCCAAACGGTCGCGCTCCGGCCCGGACCCGGCGATCACGATTCGCGCCTTGACGTGCCGCGCCGCTTCGACGAGCGTATGCAGCCCCTTGTAATAGCGCAGCACACCGAGCGCCAGAAAATAAGGCTCGCCGGGCGCGAGACCGAGCCGCGTCTCTACGTTGCGCTGCGCGTCGGCCGGCTGCGGCGCGTCGCGGTAATCGATGATGCCGAGCGGAATGGTCTTCAAACGCTCCCGCGACACATTCGCGGCCAGCGTCTCGCTGGTGCGCGCATAAGCCGGCGACGTCGCGACCACCGCGGACATGCTGCGCAGCGTGCGCCGCATCAACGGTCCATAGACGGCGCCGAGCGCCTTTTGCCGCACGATGTCGGAGTGATACGTCATCACCGTCGGCTTGTGCGTGCGCCCGAGCAGATGCAGCACGTCGGCGAACGGCCACGGAAAGTGGAAATGCACGACATCGGCCCACTCGACCATCTCGCGATATCGGATCACCGAGCCTGGCCCGCCGAGATCGCACGAAGCCGGCGCGGCCCACGATTTTTCGCGGATCACCTGCCCTTCCGGATAATCGACGACGGCCGGCTCCGGTGTCGGCGACAGCGTCAGAATGCGCGGCTCGACGCCGCGCTCGCGGGTCGACAGCGCAATCTGGCGGATCGCTTCCTGCAAGCCGCCGGGCGGATCAGGAAAGTACGTGCGGTACACATGAACGACCCTCATGTACGCACCTCCGCGCCGCAGGGCCGCGCATTGCCGCCGTCAGCTTGCGGACAATGGAACGTGATCGCCAGCATCTTGTCCAGCCGCGCGTCCCACGTGTTCTCGCCAACTGCCTCGCGCGCCTCGTCGGCACTCAGTCTGCCTCGCGCCAGTTGCTTTTCGATCGCCGCGATAAACGCGTCGGCATCGCCGCCCACTTCGAGCCCCGCGCGCGGTTCCTTCGCGAAATCGAGCGGGGTCGCGACGACTGGCAAACCGGCCGCGAGATATTCGTAGAACTTCATCGGAAACATCGAGCGTGTGTACTCGTTGAGCAGCGTCGGCAGCACGCCGACGCGCATCCCGCGCAGGTATCGCGGCAGCGCCTGATACGGCCGGTAGCCGAGCAGATGCACGTTCGGCAGGCGCGCGAGCTGCGCGAACAGTTCGCTGCGCTGCCCTTCGCGTTCCTCGCCGATGATCACCCACTGCCACTGCGGCCGCGCCTGCGCGGTCTTCAGCAGCAGCGGAAAGTCGACCTTGAAGTCCGACAACACGCCGTGATAGACGAGCCGCGGTTCGGCGATCGCCGCCAGTTCGGCGGGCAGCGGCCCGTCGGCGCGCGCTTCGCCGAAGTGCACATCGTCCACCACGTTGCCGAAGAAATGCGTGTTGCGGTTAAACGGCAAACACACGTCCTTCAGCGACTGCGCGGTCGTGAACACCGCTTCGCAGCGCCCGAGCAGATCCTGCTGCGCATTGCGGAACGCATCGACGTCGACGCCCGGAATCTCCGCGATGTCGTCGACGCAGTGATAGACGAGCGGCCCGCGCGGCAGCGTCGCAATCGCATCGAGCATGTACGGGTGGTAGGTCCAGACGACCGGCTTGTCGAACCGGTGCGACCTTGCGAAACGGTTCACCGAAAAGCGCAGCATCGCCTGATTCAGCGAGCGCACGAACGGCACGTGATGGCCTGCCGGCACCATCAGCGGCGACAGCACCCAGACGTTGTCCGCGCGGCGTGGCGGCCCGAGCACCAGCGACTGCACGCCGCGCCACAACCGCCGCCACAGCCGCGACCAGTCGCGGCCGCTGCCCACCTTCGGCGCACGAAAGCCGACGCTCTCCACATACAGGATCCGCCAGCCGCGCGCAGCAAGGATGCTCGCCGTGTGCTGCTTGTTGGTCCAGTACGGTTCGTCCCAATCCGCCGTCGAAAACAGCACGCAGTCTTGTGCGGGAACCTGGGGAAGCGCGCCGCGCTTGCCGTCAACCAACGAACACCTCGACCGGCCGGCCTTGCAGGCTCTCGACGATGCGTCGCGACGCATGGCCGTCGCCATACGGATTCGCGCGATCGCGCAGCGCCGCGCGCCGCGCCGGATCGTCGAGCCAGCTACACACCGCGCTTTCGATACTCGCCGCGCTCTGGCCGGCAAGCGTCGCGAAGCCTGAGTCGATGCCTTCGCGGCGCTCGGTGTGATTGCGCATCACGACGACCGGTACGCCGAAAGTCGGCGCTTCCTCCTGGATGCCGCCTGAATCGCTGACCACCACCGCGCTGCCGTTGATCAGATACAGGCTGGTCGGATAGTCGACCGGCTCGATCAGCGCGAGGTTCGCAATGCCATCGAGCTCGCGATGCACCGGCCCGCGCACGGCCGGATTCAGATGCACCGGGAACACCCATCGGTAATCGCTGTAGCGCTCGCACAGATCGCGCAGCACGCGGCAGATGTCCTGCAGCACGTCGCCGAAATTTTCGCGCCGGTGGCAGGTGACGAGCACATGCTGTTTCTGCGCGCCGTGCCATTCGGGCAACGGGCTCGCCGGCGGCTTGACGGTCCAGCTTTCGCGCACTTCGGCGATCGCATCCACGACGGTATTGCCGGTGACGATAATTTTTTCCGCCGCTACGCCTTCGGCCCGCAGGCTGTCGCGCGCGCGCGAGGTCGGCGCGAAATGCAGCGTCGCGATACGGCCGAGCAAGCTGCGATTCGCCTCCTCCGGAAACGGACTCGCGAGATCGCCGGTACGCAATCCCGCCTCGACGTGGCCGACACGGATGCCACGCTGAAACGCCGCGAAGCCCGCGCAGAACGCAGTCGTCGTGTCGCCCTGCACGATCACCCAGTCGGGGCGCACTTCGTCGAGCGCGCGATCGAGCGCCGCGATCAGACGCGACGCGAGCGCATTCAACGACTGCCCCGGATGCATCGTCTCGAGCGTGAGGTCCGGCTCGATGCCGAAGAATTCGAGCGCCTGAGCAGCCATGTCCTTGTGCTGTCCGCTCGCGCAGACGATCGTCTCGCATTCGCGACGCAACGCGCGCACCAGCGGCGCGAGCTTGATGACCTCGGGCCGCGTGCCCATCACCACCATGACTTTCATTGCAGTGCTTTCCCCGCTTCGACCTGCGTATGTGTACCCCGGAACTCGACGCCGAGCGTGAGTGACGTCGTGTGAGCGAAAGGCGTGACGACGCTGAACGCGCCGTTCTGTTCGACGATCTGCGCGAGCGATCTGAAGCGCAGGAAATCGAGCGCGTCCTCCTCGTGCAGGAACAGCGGCCGGCGCGCGACGTCGCGTATGTAGGCGATCAACTGCTCGTGCGCGTCGATGCGCGCCGCTTCATCGGACCAGCCGTATGCGTAGCGCTCGGAGAACGGATGGTCGAGATAGCCGAATAACGTGTTGGTCGCGTACGCGTTATCGAACGCCTGCTTGAAGATCGCGAGCGGATCGCCTTCTTTCAGCATGCACTCGCCGTGCAGCATGCATTGCTGGCTGTGACCGATAAAGCCTTCCGGTAAGCCCGCCAGTGCGCCGCCTCGTGCAGTCAAAAACTCCGGATCGTTGCGGATGATGCCGCCGACGCAGCCCGAATAACCCGCGTCGATCAACCCGCGCATCGCATACGGCGGCGACTGGTGAAACGGCGACACCGCATAGCGCACCGGCACGCCAGTCGCGCGTTCGAGCAGTTCCGCCGATTGCACGCCCTCGGCGAGCGCGGTGTCGTAGCTGCCGCCCCAGTTCGGCGAATGCGTGGCCGTGTGCGACAGCACCGCGCCCTGCTGCCGATTGGCCAGCAGTTCGCGCAGGATGTCGTGCTGGCCGCCGCGTCGCAGATTCTGCGTGTGCACCGCGAGCGAGAACGGCACGCCGAGACGCTGATAGGCCTGCCACAGCGGACGCGCCGATTCGACGTCTTCATCGCAATCGAGCCGCGACGTGATTGCCGCGTCATAGCCCCATGGCAGCTCGCTCAAGACCGGCTGACACGGCAGCGCATCGGCGCGATATCCCGACAGAAACTGTTCGACGATCCGCCATTCGAACGAATCGCACGGGCCGACCGGGCGGTTGAACCACAGCACGCCCGATGTGCCCGCGTCCCACAATGCCGCGTACGCGAACCGCCGCTCGCCGTTGACGACGACCGTGGCCAACTCTGCTTCAGCGGGCACCTCGGGCGCTTCTGCGAGCGCCCAGATCGAGCCGTCCGCGCGAATCGCGCCGTAGCCCAGGTTGTTCCATTCGTCGGTGAAGTCGAAGCGCTCGAACGGGCGATGCCACGGCTGGCCGCCGAGCGTTTGCGCCAACGCGTTGTATCGGACCGCCGCCGCGCTCTCGCGCGACTCGCGTGACGGCGCAGGCTCGCTGCGGGTTGCTTGCGCGAAATCGGGCGGCAGGCTCGCGGGCCGGTAGCGCAGATAGTCCGCGAGGGCGATCGGCATATGGCCGAACACGACCAGCTTGCGCGCACGCGTGCTGGTTTGCCCGCTCACGAATGCGATTAAATCCGCGCTCCATGCGTCTGGCGCGTCGACGGCGACCACGATATCCGGTGCGATCTCGTGCAGCATGCCGCGCGTGATCGCCTGCGCCTGGGTCGCGCTGACCGAGCGCCGCAGCGCAGCCAGCACGTACTGGCCGGCGTCCGCGCGCGCATCCGCAAACGCGACGCCGATCATGCGGTCACCACGTGACGGAACTTGGCGCGGCTGCCCACGCGCACGAAATCGTCGTGGCCAACGTACGCGATCGTGAACGCGTCCTGCCAGAAATGGCGCAGCTTCGCGGTCGTGTCGTCCGCGTTCGCATGCGGTTCGAGCACAATGCGCAACGTGGGCGGGCTGGTGCGCAGATCGATCTGGAATTCCTGGATGCCACCGACGCGATGATCGAGCATGTCCTGAATGTGATGGGTCGGATGCGCGACACCATTGATCGGCACGACGTCGTGAATCCGCCCGACCACGTCGGTCAGGAAAAAGCCCTTGTGCGTTTCCTGCACGCGCGCGAGGTCACCTGTCGTGTAGCGGATCAGCGGCATCAGCCGGTTGCGGAAACCGGTGAACACGAGTTCATGCGCGCCGTCAGGGTTATCGGGCGCGACGCGGCTTTCCGGCCAGCCTTCGGATTCCAGAATCTGGAAACCGCCTTCATGGCCGTCGAGCTCATACGCCATCACGCCGAGCTCGGCGAGACCGTAGCGATCGATCACGCGGCAGCGCAGCGCCTTCGCGATCATCTCGCGCGCATGCGGCTCCAGCAGCTCGCCGCTCGACTCGAATACCTGGAACGCCTTGCCGCCACCGTACTTGCGCTCGACGTAGCACGCGAGCGCGTACATCGTCGACGGATGCGCATGCGCGAGATACGGCCGGCGGCGCTTCAGCATGCGCCACATTTCTTCGAGGCCCTGATCGTCGATGCGGTCGAAGAAGATATTGCTGCGGTTCATCGCGAAGCATTTGAAGTCTTCGCGCGACGGCCATTGCGGTACGGCCTGGTCCGGGAAGCGGCACGCGAAGTGCAGCTCCGAGCGATGACGCAGTTTGCCGATGCGCTCGCGGCAATAGTTGGTGACCGCCGACGAATAGTCGGCGCCTTCCTGGTCGTAGTAAATCGTCGTCGAAAGGCCGGTCGAGCCGCCGGTCTTGCACGCGTGGTGCTTGCCCGCCTCGAGCGGCCCCGACAGCAGACGCGGCCCCTGCTCGCGGATGATGTCCTTGGTCAGATACGGCAGTTCTTCCAGATAGCACGGATCGTTGCGGACCTTCGCCGGATCGAACCGCTTCGCCTGGAACAGCTCGCGGTAGTACGGCACCTTCGCGCCGGCGAATTCGAGCATCGTCACGAGCCGTTCGAGCGCGATGCGGCGGCGGTGTGGAACCGGCAGCCGATAGTGCTCGCGCAGCTCGCGGATTTTCGGCCGCACGCTGCGTTTTTCGGCGTTCTCCGCAATCGGATACGCGATATAGCCGCCCGCGAGACCCTTCAGCGTGCGAAACGGCTGACGCACGAGCAGGGATTCGGAGTAGCGCAGAAATGGGTGATTAGCTCGCATGAAATTCGAACCTTGTTGCGCCTCGGGGCACGGCCCCGTGGGTGTTTCTGGACTGCGCTTCTAAACTGCGCCGCTGGACTGCGCGCCGCGATTGCGCGGCGGACCGGCAGGCCCGCGCTACGCTCATGGCGCCCAACCAGCTCTTGAAGACCTCGATACCTCAAAGCCTGAAAATCTGGCCACGACCAGGCTCGCGCGGCGCACGTCGCGGATCACGCGCCGCGGGCGGCGCATCGCACCGCTGCCGCAACGAAGCCGCGCTATCAATGCGGCAACTGCGCGGCGTGGCTGACGAGCGGCTCGTCGGTTTTTTCCGGCGGCAGCACCGGCTCGTCGGCGACCATCTTGCCGTGCTCCATCGAGATCTTGCGGTTGCACACGCGCGCGACCAGCGACGGATCGTGCGACGCGACCACCAGCAGCGCGGCCTTGCCGACAAGACCTTCCAGACGTTCGGCCGCCTTCACGCTGAACTCGGCGTCGCCGACGCTCAGCCACTCGTCCATGATCAGAATGTCGGCTTCGACGCTCGTCGAGATCGCGAACGCGAGGCGCAGCATCATCCCGCTCGAATAGGTGCGTACCGGCAGATTCAGGTAGTCGCCGAGTTCGCTGAAGTCGGCGATCTCGTCGATCTTGCTGCGGATACGCGTGGGCTTCAGCCCGTCGAGGATGCCGCGCAGATAGATGTTTTCGAAGCCGGTCGCGTCAGGGTCGAGGCCCATCGACACATCGAGCAGCGACGCGATTTTGCCCTGTACCTTGAGCTCGCCGCGCACCGGCGCATAGACGCCCGACAGCGTGCGCAGCAGCGTCGTCTTGCCCGAACCGTTGTGGCCGATCAGGCCGATGCGCTCGCCTTCGCCGAAGGTGAAGCTCAAGTCGTCGATCGCGCGGACGATCGCATGGCGACCCGCGTCCTGGCCGATCCGGCCACCCGTCGTGAGATTGAGCACCGCCTTTTTCAGCGAGCGATGCGAGTTCTCGTAAATCGGAAATTCGACGGAGATGTTACGAGCGACAATCGATGAAGAACTCACAATATCAAAGCCAGTAAGGAACGCGATTACGGAAACGCTTCATCAGCAGTTGCGCGAACGCAAAGCCGACGATCAGCAGGCCAATCGACCACGCCCACGACTCCCAATGGGTCGGACGGCCGGTGAGCGGCGCGCGCACCGTTTCGATCAGGTGATACAGCGGGTTGTATTCGGCGACCCATGCGCGGTCCTTCAGGATTTCCGGCGACCACATGACCGGCGTGAAGAAGAACACCACCTGGATCAGGTTCGTGACGATCGGCGGAATGTCGCGAAAGCGCGCGCACAGCACGCCGAGCGTGACGCCAAGCCACACGCCGTGCAGCAGCAGGATCGCGAGCGCGAACGGCACCAGCACGAACTCCCAACCCGGCCAGTGACCGAAGATCACCAGCAGCACGACGACGACCGGCAGGCTATGCAGCAGGATCACGAAGTTGCGCCACGCGATGCGGCACACGTGAACCGTGAGCGGCAGCCGTATCTGCTTGATCAGATAGGCCGAGCCGATAAAGGCCATGCAGCCCTCGTTGGCGACCGAAGCGAGATACGCCCACACGACGAGGCCGACCGCGAGATACGGCAGATAGTCGGAGATTTCCTGATGCAGCAACGTCGAATACAGCGCGCCGAGCACGACCACCATGATGATCGTGCTGAGCGTGAACCAGAAAGGCCCGAGCACCGAGCGGCGATAGCGCTGCCGGATGTCGTGCCAACCGAGCGTGCCCCAGACCCGCACGGCCTTCATGCCGACGAGCAGATCGTCGTTCTCGTTGTGACGCGTCAGATCTTCCGCGTCGTTGGTAAAACTGATATCCATCTTCAAGTACGTCCGTAAATGTCGTCGAAGCGGACGATATCGTCTTCGCCGAGATATTCGCCGCTTTGCACTTCGATCATCACGAGCTCGACGACGCCCGGATTTTCGAGGCGATGTTTATGACCCGCCGGGATATAGGTCGACTCGTTGGTCGATACGAAGAACGTCTTCTCGCCGTTGACGACCTTCGCCATGCCGCTCACCACGACCCAGTGCTCGTTGCGGTGATGATGCATCTGCAGGCTCAGGCTCGCGCCCGGCTTCACCTCGATGCGCTTGATCTTGAAGCGCGGCCCTTCTTCGAGCACCGAGTACGTGCCCCACGGCCGATGCACGGTGCGATGCACCTTGTACGTCTCATGGCCGCGCGACTTCAGCTCCGCGAAAATCTGCTTCACGTCCTGCGCGCGATCCTTGTCCGCGACCAGCAGCGCGTCGGGCGTGTCGATCACGATCAGGTTGTCGATGCCGACCGCGCCGATCAGCCGGCCGCTGCTGCGCAGATACGAGTTCTTCACGTCGACCAGCAGCGCTTCGCCCTCGACGCGGTTGCCGCTCGCATCGGCCGGCGACAGATCGGACAGCGCGGTCCACGACCCGACGTCGGTCCAGCCGAGGTTGCAGCACACGACCGCCGCGTGCTGGCATTTCTCCATCACCGCGTAATCGAACGACAGCTCGGGCACCACGCCGAAGCAGCCTGGTTCGAGGCGCACCTGCGCGCCAGTCTTGCCGGCGGCCGAGGGCGACTTGTCCATGCATTCAGCCGATGCATCGAGAATGTCCGGACAATGCGCGCGCATCTCCTTGAGGATCGTGCCCGCGGTAAAGCAGAACATGCCCGAATTCCACACGAACCTGCCCGAGGCCAGATACTCGCGGGCCTTCTCCAGCGACGGCTTCTCGACGAAGCGCACCACCTTCTCGCCGTCAGCTTCGATATAGCCGTAGCCGGTTTCGGGCGTGTCCGGATGCATGCCGAAGGTCACCACCTTGCCGGCCTGCGCGAGCGTGCGCGCCCGCTCGACCGCCGCGGCGAACGCGGCCTGATCGGCGATCAGGTGATCGGCCGCGAGCACCAGCATCACCGTGTCTTCGCCGTGCGCCTTTGCTGCATGCAGAGCGGCCGTCGCGACCGCCGCGGCCGTGTTGCGGCCGAACGGTTCGAGAATGAACGAGGTCGCAATATCCTTCGCGTTCACTTCTCGGAAATCGTCTTCGGTCTTGAAGAACAGTTCGCGGTTGGTGACCGTCAGCACTTCCTTCACGCCGGGCAGCGCCACCGCGCGCAGGAAGGCTTTCTGCAGAAGGCTCTCGCCATCCGCAAGACGGATGAACGGCTTCGGATGCGATTCGCGCGAGACGGGCCAGAGCCGCGAGCCCGCTCCGCCGCACAGAATGATCGGTAACAAACTCACAGCTCCCTCTCAGTACCGTATTTATTACGCGGTTGCACCGATTTAAATGAATCGGCATAACCCGCGTGATTGGCGGGTTATGCGGTATGCGTACGCTTTATCTCCCCATTGCGAATCCGGATACGCGAATTGCGTTGACTGGCACAGCGCCGCTGTCCCGCCGAGCAATATCCGAGCGATATTCTACCGCCGCACCCTTTCGCCATTGTCAGCGCCGTTAGTACGGTTAACCACCGTCTAGCACTTTCCGGCACAACAGGGCGACGCGGCAAGCGCGTCGCAACGTATTGCGGTCATTGGCGCGCCACGGCCCCCCGTGGACGCGACCCTATGCGTGAAAGCCGGGCTCAGGAGCGAGCCGCCGGCGACTTCGGAAAACCGTCCGTCAGGCACAGCTTCAGCGCGTCGCGCCAGTGCGGCGCGGCGAGTCCGAACACGCGCGCGAGCTTGTCGTTCGACATTCTGGAATTGGCTGGGCGCGTGGCCGGCGTCGGGTAATCCGCGGCGGGGATTGGCAGCGTCTTCGGCTTGTTCGGCAAATCCGCGAGGTCGAAGATCGCCGAGGCAAAACCGTGCCACGACGTCGAGTCGCCTGCGCATAGGTGATAGATGCCGGAGCGCTCGCGCCACCAATTCGCGCGGTCTTCGGCCGCGAACGATTGCGCGCACAGATGCGCGGTCAGCGTCGCGATCGTGTTGCACCAGGTGGGCGCGCCAAACTGGTCGGCAACCACCTTCAGCTCGGGCCGCTCGGCGCCGAAACGCAGCATCGTCAGCAGAAAATTCTTGCCGCGCGTGCCGTACACCCAGCTCGTGCGCAGGATCAGATGATCGACGCCGGTCGCCGCGATCGCCTGCTCGCCGGCGAGCTTCGTGCGTCCGTATGCGTTCTGCGGATCGGTCGGATCGTCTTCGACGTACGCGCCTTCTTTCGTGCCGTTGAACACGTAGTCGGTCGAATAGTGGATCAGCGCGGCACCGAGCTTCTTCGCTTCCTCGGCGAGCACGCCCGGTGCCTCGCCGTTGATACGCATCGCCAGATCGCTTTCCTGTTCGGCCTTATCCACCGCCGTATAAGCGGCCGGATTGACGATCAGCGCCGGACGGACGTCGCGCACCACCCAACGAATCTGGTCGAGGTTCGACAGATCGAGACGCGAGCGGTCGACCGCGACCACGTTGCCGAGCCCCTGCAGCGTGCGCGCGAGCTCATAGCCAACCTGGCCGTTTACGCCGGTGACGAGGATCGTCCGCCTGGCATCCTGAGCGCTCATGCGTTCCCCTTATGCGTAGATTTCGGCGTCGGCGAGGCGCTTGCCCGCCGCATCTTTCGCCGCGAGCAACGGCTCGAAGTCGATCGGCCATTCGATGCCGATCGCCGGGTCGTTCCACGCGATGCTGCGCTCGTGCTCGGGGAACCAGTAATCGGTGGTCTTGTAGAGAAACTGCGCGGACTCCGACAGCACGACGAAGCCGTGCGCGAAACCGGGCGGCACCCATAGCTGCCGATGATTCTCGACCGACAGCGTAACGCCGACCCACTTGCCGAAATTCGGCGAGCTTTTGCGGATGTCGACGGCGACGTCGAACACTTCACCCTCGACCACGCGCACGAGCTTGCCCTGCG
>Ga0310811_10008026_pt1 | contig 13560 bp, 12 predicted proteins | sample YCmetagenome_FD_207642 | JGI IMG/M metagenome (GOLD analysis project Ga0310811, IMG submission 207642) | Soil microbial communities from experimental microcosm in Duke University, North Carolina, United States - YC | ecosystem: Engineered > Artificial ecosystem > Soil microcosm > Unclassified ... | reverse complement strand
AAGCGCTGGCACGCTGGCCGACGCTATCACAGGCGGAAGTTGCCTGGGCCGTTGCGCGCGCTGCGTCGCTCAGTGGAACCGGCGCTTCGCGCTCCTTTGGAGAAATTCGCCAAAGCGATAGTGGCGTTGGCACGCGATCACGCTTTGACCCAATCCGACGAGCGCGAAAATAGACTCTTGTCCGTCTTAAAGCTACTGCCCTCCTAGACTTCGGCCTGGATCACGACACCGAAACCGTGACTTCGCCGTCTGCTCGCACCACATCGACGAAGACACTTTCACCTCGCCGGACAACCTGGAGGTCAACCGAAGCTTCCCCGATGGTGAGACCCTGGATTTGCACGGTATCGATAAATATAGGCAGTCGGGGTCGATTCATTCGGATGCGTTTCGCATCCGCATCAAAGTCAAAGCGCAGCACCGATTGCAACAGGGCAAATGGAACAGCGGCAGCCCAAGCCTGAGGCGAGCACGCGACCGGATAGAGCGTCGGCCCGCGCCCATGGCGTTTTTGAAAGCCACAAAACAGCTCGGGAAAGCGGTAGAGCTCCATATGACTAGCCGCCTCGACCAGCCCGGTGAAGATGACGTTAACCGTTGACAAAAATCCGTAGCGGGCAAGTCCCATGGCGATTAGTGCGTTGTCATGCGGCCAGACCGAGCCGTTATGGTAAGACATCGGATTGAATCGGCGCTCCCCGCTCGCCAATGTGCGGACTCCCCAACCACTGAAGAACGAAGGGCACATCAATTTCTGTGCGATGGCAGCCGCGTGTTCGGGGGAAGCGATCCCCGTGAATAGTGTTTGTGCCGCGTTGGAGCTTTGCACACGGCACTGCTTTTTGTTTCCGTCGAGCGCGAGCGCGTAACTGCCGAGCTCGGCGCACCAGAAAACCTCCTGAAAGCGATGCTGCAGACGCTTAGCCTCTGCTTCGAGGTGTTCGGCACGATCCTCGTCGCCGAGTAGCCGGGAACAGTGTGCGGCGGCGCGCTTGGCGGCATAGACATAGCCCTGGACCTCGGCTAGGGCGATCGGGCCCTGGGCTAAGCGTCCATCGGCGTGAAAAATGGCGTCCTCTGAATCCTTCCAGCCTTGATTCCACAGGCCACTGTTGTTGGGCTGATATTCAATAAAGCCATCACCATCGACGTCGGCATCGCCATCCATCCAGCGCAAAGCGCGCTCAATGGATTCCCACAGTTCCGAGATTGTTACGAGATCGCCGGTCCGTTTTAAATAAGAGCCGGCGAGCAGAACGAATAAAGGCGTAGCATCGATGCTGCCATAGTAAAGTCCAAAAGGGACTTCCTTCATCGCGGCCATTTCACCACATCGCATTTCGTGCAGAATTTTCCCCGGTTCGGCATCCTTAGTGGGATCCTTCACGCGGGCCTGATGCGCTGCAAGCCGCTTTAGCACCCCCTTGGCGATAGCCGGCGCGCACCACAAGGTCTGCAATGCGGTAATGAGCCCGTCACGGCCAAAGGTCGTCGAATACCAGGGAATGCCCGCATACGGGTAATGGCCGTCAGGCGTCTTCGTCGTCAGCATGTGCAGATCTGCGGCGGAGCGGCGCAGCATCTCGTCAAACACCGGATGCGCTGCCCTAATCCGGATATTACTCATCGAATTGGCCTGCAGGTTACGCCGTGCCGCTCGCATGCTCGCGAAGAATTTTTTGGAGGCAACCTGCGCGGTGTTCTCGCATTGGGCAAGGACGCAGATCGATCGGCGTTCGGAGGGCGCGAGAACCCACGAAAACGTTGCTTTACTTGTGGTCAAGGTCGAAGGCACTGGATCGAAGGAAAGGGAAACCTTGCGAGAGCGCTCATCGAGGCCGTTGTAGATAAGCACTACACGGCTGGGCCCAAGCACTTCCTTGTGTTCGGTGCCGCGCTGCCTCCTACCCATACCCCGCACTTCGAAAACGTCCGCAAAATCGCTGTCGAACGATAGCGTCAGGGTGAATGAAACAGCCTGCTGCCCATAGTTCTGCAGCCGCAAGCGCTGGTAAAAGCCACCGCGCCAAACAAATGCCGAGCGCAGTGTATGGAAAGTGTCCTTGGCTAGACGGCCCGACCCATTCAGCGCCAGATCTGGATTAGTCAGATCAGCGGTCAGTCGAAGATTGTCAGCTGTGACATTTGATCCGAGCAGAAGTGGCGCTTCGCCGTTTATGCGCAATTCGAGTTTCGAAAGAAATCGCGTGTCAAGGTGAAACAGTCCATCGGCACTGCCGGCGCTGGCTCCAATATCGCCGTGCGCATCCAGCACAACAAAGGTGTCATCATGTTTGAGGGAGCTGCGCGGACGGGCGATCGACCCCGTCTCCGGCTCATGGAACTCGACTTTGAGATCACGCTCTACCCGTACCGTCGCGGCTTCGCTTCTGGGCATCGAATCGCCTCCAGTCGCTGTGGGAACCGCTTAGCGTCAGAAATGTGCAGGCATGGGGACCCGCGGAACAGCATCCGGGCCCATCGATCCCTAATTAACAAATGCGACGCTGACTGGTTCGCGGTCGCAGAGCATAACAGCCTGGATCGAACCATTTTAAACAACCCCGGCACGCCGCTCCAACGCGACGCAAGAAGCATCATCGGAACGGAACTGTTTGAGGTTGCACAAAGTTATTTAGCCCATGAAGGAATTGCCGTTAACATGTCCGTTTTGACAACCGATATTGAACCTCCGACGCTGGGCCTGCATGCCATCGAAAATTATGAGCCGCTGGTCGGCCGCGAAACGACGGAACGCATCTTAAAAAAATCGAAAGCGCTGCAGAATTCGCATTTCGTCCACATAAGTTCGACGTTCTATGGGGGCGGAGTCACCGAAATTCTGACGCCACTCACGCTCCTGATGAATGCGATGGGGATCGAAACCGGTTGGCGAATGATTCAAGGTACACCTTCCTTTTTTAATTGCACAAAAAAGCTTCATAATGCCTTGCAGGGCGACGCTTCTGCTCTGACGCCCGAAGAAAAGGCCGTTTATGAGCAGGTCACGCGCGAAAATGCAATGCGGCTACACATTGACGATTGTGATGCGGTGATAGTTCATGATCCGCAGCCATTGCCGTTGGTGAACCATTTAAAAAAAGAGAATGCCTGCTGGATCTGGCAATGTCATGTTGATCTTTCATCGCCCAATTCGTCGGCCTGGGATTATCTGCGTGACTTCATCGAGCGATACGATACTGCGGTATTTAGTTTGCCAGAGTACAAACAAGGACTGCGCATCCCGCAGCGCTTCATCACGCCAGCGATCAATCCGTTTTCTCCGAAGAACTGCGAGCTTACGACCCAGCAAGTGGCAGAATGTTTGGCTTTTCATCGCATTCCGACCGATCTGCCCATCGTCGCCCAAATTTCCCGATTTGACCGGTGGAAAGACCCAGAAGGGGTCATTGAGGCCTTTCGGAGGGCCCGCGAGCAAGTGGACTGCAGACTTGTTCTATTGGGCAACAACGCGGTCGATGACCCCGAGGCGGGCATTATCTTGGAAACGATCCAAAGCTCGGTCGATGAACGCATCTTCGTCCTAACTGTGGACGATCCCCTGCTGGTTAATGCCCTTCAGCGCCAGGCCGCGGTCGTGTTGCAGAAATCAACCCGCGAAGGCTTCGGCTTAACTGTTACAGAAGCGATGTGGAAGGGTGCGGCGGTTATCGGTGGAAACGTCGGGGGGATTCGAAGACAGATTCGCGATGGTCATAACGGGTTTCTCGTCAGTTCAATCGAGGAAGCTGCTGACCGAATTGTGCTGCTCATTAGGGATGCTTCACTCCGCGAAAAGCTGGGCGCTCGCGCCAAGGACACGGTTCGCGGGCATTTCCTGTTAAGCCACTTGGTTGAGGATTGGATTGATTTGCTGTCTAGCCACTAGGCCACATGCGCTAGTCATTTCAGAAGGATCCCAATGCGAATTGCCCAAGTCGCCCCGCTTGCCGAAAGTGTTCCCCCGAGGTTGTACGGCGGGACCGAACGCGTGATTGCCTGGCTCACCGAAGAGCTTATTGAACTCGGGCATCAAGTAACGTTAATTGCCAGCGGCGATTCGCATACCCGGGCAGATTTAATCGCAGCGTGGCCGCGCGCGCTTCGCCTCGGACGCCCTCGCTCAGATCCTCTTGCCGCGCAAACGGTGCTGCTGGACTTGATGGCGGATCATGCAAAGGACTTTGATGTCGTGCACTGCCACACGGATTGGCTCCATCTTCCGTTGCTCAGTCGACTAAATGTCCCATTCGTGACGACCTTACATGGACGGCTTGATCTGCCCGGTCTGCCAAAAATTGTCGAAAGATTCCCGAACGCCCCTTTCATATCGATATCCGAAAATCAACGAATTCCGCTTCCAGGCGCGAATTGGCTGGGCACCGTGTATCACGGCCTGCCCTCGGAATCGCTGAGCCCATCCTTTAAAGCAGGAAAGTACCTTGCATTCCTTGGCCGACTTACGCCTGACAAAGGGCCCGAGGCGGCCATTCGGATTGCCAGAGAATCAGGCCTGCCACTTCGCATCGCTGCAAAAGTGCCGCGAAGTGAGAAGGGTTATTTCAAGGAAAAGATCGCGCCCCTCGTTGACGGAAACAACGTTGAGCTTTCTGGAGAGGTCAACGACAAAAGCAAAGAAGACTTTCTCGCGAATGCCATAGCGCTCATTTTTCCGATCGATTGGCCAGAACCGTTCGGTCTGGTGATGATCGAAGCGATCGCCTGCGGAACACCTGTTATTGCCTTCGCGCGCGGTTCTGTTCCGGAGGTTATCGAAGATGGCGTTACCGGATTTATCGTGAAGACTGAAGATGAGGCCGTGAATGCGATAAAGCGTTTGCCAAAGTTGGATCGCCGTCGCATCAGGATGGCGTTTGAGCAGAAGTTTACTGCACGTCAAATGGCGGAAAATTATGTTCGCCATTATCAGTTACTTCTGCATCGGTTTTCGACCGGCATCCATCGAGAAATCGAGCCCGCGTCCGTGCAGGGTCGCTTTGGTCAACTCGGACAATTAACGAATAGCAACTAGCCGTTGCCACAGCAGATGATCAAAATGCTCACGGTAGGAGCATTTGGAAATGACATGGCCGCCGCTCCGTCCCTTGTTGGGTTCTATCAGGCGCGGCCTGTCATGATCGATTGCGGTTGACGTAACTATCCGGCGTTGCCACCAGGTGCCTGACGCGGCCCGCATCGTGCGCGCCAATTAAAAAAGGACGCGGGGCCGAACACCGTTGTGCCCACGACGCCCTCCTATTAAGCCATAATGGGCCATAACGGTGATTGCGCTTTGATCCCGATCAATACTGAGTGACCCGCGGTCACTCAGTGGATCCCGAGGAACCTTACCTGTCGCGGCGGCCTTCTTGTCGTGGAGGCGACAATGGCGACCGATCCCGATGCCAGCGAATGGAGATTGCTGCAGGATTACTTTGCTGCACTTTCAGATCACGATCCTGCGCAGGAGCGGCAACCCCTTGAGGCCATTTTTGACGCTTCCATCCGACGGCGGTTTGGTGATTGGATCGCGCGCGGTGCGCGGAAATCGAGGTCCAAGGAACAATCGAACTAAGCGGGAAATGGCCGGTTTACAGTCTAAGGTCGTGTGGACTCTTCCCCCTGAAGGAACTCTGTTCGCGCGACCGGGGGGCGGCATCAGATGGTGCGCCCCCACGTATTTTTAATTGCAGTTGGTTTTGCGATGCCAAAAACAACAGATGAATTTGATTACTTCCCGCCCCAAATCATGATCGGATTTGCAACGATGCTGCTCCTTTTGCTGGCAGTAATCGCTATAGGCTAGGATTTGCGTACCCGCCGACCCGGTGCAGTCCGCGCTCAATGGATCGCCATCATCCCGTTGATCGGATAGTCCACCATACTTCTCCAGACAGGCCGACTTGGCTTATCGTCCTCGCGCTCCTTTCGCGAAATTTTGGTCGCGCGTGCTGGCTTCGGCTCCTCGTTAGCCAGGGCCATCGCCTCTGACGCCTTACGCGGAGCGGCAAAGTTCGTTGCAGTCACCGGGTATGAGGGTTCCGGCTCAGGCGTGAACGGTTTCTGTAGGCCCTCAATTTGTGACGTCGTAATTGGATTGGGCCGTGGCTCCATCCAGCTGCTGACAAGCATTAGAGCCGCAGACAGTGAAAGGCTCATGACCACGAAATAAGAAAAACAGGCATGCGCATTGGACATCTAACCCGAGAGGCCGTTTTCAGTTCCGGTGTGACGATACCGCTAGCCTACGGAACTTAGTTCCGCTCGGGGAACGCGGTGTGGCCTCGAAGAATTATTCCACGCGCAACAGAGGAGGCTCACATGCCTGCGATTATTATCCCGGTGCTGTGGGTCGGCGGCGCTGCCATTCTGCTCGGGGGCGGTTGGTACGTCATCGGCCACATGGTTCATTAGTTCGGTTACATCAGAGGGAGGCAGTCCGTCGCGCGTTCAAACCGGCGGGCTGCTTTTTTTCGCGGACCGGAACGCCAAGTCGCGTCTCAGGTTTTCAATTTGACTGCAATGGATTCTTTCCTCTCCGAACGCAGTCGGCTCAGCAGAAAGGGACCGCCGTTCTCCGACGGCGGTCCTCTTTTGTTAGGTCGGAAAGCAGGAACTGCGTGCGCAGCGGAGGGTTCTAAAAAAATAAGGAAACAGATATGCCGCGAACACTGATCGAGCCGCATAAGGGCGACAAACGCTACGTGCGCCGGAAGGGCTGCAAGTTCACCAAGTCCCAGGATGACGTTGGCCGATCCCTTGCCATAGACCGCCGCCAGCACGCCAAGACGAAGGTCAAAAGCGGGGAAGGTGATCGCGGCGACCGCTAGATGGAGCCAACCGATGATTCCCAAAAAGGACACTGCGTCACATCAACCAGACGAGAACTTTTTCCCTTCTCCGAACCAAACACACTTGGAGCGCATCGAAGAAGATAAGCTGGATGAAGATCAAGACGACCTTGGTGAAGACGACTAGCAAAGCGGCTCTATGACTGAAAAGAAGTACCGAAATCCGGCGGGTGCCATTTGGATTAGCCTCGCCATCATGGTCGGATTGCTCGTCATCAGTGCCGCCTATTGGTCAGTTCACGCCTGATTTTCCTTTAGCGGCCTGGGACAGAGGGTCGCGGCGCAAAAAACTGCCGCCTACAGGGGGGGCGGTTCAATTGTTATCTGCCTGGCATTTTCAGGCCCGGCGGTTGCTTGGGCATCGTTCCTGATTGACAGGCGCTGTTGCATTTCGACTGGCACATCATCGGTATCCTCGCCCCGGCGCAACGCTTGTTGCAGAATAACGCGCAGCGCCCGGCATCCTGCGCGAGCATCACTCCACCAAACGTTAGAAGCGCAAACAGCGCCAGAGCCATTTTGACCACTTAAAAACCTCCTTCGAGCAGGCCCGTCACTGGCGGTGCCTCCGGTTCTTCACCTTGATCCACATTTTTCGACGGGCCAGATCGGTAAAACGATCCAGCCCGCTTTGGATGGATGATGCCACCGAGTGTCCGGTAAAGAACACAGGAACTCCCAGCCCATAATTGCTCAAAAATTTATTTGCCTGTCCGCCAAACTTTCATAAAAGCAAAAAACTGGCTGGGTCATATCAAAATACGTGCGCATCAATGCGCGCATAACCGTGTGAGGAACGTCCCGTGCCTTTTGCTTCCCCCAGTTCGACGGTGCCCCGCCGTATTACAGAATGCGCCCAATGCGGCGACCGATTGTTTTTGCCAGAATGGTCGGAATACCTCGATCGCTCCTGCATACGTCATCTTTGGCAATGCGAGGCGTGTGGTTACGCCTTTGAGACCACTGTCGTTTATTCGTCTGATGGTACAGTCGCCGCCGCTTAAAGATAAGCGCGACGGCGCCGCAGTTTGCGGGCCCTGGGGATATGGCAGGCCGGATAAATAGCAAACTGCGCCGTATTGCGGTCGGATGAATGATGCGGCCCGTCGGTTAGCCGACAGAGGAACGAACGTCGCTTTCCATTATTATTCCGCTGTCACGCGAGCGTTTTTCCACCTGATCGCGCGCGTGATGGCCCGCATCTGTCCTCCAGGTCGGTGCGGGCCACCACCTTTTTCGAGAGACTGAACATGACAGACGACAAAACAAAAAAAGCCGCCGATCGCCGGCGCATCAACCTCCACCAAGCCTATGAACTCGGCTACTGGTCCAGAAAGTTCGGCGTGTCAGAACAGGAACTGGCAGAAGCTGTTCAGAAAGCTGGTCCGCTGGCGAGTGATGTTGAGCGGGAACTCCAAAAGTAATTTTTTGGTATCGAAATAAGCTCGTGAAGTTACCGGGCTAGTTGGCCTCTTCGATCGCCTGCGCGGCGAGCTCGCGCCTGCCTTGAATGAGCATTTTCAGTTGTGCGCGATTAATTTTCCCACTGGAAGTTCGCGGAATAGCCGGCAAATTGAATAGTTTGATCGCGTGCTCAATTCCTTGTCGCCGTGCAATCGCCGCGACCTTTTCGGCAGTTATATCTTCGTTGCCGACAATGCCGATCCAAATCTGCGTTTCGGGACCGACATTCACCTGGATGGCAGCTGCGTCCTCCGTATCCCATTCAAGGCGCAGTAAGTGCTCAATCTCGTAGATGGGCAGCATTTGATTAGCTGCAACCTGCGTGGTGCCTGTGCCTGTGTCCGTGAGGCGCCCAATGATATGTAATTGTCCATCTTCGGCGACCCAGCCCAAATCGCCTAAATCGATCCAGGAATTTTCTTCTGTGTCTAACCTCCCGGTGCTGTCCTTTCGTCGGCATTTGACAACACCAGTCTGTCCGATTGAACACTGGCTCCCGTGCTGATCGAATATTCCAACCTCCACGCCCGGCACGATGTGGCCGACAAGGCCCGGCTTCGACAAAACATCACGGCCCGAGGCAAAGGCCACCTGGCCGACTTCTGACGTCGAATATTTGCAATGAATATCATTGCAAAGGTTCAGCATGGACGCTTCGAGCAACGCGCGCGACGGACTGCTTCCGGCAACATATATGGCGCGAAGACTTCTCACATGTGCACCCAATTTGCGTGCGACACGCGTAAGGGCAAGGAGCTGTTCCGTTGATGCCGCCACCAAATCAACCGAAAACAGCTCAATCATTCTGATTGCTTGAAAAGGCGAGTCTGCAAAACACAAGGAACGTCCGCTAGTCAATGCGGCGCAGCCGTTTGTAAAACCAAAGTTCGATGACAAGCCAGGCAAACTCAAAACCAGGCGCCAATTAAGGTCGACAAATTTGAGAACTCGCCTGCCGACATCTTCGACCCGATGTTGGATAATTTTTGGCGCTCCTGTTGTGCCGGAGGTCAAACTGTAGCGGCAAACTTGAGTCTGCTGGAAAAAGCCATTTGGTAGTGCGAGACGCTGGAGAGCATCTTGCGAAAACCACGCATCTGTAACTTCGACAAATCGGTTTTCAGGGTGAACTAGCGAGGCCGCATCGCTATCGCCCAGCACAGCTGCAACCTTCAGGTCCGCGATACCGACCTGACTATGCTCCAGCGATATCGATCCGATACCGATCCGATATAGCGCGAGGCTCAACGTAAAGTGTCGAATGGGATTCCTGACTAGTATTGCGACAGGATTCTCAGGTCTAATATTTAACGCGACGATATGATTTGCGCAGCGCTCAATGCCAATTTTCAGCATTCGGTAGGTTACGACACGATCCTCCATCACCATCGCAGGCTTTTCGGGCTGGGTCTGAGCGTGGAAAAGAATAAAATCAAACCAGTTATTCATCGCGCGGGCTCACCAGGGCAAGCTAATCGAGCCAAGTATGCCATTACATTAGCAAACGCGCGAATACGCCAGGAGCGCGGCAGCGACGTCGGCTCGCGCCAAGCCCGCATCAGCTTTCATGATCCATGCAAATTTGCGGTGGTCAGACCGTGCAATTCAAAATTTATAATTAATTCCCGCTCGCACAATATTGGCGGTCAGATCAGCCGAGGTATTGATTGCCTGCGCGTACCCAGCGCCAGCACCCGGGTGAAAAATCCTACTGGTGACATTTACAGAACCGAAATTCACGTAGAGATATTCTGCCTTGGCAGACCAGTACCTGTCGAAAGCCCATTCAACGCCACCACCCAATACCCAGCCGGCCTTAGTGGCGGAATTGCTGCCGCCACCACTCGCTCCACTAGAGCCAAAGCCACCTTGGTCGTCGCTAAAAGAATTAGCAACTTTAAGCCGCGTTAAGGCAAGTCCGCCGGTCGCGTAGACCAAAACATTTGGTGAGGCGGCCCATCCAACGCGTCCGCGGGCCGTGTACAACCAATTAGCTTCAGCGCTCGTTGTGAGCGTAAAGACGTCTGTAGGCGAAACAAAAGGACCAAACACAGGATAATGGGCGCTGAAAGATTGGGTGCCACGAAAATGGAAGGCACCAAAATCAGTTTCTGCTCCCAGAACGATATTGCCGTTTTGCCAATTGTAGCCAGCCTGCACTCCACCGGTAAAACCGGTATCCGACAATGACCCGGTCCCCGCCGCACTGACAGCAGCTCCATTCGCTTCGCCAAAGCCCACGCGACAGAAATACCAGGGCGTTACCGCTGGACAGATTGCGGTGGTAGTCACATCGGAACGACCCCACGCCGCGCCGGCATTGGCGCCGATATACCAACCCGTCCAATTGTAGGGCGCCGGTTCGGCGCCGTACGCTATTTGCGTGAGAGCGGTGGTGGAGGTGGCAACAATCCACAAAACCGGCAAGCGGCGCATAAAACCCTAAGCCCCCCAATTACAAAGCGAAGATAATCAAAAAAAGAGGCTCCGCACAAATGCCGTCGGCGTAAGCGCACATGAATATCGAATGTGTGCCTATCTCGTCACAATGCAATCCAAGGTGTTGTTTACGCTAAAAAATCCGACTGGGCGTACCGTGAGTAAGAGCGCCGCTTTGGGCCAGAAACAGACATGTGCAGCGCGAAAGGCATGTCTACTTAACGCCAATGGCGACGGCGAAACGGACTCGGGAAACAGTCTGCGGCGCTTTAGCTCATGTCGGCTTTCGGCCAATCGCCGACGTGGTCCACTTATTCCATCACCTCGTCCGCAACCAATTGCGTGAGGTTAAAGATTTCTAAAAACCAAACGCTTGGCTTGCCAAACGGCAACAGCAATTACAGCCGATACAACCGCCGTGACCAACGGCTCGCCCCACTGCGGGGGGAAGTGCGAGGGGTGAGCAAAAACGTCGCCAATAAAGGTCGCAAAGGCACTGATCGTCATTTGCCGTGACAGCGAATTGGTGGTCCGGTCCATCTGCGCGAGAAGAGCAACAGCCACCAGGGCGCCAATAGTGCCGCAGATCGAAGCTAGCCGAGCATGGTCTAAACTTAGAGCATTCGCGAAGTCGCCGTGCGCCATCACAACAAAACAGGCGAGCCAGGCCCCCACGAACTTTTCTATTGCGGGCCGCACCAGGCCATTGGGATTCGTGAAATCCAGCGCGCCGGTGCCGAGCTTGAGACTTGTCATAACGTTGACCTCTCTATCCGAAATTTCAACGTAATGATTCACCGTGCCACAAGTATATCAACTGCAGTTTATCCTACCCATCATCGTGAAAGCCAACGCTGCACTAGCCGATGCTGGGTCAAAAGCTGCCATCAGAATCGATAATTTACGCCAAGGCGCGCGATGTTGAAATTAGCGCGCCCGAATGTTGCGGTGAGAGATGCCGGTTGCGTCACGCCTAATGCGACTTCCGTTACGTTATCGCCTTTAAGGCTCACGTAAAGATATTCAGCCTTGAGCGTCCAGCGTTGCCATATCGCATATTCAACTCCCCCGCCTACAGTCCAGCCTGTAGCCACGTCGCTCGAAGATCCGGCGAAGCACGTCGCAGGGGCATTGCAGTTAGCATTGGGCGGACCAAAAATTCCAAGACCGTAACCGGTGCCCGGATAACTGAAGCTTGCTGTGCGTTCGAGGCGCCCATAAGCAAACCCACCGGTGCCAAACAACAACAGATTATCAATCGGCAGAAAACCTAACCGAGCTCTGACAGTGCCGAACCATTTGAGGCGCTCTTCGAAGGACGCAGCGTTGATAAAAGCACCACCGGTCGCGATACTGGTTGTCGAACCTTTGACGCCGGACCAATCAAAATCCGCTTCGAGACCGGCCAGCCAACTGCGATTAAATTGCCAATTATATCCAGCCTGCAGGCCTCCAACCACGCCGGACGAGTCAAAGGATGATGGCGCGGCGAGATTTCCTCCGTTGTTAATCGCAGTGTTTAAAAGAAAAGCGTCCGCAGCGATATCGTTCGAGAAATAGGCGACATCGCGGTTGGTCCACCCTCCGCCGACGTTGCCTCCCACGTAAAAACCGGTCCAACCGTAAATTGGAGCGGGAGCAGGCGCGACAGGCGCCTTGCGAGGTAGATCAGCCGCCGAGGCCAACTGTGTAAGTGCGATCGTCGCGGTAGCGACGGATACGGCGAGAAAACGTTGCATTTGCGGGTCCCCAATCCACGGCTGAACAAAAAATATCAAACTATTAGGCGTGGGAACAGCCCTTCCGGTAAGCGCATGAGCCCCGACTACACGTACGGCCGCCTATGCGCGGTAAAGCCCCAGTCGGCAGACCCTAACAGGGGGGTGTCTTTCTACAACGAGATTCTCGAGTGCGACACATGGACCAGGCGTAGACAAAGGACGAAATTCTGATCGCCAACGGCAGTTGATACCTGTCTATTCCTCGCGGAACGCGTGGGCGAAACTGTCGACCAATGGCTGCACAATGTAAGCAAGCATCGTACGCTCACCGGTCACAATCGAAACATCGACCGGCATGCCAGGATAAAGTTTCACGTGTGGCAAATGCCTCATTGCCGCAGCGTCCACTTCAACACGAGCGAGATAGTAAGTGCTGTTCGTCTTTTCCTCGGTCGTGGCATCCGCAGACACCCAGGTCACTGCTCCCTGGACGGTCGGTGTGATGCGTTGCTTATAAGCGACGAGGCGGACGGTGGCCGGGAGTCCGGGCCGAACGATATCGATATCAATCGGCTGGACCTTGACTTCAAGCACCATCTTGTCCTGCAGCGGGACGAGGTCGAGAATGGCTCCGCCTGGCGCCACCACCCCGCCGACGGTAAAGAACTTCATGTTGAGGATGGTGCCGTCCTGCGGGGCCACCACGTCGGTGCGGCCGGCCTTGGCCACGAACTTGCGAAGGTCCTCCGCGGCGTCGCTCCGTTTGTTTTGAACGTCACGCAGTTCTTCCGATACGGCCTTGGCTTGCGCGCTGCGAATGGCGTTGATCTGCACGTCGGCCTCGCCAACCTGCTCCTGCAGCGAGAGCACTTTACCCTTGTTAGCCTCAATATCGCCTTTGGCGGCCACAAGCTGACGTTCCAGTTCCAGCATTTTGGGCTTGAGCGACAGGCCTTTTTCAAACAGGAATTTTTGGTCCCTCAGTTGCTCTTCAAACAGCGGGATCTGCTTCTGTACAGCCGTAATTTGTGACTGGAGGGACGCAATTTGCGCGCGATATTGCTCGCTGCGCTGGATCCAAACGC
>Ga0310811_10008025_pt1 | contig 13560 bp, 12 predicted proteins | sample YCmetagenome_FD_207642 | JGI IMG/M metagenome (GOLD analysis project Ga0310811, IMG submission 207642) | Soil microbial communities from experimental microcosm in Duke University, North Carolina, United States - YC | ecosystem: Engineered > Artificial ecosystem > Soil microcosm > Unclassified ... | reverse complement strand
AGTCCATTTTCGTGTCCCTCCATTGTCCGTCGCAGCGAGTCTAGGCCGCGTGTACGGCACGGCGCACGCCAGGAAGGCCGAACCTGACACGAGAATGTAAGAATCAGCCGCAAGGGGCTGCCAAAGGGCCTCCGGACTGTCTAGCGTGAGCGCAGACGAGGCGCGAAAGGGGCAGGGATGCGGATAACGGAAGCCGCGCGACGGCTGGGTGTGTCGCCGCGGATGTTGCGCTATCGCGAGTCCCTCGGTCTCCTGCCGCCCGTGCGCGACCGGGGGTCGCACCGCAGGTTCGGCCCGGACGAGCTCGCCGCCGTCAGCCAGGCCATGGATCTGGAACGCCGCTTCGACATCTCCCCCGCCGAGCTGGCGTTCGCGCTCAGGGCGATGTCCGAGCCGGCGGTGGCCCAGGCCGTACGCGACCTCGGCGTCAGGATCGGCCGCATCCAGGCGCCGCGCCGGGCCCTCGACTTCGAGAAGGAGAAGGCCCTGCGGCTTCTGCGGCCCAGATGACCTCGGTGGCACCAGTGGCCCGGGTGGCACCCGTGGCCCCCGCCCCCGTGGCCTCTGTGGCCCCTGTGGCCCCCATGGCCCCACTCGGGTGACCCCGAGGTCGCTCTCTGGAGTGACGACACCTCAGGGAGATCGGCGGACAATCCTCGGTGTGAACCTGACGTCACGAATCGACCAGGTCGAACGGAACATCACCTCGTTCGATCTCCGCACCGCCCTGAGCTCCCCCATTGATCTCGTGATCGGCGTCACCCTGGCCGTCTTCGGGCTCCTGGGCGCAAGGTACGCATCCGGGACCTTGGACATGGCAGGCATCGTCCTGGCGACCGGACCGCAGGTCATGCGCCGCGCCTACCCGTGGCTGACCGTCGTCCTCACCTTCCTCGGCGCCGTCCTCATCGCGATGTTCCCGCAGATGCCCGCCGCCTGGGTGCTCCCCGTGGCCATATCCGCGGCGCTGTCCTTCTACACGATCCAGCGCCACCTGAGCCGGCGGGCGGCCTGGCTCATCGCGGGGGTCATCGGGGTGCCCCTCCTCGTCGCCGCCGGCGGCGTCCTGCTGTTGCGTCCCTACCTTCTCCCGATCGCGGCCGCGGCCGTCGGCGGGGCGGCCCTGCTGGCAGGGCTGACCATGCTGGCCGACGTACGGCGGAGCCAGACAGAGGTCAAGGAGGTGCGCGCGGACAACCTGGAGACGCTGCGGGAGCAGGCGGCCATGGCCGAGCGGGCGCGGATCGCCAGGGAGATGCACGACATCGTCGCCCATTCCATCTCCATGGTCGCGGTCCAGGCCGAGACCGCGCCGTACACCATCACGAACATGAGTGACGAGGCCAAGCAGGAGTTCGCGGAGATCGCCACCGCGGCCCGCGGGACGCTGACCGAGATGCGGCGGCTGCTCGGGGTGCTCCGCGCGGACGTCCCCCCGGAGACGGCACCGCAGCCGGGGCTGGCACAGCTGCCCGAACTGCTCGAACATCACGGCGGTGACGTGGACCTCGACATCCTCGGAGAGGAGAAGGAACTCCCGCAGGCCGTGGACGTGTCGGCCTACCGGATCATCCAGGAGTCCCTGACCAACGCCAGAACACACGCTCCGGGGGCCCGGGTCTCCATCGAGATCGCCTACCGGCCCACGCTGCTCGCCCTCAGGATCGCCGACGACGGCCCCGGCCCCTCGGCGCGGGAAGACGCCGCGGACGGCCCGCGCGAGACGCCTGGGCACGGGCTGATCGGCATGCGGGAACGGGCCGTGGCCCTGGGCGGCTGGTTCGTCGCCGGACCGGCCCCGGCCGGAGGCTTCCTCATCCAGGCAGGGCTTCCGCTCGAATGATCAAGGTTCTCGTGGCCGACGACCAGCCGGTGGTGCTCAGGGGGTTCACCGCCGTGCTCGCCGCGCAGCCGGACATCGCCGTCGTCGGAGCCGCCGCCGACGGCGGAGAGGCGGTACGGCTCGCGCGTGCCGAGCGCCCGGACGTCGCCCTGCTCGACATTCGCATGCCGGTCATGAACGGCATCGAGGTCGCCCGGGCCGTCACCGAACTGGGCGCCAAAGCGCTCATGATCACGACCTTCGACCTGGACGAGTACGTCTACGAAGCGCTCCTCGCGGGGGCGAGCGGCTTCCTTCTCAAGGACATCCGGGCCGACGATCTGGCGAACTCGGTGCGAGTCGTCGCGCGTGGGGACGCGCTGCTCGCACCACAGGTGACCAGGCGCCTGATCGCCGAGTTCGCCGCGCGGCGGCGGGCCGCGGCGGCGACGCTGCTCACGCCCCGGGAGTCGGAGGTCCTCCAACTGATCGCCCGCGGGTTGTCCAACTCCGAGATCGCGGCCGAACTGGTCGTGACCGAGCACACGGTGAAGACCCATGTGGCGCGCCTGTTGGCCAAACTCGGCCTCCGCGACCGAACCCAGGCCGTGATCCACGCCTACGAGACCGGGCTCGTCCGGGCCGGAGACCGCGACCCCGGCTGACCCCGGCCGCCCCCGGCGGGTCAGGGCGGGTCAGGGCGCGACGACCAGCCGCAGGCCCTCGGCCTGGAGGGAGTCCGCCGTGACATAGGGCTGCTCGCTCACGATGTCGGTCATGGTCAGCGGTAGATCCAGCCTAGGCACCAGCTTCAGCGCCCTCACCAGCACATTGGGATGCTCGGCCGTGAACTCCTGGCGCAGGCCGAGGAGCGTGCCGGTCATCTTGGTCGTGTAGATGTCGACGTTCCCGACGAAGGTGAAGGTGCTCCCCGTCAGGGTGGCGCGCCCCATCGTCTGCCGCGGCCCGGACAACACGGCCCGGTCCATGGTGAACCACAACATCTTGACCATGCCGGTCGCGGTGGGAAGTTCCACGACGCCGTGGAACTTCATCCCCGTCATGGTCAGCGACGGCGCGCTCACCGACGCCGCCTCCGTCGCCGCCACCGGCGTCGCGGGAGCGCTGATCGCGCCGGTCGCCTGCGGGGCGATTCCGGACATCAGGACCAGCGGCAGTACGGCGATCGCCAGCGCCCTGCCGCCAGGGCCCGCCTTCCCGCCGGGTCCTGCACCTGAACCACCGTCATCGCCGGGTGGGGGCTCCCGGCCCGGAGTCGCGGATCCCCCGACTCCAGGCGGGTCTCCGGCCGAATCATCGGCCGACGCGTCCTTGACCCGCCCGATCCACACGCCCGACGCGCCGCCGGCGGGCTCGTCAGGAGAGGCGGGAAGCGCGTTCGCGAGTTCGTCGCCGCTGACGACGCGCCGCCGCGTGAAGGTCAGGCCTGCCGTCGGCGGTGGGGCCGCCTGCGGGTCGGCCGGACCGGCTGCGGCGGGCTCGGGGGTCCACGCCGCCGCGAGCGCCCCTCCGACGAGGCCCAGCAGCATGCCGACGAGGAATCCGCCCAGGTTGGCGTAGACGAAGGACGCGAGCGAGACGAGCACGGCCACCACGCCCAGAAAGATCCGCTGGCCGGGCTGCCACCACAGCAGCAGGCCGACGGCGATCAGCACCAGCGCGATCAGATAGCTGGCCCCGACCGTGCCCGACTGGATGACCAGGGGCAACGCCTGCGAGGCGAACGGGATGCTCAGCAGTTCCACCCCGCCGAGGATGGTCAGCAGGCCGCCCCAGAAGGGCCGGGTCCTGCGCCACGGCGTCGGATCGCTCACGGACGCCTGCCGGAACGGCCGGACGACGACTCCCCGGGCGGAGGCGTCAGAAGCGGAGACACCCGGAAGACGGGCGCCGAGGGTGAGAACGGCGACGGCATCAGAAGCACTCGTGCTTACCGGGCTCGACGGTCAGCTTGAGGCCGGGCAACTTGAAGGTCGCCGCGTTGACGGCCCATGAGACCTGCTTGAAGCCGGTGATCGAGACGGCGCTGGCCTGCTGCCCGAACATCCCCGAGGGACCCGCCCCGCCGGAGACCGCGTCGAGGGTCCCGGCGTCCCTGCCCACCTGGATGCGCGTGAAGACGGCGTTGCCCTGCAACTGGGACGCATCGACGATCATGTTCTCCGCGACCACGGGGTTCTTGCCCGTCCCCGCGGTCAGCTTGATGGTCACCGCGCCCACCGGCGAGTCGACCAGCACGGTCTGGCACATGTTCGTGAGCGTGGCGTGCCGGATGCCCGACACCGCGACCGGGATCTTCCGGCCCTTCTTGTTCTGGACCAGGCTGCCGTACTGGACGAACCCCTGCCCCTGGAGCTTGTCGGCGGAGACCTTGAACGTGTCGCCCGAGACCACGAACGACGCTCCGATCGCGCCTTCCGCGGTGGCTCCGACGAGCACCGACGCGATCACGATCGCGGGCACGAAGACCAGCGCGAAGCGCTTCCACCGCACACGTCCCTGCTCGACCATGGGCACCTCCCGCGAGGTCAAATGGGTAAAGCCCAAGTTACCCACGGGTACAGGGAGGTAAAGGAAACACGCATCACATTTTCGTCACGCTGCACCCCGGGTTACCGGGCGACCGGCGGCCACGGCTGCCGGCCTCCACCTCGAAAAATTCCGAGATATCCCGATAAATCATGATCAGTTGCGCACCCGGCGCGCCATGACAACGCAGCGAAGGAAGGCGGAACGGCGACCTGACGGGACGTCGAGGGTCGTCCCGTCAGCGCACCTGCGGCGAGGGCGCCTGCTCCGTGCGGTCGAGGTCGGGCTCCAGGTAGATGACCCGGGCGATCGGCACGGCGGCGCGGATGCGCTGCTCGGCCTCGTCGATCCCCCGGGCGATCTCGGTCGCCGTGTCGTCGTGGTCGACCGCGATCTTCGCCGCCACGAGGAGTTCCTCGGGGCCCAGGTGGAGCGTGCGGAGGTGGATGACCTTGGTGACCTCGGGGGCGTTCTCCAGGGCGGCGCAGATCTGCTCCTCGACCTCGGGCGCGGCGCTCTCCCCGATCAGCAGCGACTTGGTCTCCATCGCGAGGACGAAGGCGATGACGGCGAGCAGCACGCCAATCATGATCGTCCCGATGCCGTCCCAGACGGCGTCACCGGTGACCACCGCCATGGTCACGCCGAACAGCGCGAAGATGAGGCCCAGCAGCGCGCCGAGGTCCTCCAGCAGGACGACGGGCAACTCGGGGGCCTTGGACCTGCGGATGAACCTCACCCACGACGCGTCGCCCTTGTGGGGCAACGACTCCTTGATGGCGGTCCTGAACGAGAAGCCCTCAGCGATGATGGCGAAGATCAGCACACTGAAGGCCCAGATCGGCGACTCGACGGGGTGCGGGTCAGCGATCTTGTGCCAGCCCTCGTAGATGGAGAACAGCGCGCCGATGCTGAACAACACGAGGGCCACGACGAAGGCGTAGAAGTACCGCTCACGACCGAACCCGAACGGGTGGGTGCGGGTCCGCGCCCGCTCCGCCCGCTTGCCGCCCAGCAGCAGCAGAGCCTGGTTCCCGGAGTCGGCCACCGAGTGGACGGACTCCGCGAGCATCGATGACGACCCCGTGAAGACGAACGCCACGAACTTCGCCACCGCGATCGCCAGGTTGGCGCTCAGCGCCGCGATGATCGCCTTGGATCCGCCACTCGCACTCACAAGAACTCCTCAGGAATCGGCCAAAAAGATCCTAGAGCGAAATTCAGGCCCTGAGTTCCGTGACGTCCGAAAACGACTCCGGGTCGATGCCGTATCCCAGCGCGGCGTAGACGGCCGCGTAGTCGCCCAGACCGATCAGCGACGCGAGCCGCTCCAGCGGCTGGACGCCCTCGGCCACGACCTCGGAGACGGGAACGCCCCTGTCCTCCGCCAGCCCGACGGCCGCCGTACGGTTCCTGACGACCTGCTCCTGCTCCTCGGCGTCACGCAGCAGGACGAGACGCAGCTTGGCGCCCTCGCCACCCGGCTCGTCGGCGAAGGGGTCGGCGAAGACGTCCCGCCCCGCGAGCGGCCCGCTGAACGCGGCGAGCTGATGCCGGCTCTCCGGGATCTCTCCCCAGATAGCCGGATATTTGGCGATCTCGTTGAGCCGGAACGCCAGCCAACGGGCCGCGGCCCCGGCCAGGGGCGAGCTGCCCCAGATCATCGGGACGCTCCCCGCCAGCTCGGTCGCGAGCGTCTTGCCGGGGTTGATGAACGACTCGCTGGACGGCCGGCATCGGTGGGCGATGTCCTCCAGCCGCACGGCCGCCGCCTCGAAAACGTCCTCGCCGGCCTCCACCAGCCCGAGCGCCGAGGCGGCGACGACCAGCGGGACAGCGAGCTCCCACAACGTCCCGCCCGACCGCGCGGCCTCGCCCTCCAGCGGCACGTACGGCCCGCCCGCCCGCGTCACCACGTGCTCGAGCGGGGACCGCGCCGGTCCGACGCCCATGATCGAGGCGCCGCGCCGGGCGGCCTCCGCCGCCGGGGCGAAGGTCTCCTCCCCGTCGCCGGGACGCGAGACCGCCATGACGACGTCGGCGGCGCCGACCCAGCCAGGCAGCCGGTGGCCGCGGACGGTGACGACCGGCAACGGCGCGCCGTACCCAATAACGGCGTCGAGCACGTCGCCCGCTACGGCGGAGCCGCCCGTGCCCACCACCACGATCGCCCGGGGACGGCCGAACCGCCCGAGGGAGGCGACCTGCGCCTCGACGGCGGCCCGGTAGGCGGTGCGCACCCGAGCCGCCGAGGACGCAACGGCCCGCAGCACGCCCGAGGGATCGCCCTCGGCCAGATATGCCTGGTCGTCGAGGCGATCCGGCTCGAACACCGTGCCGGGTGCCGCTCCGGCGTCGGTCATGCCTTGCGAGCCTCGTCGACCAGGAGAACCGGGATGTCGTCGCGGACCGGATAGACCAGCCCGCACTCCGAGGACGTGCAGGCGAGTTCGTCGGTGTCGCTCTCCACACGCAGGGGGGACTTGCACGCCGGACAGGCCAGAATGTCCAGCAGCCAGTCGTCGATCTTCAACTCGGTCAGCTCCTTACCACAGCGAGCACTTCGTCGCGCACGGTGGCCATCATGTTCTCGTCGGTCGCCTCGGCGTTGAGCCGCAGCAGCGGCTCTGTGTTGGACGGGCGCAGGTTGAACCACCAGCCGGGGCCGGTCACGGTGAGACCGTCCAGCTCGTCGAACCTAACACCCTCCCGTCCCGAGAATGTCGCGCGAACCCTGTCGAGCGCCGCGCCCTGGTCGGAGACCGTGCTGTTCAGCTCGCCGGACGCCGCATACCGCGCGTAGCGCGACAGCGTCTCCGACAGCGGCCTGTCCTGTTCGCCGAGCGCGGCCAGCACGTGCAGCGCGGCCAGCATCCCGGAGTCGGCGAACCAGAAGTCACGGAAGTAGTAGTGGGCCGAGTGCTCGCCCCCGAAGACGGCGCCGGTCCTGGCCATCTCGGCCTTGATGAACGAGTGCCCCACGCGCGTGCGCACCGGGACGCCGCCGTGCTCGGCGACGATCTCCGGGACGCCCTGGGACGTGATCAGGTTGTGGATGACCGTGGCCCCCGGATGCCGGGCCAGCTCCCGGACGGCGACCAGCGAGGTGATCGTGGACGGGGAGACCGACTCGCCGTTCTCGTCGATCACCCAGCAGCGGTCGGCGTCGCCGTCGAACGCGAGGCCGATGTCGGCTCCCCTGTCGACGACCGCCTGCTGCAGGTCGCGCAGGTTCGCCGGCTCGAGCGGGTTCGCCTCGTGGTTGGGGAAGGTCCCGTCGAGCTCGAAGTAGAGCGCGGTCAGCTCGATCGGCAGTCCCTGGAAGACCGGGGGAACCGTGTATCCGCCCATGCCGTTGCCGGCGTCGACCACGACCTTGAGCGGCCGGATGCCCGACAGGTCGACCAACGATTTGAGGTGCCCGGCGTAGTCCGCCAGCAGGTCCCGCCGCGTCACCTCGCCCTTGCCCGGGACGCCGCCCAGACCTGCGGCCAGCAGTTCGGCGGCGCGGTCGCGGATCTCGGTGAGGCCCGTGTCCGCGCCCACCGGCACCGCGCCGGCCCGGCACATCTTCATGCCGTTGTACCGCGCGGGGTTGTGGCTGGCGGTGAACATGACCCCCGGCAGCCCGAGGGAGCCGCTGGCGTAATAGAGGAGGTCCGTCGAGCCGAGGCCGGTGTTCACGACGTCGGCGCCGCGCGAGGTCGCCCCGCGCGCGAAGGCCGCGGCCAGCGGGACCGAGGAGGGCCGCATGTCATAGGCCATCACCATGGCCGCGGCATCGGTCACCTCGACGAACGCCGCTCCGACGGCCTCGGCGGCCTCCTCGTCGAGCTCGTCCGGCACGACGCCACGCACGTCGTACGCCTTGAAAATCCTGCTGAGATCGGCCACGGCAGTCCCCGGACTCCTTGATGTCTCGCACATGAGCCTATAGCGCCTGATCGTTTCGGACGGCGGGCGGAATCGCGGTGCCGTACGGGGAGGTCACCGCTCCCGGTTGGGCTGGGCCGACTTCAGGACCCGGAGATGCCCTCGCCTGCCGACCTCGACCGCCTGGCCGATGGGCTCCCCCGCGGCGGGGGCGGGGCGGGCGGCCTCGCGGACCGCGTTGGCGAGCGCCTCGAGATCGTCTCCGCTGGGCGAGCCGGCCTCCGACGGCAGTCGGACGACCTCCCAGCCGCGCGGCGCGGTGAGCCGTTCCGCATGCTCCGCACACAGGTCGTAACAGTGCGGCTCGACGTACGTCGCCAGGGGCCCGAGGACGGCGGTCGAGTCGGCGTAGACATACGTGAGTGTGAAGACGGCAGGCTGCCTGCAGGCGGTACGGGAACAGCTGCGGACGGGGCTCACGGAGGGACCGTATCCGGTCCGCGTGCACATTGCCACCACCCCGAAGCTCTTATCGAGCGTGTCGCCACAATTCGGACAGCGCCGATACGGCTCGCCGCGCGTCACGGGCGGCGCTTTAAGCTGACTGCGTGACAGAGCCGAGCGAGCGTGGCGACATGCCGCAGCCGAAGCGACGTGTGCGCCGACGTGATCGGCACGGGCGCGGGATGCGCGGCCCGCTGGCCCCGGCTCACGTCCCCATCTCCAAGTCCCGCGGCGAGCGGTTCGACGACCTGGTACTCGAGGCGGTCGACCGGCTCAAGCCGCGCTGGGGCGCCCAGCTCGCCTCCGTCGAGTTCGCCGTCGAAGAGGTCCCCCCGGTGAACGAGCTGATCGACGGGCCCGCGAGGCTGTCGTCCGACCCCATCCCCTTCGGCAGGGCCGATCCGGCGAGCGGCGGGGATCCTGCCGCCGTGGTCGTCTATCGCCGCCCCCTCGAGGCGCGCGCACGAGACCGGGACCAGCTCGGCACGCTCGTCTTCGACGTCGTCGTGGAGCAGGTCGCCAGCCTCCTCGGCCAGACCCCCGAGACGATCGACCCCGGATACGACGACCGCCACTAGGGCGGCCCTGTTCACGGCAGGACGGCGCTCGGCGAGTCGGCGGTGGGCGGGACGAGCGCCCAGATGGTCGCGGGAGCGAGCGGCTGGTCGGTGATCAGCTGACCGCTGGGGGTGTCCTCGACGAGCACCCGCCCGCCGTACACGGGCCCCGACCCGGGCTGCGGCTGGATGACGACGCTGAACCCCGACTCGCCGCCGGGCGGCGCGGCCAGCTTGACCTCCTTGGTCCGGGCGGCGGGCACCTTGACCTCGACGGGCTCCGGCACGGCGCCCCTCTTCGGCACCAACTGGACCTTGAGCGTGGCCGCGGCGAACGGGGCCGACAGGACCAGGCGGGACTCCTGCTTGCGGGTGACCCGGTTGTCCGCCACGACGCTGCCCAGATCGATGGGCGAGGCCCCCGCGGTGAAGGCGACGTCCTGGCTCAGGCCCGTCCCGGTGATCTTCATGCCCGCGATGATCGGGACGTCCGAGGTCAGGACGAGGGCGGCGGGCTGACCGCCGATTCCCGTGGACAGGTCGAAGGTGCTCGTCGACCCCGCCAGGACGTCGACGGTCTCCTTGTTCTTGAGCGCGTAGGAACCGTCCTTGAGCACGGCCTTCACCTGGACGACGGTGTCCTGCTCGCCCGGAGCCGTCACGTACAGCTCCCTGAGCCCGGCCATCCCCGGGATGCCGGGGACCACGACCTGGGTGGACGGAGGTGCGGCCACGGGCAGCCAGTCGACGCCCTCGGCCTTGCCGAGCACCGCCTTGATCGCCGCCGCCACGCGTCCGCCGCTCGTGCTGACCTCCACGGCCATCACCAGCGGAGAGGGGGCGAGGTCGCTCAGCTTGACCGTTCGGTGCTCGCCCGGCTGGAGGACCATGCCGCTCCCCCGGTCGCTGAGCACCGGCCCCTCACCGGCGTAGATCATGACCTCTACGTTGGCGGGAGCGGAGTCGGCGTTGGTGAGGTAGAGCGTCATGGCGGCCGCGGCGGGGCCGGGCCCGACGAACCAGGCGTCCGCCCCCGGCTCGACGCAGCGCGTGGACGCCAGGCCCCGCTGACTTCCCGCGTCCGCCCGTGCCGTCTGCGCGGCCTCGAGTCCGGCCGCCATCGACCCGGTGCCCGCGACGGCCAGCGGGGCGGTGCCGGCCTTCATGTCCTGCTGCCACAGGACGCCGGGCTGCTCGAGCGCCGCCGGCGGCTTTTCCGCCTTGTCTCCGGCGCCCTTCTTGGCGCCCTTCTTAGGAGCGTCCTTGCCTGGGGCGTCCTGGGGCGGGGCGCCCTCGTCGGGGGCCGGGGTCTCCGTGATCTCGCCCACGGTGGCGCTCCCCTGGCCTTGGGCGCCGGGGGGCGTCACCACGCTCACCCTGCTTCCGCCAGGAGACGGGCAGACGGTCGTCAGTGACTCCATGAGGGCCCGGACGGGCTTGGGCGGCGTGTGGACCACCGGGGCGGGCCGGCTCGCGTAGGCGACGCCGTAGAGGGCGCCGAGCGCCACGAGCACCAGCGCGAGCAGGCCGAAGCGGTTCTCGATCAGACTCTTCACACCGGCACCCGATCCTCACCAGCCCGGCGGCGTCCCCGGGGTTCCTCCTGTGGCACGTCGGCGTACTGCTCCTCGGCCTCGGCCGTACGGGCGCCCGGCGAGGCCAGGATCAATATGACGAGCAGGAGAGTCGCCTGAGCCCACAACCAGATCCTGTGCATGGAGCCGCCTCCTGACGGAGGAGGCGGCGCCGGAGCGGGCTGGGCCAGTCGCCACAGCCCCCCGGCCGCCGACAGGCTCATCCGCACCAGAGCCGGCTCGGAGTCCAGCGTGCGGTGCAGGGAGGCCTCGACCGGCCCCGGCACGCTGACGAACTGCACGCCGTACTGGGCGAGCGTCTGAGCGTAGGTGCCGCCGCGGCCGGAGGCGAGGCCGGCGACGGCCGTGCCGAACCGCTGGGCGGCATCCTTCGGAGACTCGAGATCGGACTCCCCGATCAGGGGGGCGCCGCCGCGCAGGACGCTGTAGGTGACGACGCCGTCTCTCGGGCGCAGCACCAGCGTGCCCTGCCCCTTCGCCGACCCGACGGCGGCGAGCAGGGGCATGGGGTCGCGCACCCCCCGCTGGAGCGGTTCCTCCGCGCCGGACCTGACCCATACCGCCGCCGCCGCGAGAGGCGTCGCGAACGCCACGACGACGATCAGCCCGGCCGCGGCGCGGCGGAGCATTCCCGTGGCGGCGAACTCCCCGATCCAGCGGGCCGGGCGGGCGGCCGCCACGAGCAGTCCGGTGGCGGCGAAGGCCAGAGGGACTCCCGGCCAGACGGGGACGCCGTGGACGGTCAGGCGGCCGACGACGATCGCCACCAGGACGCCGAAGAGCATGACTCCCCAGCCGATCGCCACGACCATCTGGTGACGGCGTACGAGCAGGGCGGCCAGCGCGACGGCGACCAGGCCCGCGGTGACCCAGACCGGCGGTGTGCCGGGGCCGCCGGGGCTCAGCATCAGCAGGTTCTCCGCCCCCAGCCGGGGATCGGTCAGCGCGATGTCGTGCAGGCCCGACTCGAGCAGGATCCGGCCGGGATCCCCGACGAGTTGGGCGAGCCACGGGAAGAGCAGGACGATCGGGGTGCCGAGACCGATCCCGAGCGCCACGCCCACACCCTTGCGCACCCCGGCGAAGGACACCGCCGCGAGCGCGCCCAGGATGGCCACCAGCACGTAGAGGAGCGGGACGAAGGCCGTGCCGACCGCGAGGAGGAGGCCGAACCCCCATGCCGCGCGGCGCGAGCCCGCGACGATCCTGGTCGCGAGCGCCGCGTAGACGGGGAGCAGCACGAAGACGATCGCCGTGCCCAGGCGCCCGCTCGCGATCACCCCCGTCGCGACCGGCAGCAGGGCGTAGGTGGCGGCCAGCCACACCCTCGCGGGCGTGTACGAGATCATCTTCTTGGTCGCCGCGTACGCGGAGAAGCCGGCCAGCGGCACGCAGCCCAGGAGCAGGACGGAGACCGCCAGCCACGTCTTGCCCAGGAAGATCGTGGAGACCAGGGCCAGCAGCGCGACGTACGGAGGGGTCCAGGTGTCCGAGCCGAGGCCCGTCACGTGGTGGTTCTCGGTGTAGAGGCGCCAGAGGTCGGAGGCTCCGCCGGTGATCGGCACCAGTGAGCCGCCGCCGAGGAGGCCGCCGTAGAGAAGGGACCGCTCGGCCGCCACGGTGACGGCCAGGAGCGCGAGGCAGAGCAGGACGCCGGGGCTCGTGAACAGCCGCTGCATCAGGCCGGAGTCGCTGAGCAACTCCTCGCCGTCCTCCTCGTCCGTCTCCGCCGCGGCGTGGTGGCGGCCGGCCGAGTCGACGGGCCCGGCGCCCGCGATGAAGCCCTGCACCATGTCGGCCAGACGTCTGAACGCCGCACCCGGGGGGGTGAGCAGGCGCGCGACCGACGGGTATCCCTGCTTACGCCACTGTCTGCGCCGCCTGCGCGCTCGGCTCAGCCGTCCGGGACGGCCGATGACGGAGGCCAGCGCGGCCATCTCGTCGAGGGCGTTCGCGGGTTGCTTGGCCACGAGGAACAGGACGGTCCGGAACACCGATCCGAAGATGTTCCGGAAGATCGACCGAATCAGCGCCCAGAACGGCAGGTTCGCCATGATGACCAGCAGCGCGTTGCGCCGGTCGAGTCTGCGCGGATGCTCGTTGCTCACCGAGAGCCGTCTGCGGCGGCGGGTGGCGGCCTCGGCGTGCCAGGCCACCGCCTCCGTCACGTTGACCACCCGGTGGCCCGCGGCCCGAGCCCGCCAGCACAGGTCGAGGTCGTCGCGGAACAGCGGGAGTTCCGGGTCGAGGCCGGACAACTGGTCCCAGACGTCGCGCCGGATCAGCATGCCCGCCGTGGAGACCGACAGCACGTCGCGGAGGCCCTCGCCGTCGTGCTGGCCCTGGTCGTACTCCCTCGGTTCCAGGCCCGTGTCCCGCATTCCCGATCGGCTGACGGTGACGCCGATCTCCAGCAGCGAGCGCCTGTCGAGCCAGTCGAGGAGCTTGGGCCCGAGGATCGCGGCGCCCGGATCCTGGTCGGCGGCCCACAGCAGGGCCTGCAGCGCCTGGGGGTCGGGGGCGCAGTCGTCGTGGAGCAGCCAGACCCACTCGTCGACCGGTTCGTGTCCCTGGGCGCGCGGAAGCCGGTCCAGGACTTCGTGGACGGCCTCGCCGAAGCCGGTGGACCTCGGCATGGTCAGCACGCTGCCGGCGCCGA
>Ga0310811_10008024_pt1 | contig 13561 bp, 11 predicted proteins | sample YCmetagenome_FD_207642 | JGI IMG/M metagenome (GOLD analysis project Ga0310811, IMG submission 207642) | Soil microbial communities from experimental microcosm in Duke University, North Carolina, United States - YC | ecosystem: Engineered > Artificial ecosystem > Soil microcosm > Unclassified ... | reverse complement strand
ACGGAGGCAGATCGGGGTTGTAGCTGATACCCAGGTTGGCATTGATAGGAACGGCCGTGTCGGCATAGTTGTAGCTACTGGGTTCGATCGTGGTCAGATACTTGACCCTCTCCTCCGGTGTGACGGCGTTGGGTCCATAGATACTGTTCACTGTTTGGGGAATCAGGAAGTCTGTGGGTGGTCCACTGGGTAGGTTCTGTGCGGGTCCCGTAGGTATCCCATACCCAGCACTCGAACCTGGAGGCATGTACTGCGGAACAGGGTACACTTGACCAGAGGGTGTGGTGAACGTATCATTAGAATCGTTACCACTGTTACCACCATTCATGGGTGTACCAGGAGACCCCGCGTTCTGTCCGTTCTTATCTACTGGAGTTCCAGGAGAACCCAGTCCCACACTACCTAGCCAGCGAGGCAGTTTCATGCTGAAACCTTCCACCGCGGATCCATTCCCAAATGGTCCACCTGTCCCTGTGATAGCCGCGTTCTGAGCCAAGTAGATACTCGCATCACTGTTTCCCTGCTGGTTGACAAACTCTGGATTCCCTGACCACGGCGTACTGGACATCGTTCGTGGTGCATCTGCTAAATCCGTACGATAAGCAGACAGAGGAATCTGTCCATTGGGGATACTGCTGATCGCCACATAGTCATCGGGTGTGGTGGGGAAGGTCTGGTAGTTACCCTCGTCACTATAGCTGAATGGGTGAATCACCTTGGGGTGTGTGGGTCTCGTGTTAGGGTCAGGTTGAACGACTATGTTTCCTGCTGAATCCTTGGAGATAGCCGAACACGCCTGAGGAATGCTCTCGAGGCTGAAGTTAGTGAACGTGTCAGGACGGAACGTCTCGTACTGCTCGGGCATAGGTTCGAATTGCTGAGTGACATCGAACGGTTGACCTTTGGTGTTGGCACCAATTGGTCCTTTGACCGAGGGGAATGCCCAGACCTCTCGATCCAGAGCGCGCGGTGCAATGATTGGCGCAATGCTCAGCTTCCTATCACTGAGCTTGTGTTGCCCAACAGCGGGATTCATATACACAGGTGCACTCATGATTGGTGAGTTTGAGTTTGTTCACAACCTTTTTGATTGTGTGTCTGTTCTCACTCCTGGAACAATCGACCCAGTTTGCCGGCCTCCACGTAGGGCTGTCTGCGCCGACCTGTAAACCCCCCATTTCCTCCCCCTGTTCCACCTCCTGTTCCACCCACTCTCCCTCCACCCATACTCCTCAATCGGAACCATAGAATGAGAACGATCAAGACGAGGAACAAGATCACCCACCACAGGAAGCGATTGTTACCGTGCTTGTGAACGTGTGCGGAACAGACGGGACATGATTTGATGTGTTGCCAAATGGACAGGCAACCACTCGAGTGGTTGGGTTTGGCACCCGGTTTCGTCGTTCCACAGAACTCACAGGTAGAAGGGGAGTGGGAGTGGGAGTGTTGATGGGGTTTGACATCGAATCCCGATGTCCCAGACCCACCAGGCATGCTTGTGTTCAGCAACCCTCGTCTCTGAACGGGTTGAGCCATGCTGGCTGGAACGGAAGGCACATTCGGGATAAGCGTATCAAATTGAGGTGGTGGACTGTTGTTGTACTGAATGGCCACTTGGGGTGGATAATCATACATCATTTGTGGTGCAGGAGGGTAGTACTGTTGTTGAGGTGGTGGGAGTGGTTGTTGAGGTGGAGGATACCCATACTGTGGATTGTACGAAGGTGTGTACGGAGACGGAGAGGGTGGAGGTTGCTGGTATTCATAGACAGGAGCCAATATTTCACCGTATGCTCCTCCACCTCCGTTACTGGTGGTGGCTCGTGTGTTTCCGTACGGCTCCATCATCATCTGGAACTCGGGTTGGAACATTACAGGACTCGACTCTTTTTTAGTGTGCAAAAAAGACTGGCTGAACAACTCAATCATCATGGATCGAGAGTTTGACAGGTTCCTTCAAAAGTCCAGGGCATTGACCACCACGCCACCACCAGATAAGATCGAACAGACGCAGAAGGTCGTTCAGAATCAAATCCAGATGTCGGTGCGCAAGCCACTGTATTCGTTCGTGATCGTGTTTGTGGTGGTCAGCATCTACTTGATGTGGAGCAAACCCTCCTTCGTCACCAAGATGACCTTGCCTCCATACAACAGCTACGGACAGTACGGCATGGGGTACACCGTGCCGGGTGGAGGCATCCTGATGCGCAAGTTCGACTACGTGCGCTGGGTTAAGGCCTCGTTCTGCTTGTCTATCCTGTTGTGGGCGGTGCTGTACCTGTTAATGGGGGCGTTCATCACGAGAGACGGGTCATCCAGTAGTGCAACCTGTACCAGTGGAGATGAACCTGACTCGGCAGGCTACTGTTCAAGCTGATAAAAAGAAATTCGGTCGTATGCACCCGATCTACACGAGCTGGCCTCTCTGGGTTGGCACCACGATCATGTTGGTGGCCATGCAATTGTCCTACATGAGACTACGTGGTTACTCGGCAGATGAGTGGGCAAGCCTAACCGGTTCAGAACAACGAGCTATCCTGCGCGTTCGTTCGTACTTGGGCGGTGTGATCATCATCCTCTTGTGGGTCTTGGCGGTTGTCGTTCTGGGGAAGTGTGATGGTTCATGAAAAAGCACTTCTCTCGTCTCTCCAATTTTTGCTCTTCCCTGAATCTCTTGAACAATGTCCGGTTTCAGCAATCTGTCCAACACTACTAGAGGGTTCGGCGTGTCCGTGAACTCACCCAGCATCGAGTTCTCTCATAGCAACCCCCTACTGACTGGTCGCATCCTCCCTGCCATCCTTGGAAACACTGGAACAGCTGTCCCTCCTTCCGCCCTGTACTCCAAGGCATTCTTGATCAGCCCCACCACTGCTAACCAGACCTATACCCTCCCCCCTGCCAATGAGATCTTGACTGAATATGGGTTCAACATCACCACTGGCCAGGCCAACTTGGCTGTGGGTAACCAGATCCCTCTGACCGTTATCAACCAGTCAGCTATTGCTGGATATGTCTTGTCCAGTCCCACTGGTGGAGATGGATCTGCCGTCATCGCTTACGGAAGCGGTGTAACTGGTCCGGGTGGTAGTCCTGCCGGTACTGGAACCGTCTTCGGTTCTCACGCCACCAACTTCTATCTCAATGTGACGGCTGTGAATGCCAGCACCAGTGGTGTGACTGGAACATACAGTATCTATGCCTAAACCCGATTCGTTCCGTTCCATTCCATTTTATCCCCTTCCTCCGTTCCTCTTGTATTTCACTCATTATTTAGGAGTGAAATAGATACCATTCCTTGATCTCATTCGTTCAGTTGTCGTACCCTTAGTGTTGTCCCGTGAAGTGGAGGTGACGTGTCCGTACTCTCTGACTCGTCTCTCCTCCTCCATGCGTGTGCGTTCGCTTCTATGAATGAGGTGAATATGCGTTGAGCGGTTCGACTACCACTTGTCCATTGCTCATGATGAGACTCTGCACTCATGGACAGCACTCCATCCATTCCAGAAGAGGACGGGTCAGATTCACTCAACTCCTCCTCCTTCACGTCCACCCAGCATGTATATGCCGGGGTCAACAAGGACATACACATGACTTCGTTCTGTTGTTGGTTGACATGGATAGAAGCGAGTATCAACTTCAGCAATGTCGACCCGATCTGTGGTGGTGGACTGGGCAAATTGACAATCAGTGTGGTTAGACAGTCGTCCGAGTCTGTGTGTGGTTCGTTCTTCCCCGTGACCAAGTACCTCCAGGGACAGTGATCACCCACCGACCCATCCACATACTGATGTCCATTGTACATGACCTTCTCAAACACGAACCAGATGGCGCTCGTCATTCTCAATGCTTGGATCACACACATGTCGGGGTGCGATTCGGGCGTCAGGTATTCGAGCTCTTCCTGTGTCAGGTTCCACGTACTAACAATCAAGCGCTTCCCTGTACTCCTTTGCAGTTCACTGAGAGTTGGAACGAAGAATAGCTTCTCCAGACAGGCAAATCGCAAGAGGTTCTCGAGCAGTGTCCAGCTGAATAGTGAACGCTGTTTGAGAGCATCTGCCCACACGATGCGTTCACGCTTGAAATGACTCAACACGTCAGCTGTGAGGAACCTCTGATCTATCTCACACGGTTCATAACCCAGAATCAGCAACAGCCCAATAAGACCACCCACAGACGTGCCCACCACTGTTCGTACCGACCCTGACCAGTACGGATACAGCTGTTGAAGCGCACTCAGCGTCATGACACCCCGAACGCCACCACCCGACAGCACTAGAGTGTTGAATTGGAACGTAGGATTCATTTTCCTTACAGTGTGGACAGCCACTTGACCACCTGATCGACAGTCAACACGGGAATGCCCTTCTCCTCGGCCTTGCGTGCCTTGGTGGAACCCATGCCTTCGTCGTTAACGACCACCACAGCGTTAGTCTTAGTGGTGATCGTGTCTTGAGTCACGATCTGAACATGATACACATTATTGTCTCGAAGAGCGTTCATCCACACATTGGTTCGTTCCCCGTTCTTGTCTCGGAGGCCAGACAGGGTGAGAACGACCAAGACAGGATTGGGGAGAACAGTGGCGGATGTGGGATTCACAGAGGAGGAACTAGATGAACTGGATGAACTGGATACTACCCCATTATTATCACCACTACTACTAGTACTACCATCACTGCCGTTCCACAGCACGCTCAGATCTTGTTCCACCCCAATCCACACGAACTCGTGCTTGAGCCAATGAACAAAGTCTGTCCAGTGTGCAGACAGCTGTTCACTGCGCTGAGCACCAAACATCTCCACATTGGTCTTGAGCCAGTCAGATGTCCAGGGTGGCGGAACGGATAACTCATGCGCCTTGGTTAGCACACTGACAGCTTGCTTAACCCCAAACCCGCGTCCAAACACCGCTGACCCGACCATCAATTTGCTCAGGTACATTATTCGTTCCGTGTGAGTCAATTGATTCCAATTCGTCATCCCTGATCGTACTTCCCTGATACGTTCGATAATGTTGCACGCCTTCTTGATACCTATGCTGTCCACGGCTTGCAATCGAGTCTTGTCCTGTTGGTTATCTCGGAGTTCAAACAGGTGACGCATGCGCTTGATGACCTGTTGATTGACTAGGGACTGGAGGGTCTTGCCACCCAGATCCTTGAGATCAAACAGCTTACAGATGAACGTCAGCTGTTCGACCAGCTGATCCGGGTTGATTTGATCGGGATTTGAACTTATCACCCTGGAGATGTGTACTTCGTTCTCATCCCACACCCATGTTCCGTGTGGTGGGAAAGAGTGTTTTAAGACATCCCCGTCCTCAGGCACCCTCTTCACCTTCATGATTCGCGGGATGGTGTCACCAGAGTGAATGATCTCCAGCACAGCGCCTGGCATAATCTTGTTGTGGTACACAAAGGACGCGTTAACACCGGTCACCCATGTCACCGTTACGTTGCCTACAGAGATGGGGTTCAGTAACTTGACACGTGGGAACAGCATATTGTGTCGAGTCAAGTTCCACTCAATCAGATCCACCGTCCCGTCCACACCTTGTTCGTACACCTTGAACGCTATGGAATACTTGGGACTGCGCCACTCGCCATCCACCGCTTGTTCCAAGACCTCTTTCACATCCACCCACTTCAACACGAGACCGTCAAGCAGGAATGGCAGGGAGGTGCGTAATTTGTGGAGATGTTCGACCAACCGGTCTTGTACACGGTCACTGGAGAGGAAGTCCATTGGATGGATGACTTCAGGCACCACACGCACACGACTCAATGGTTCCACACCCGTCTCTACCCACTGCCTGAGTAGTTCTGTCTGACGACCATACTCTAACTCGGCAGGGTGCAGAACAGCATACAACACCAAGACCATGTTCTCAAACAAGTACCTCTCCTTATCTGTCCATGTCTCACCCTTCTGGTGATGTGCAATGGAGCCATTCACTGCTCCAGTCAGCATAGTACGGGCATTCACCGCCTCAGGCTCAAATGTTTTCCGAGCGTGTTCAAACTTGTCCTTGGGGAGGATAAGCTCTCCACGTAGTGAGACGGAGTACGTGGGTATCTTGACCTTGAGAATCTGGGTCATCAAGAACTCGAGCAAGTAACTGATGTCTCGACCACGCGGTTTCATACGGGTGTACAGATGAACCTTGGTGGACGACTCGTAGACCAACTGCACCGATTGTCCATCCAATTTGGGCTGGATGGACAATCGGGAACGGACATTAGAAGAGTGTGATTGTCCTCGTTTAAGGAACGCCATCAAATCGTCGTTCGTGTGTGCCTTGTTCAGAGACACCATTGGGCAGTGTATCGTGGGAGGAGGCTCCTCCACATTGTTATCCTTGCATACCTGTATCGACTCCAGCCATTCTGAACGGTGCGGGAACCTCTTCCGTACAGTGTCCACCAACTGGTCATACTGCTCATCGGTCAGAACGGTGGATCCACCCTTGGCTTCAGTGTAATCATGAACGGCCTGCTCGATCCTCTGACACAGGTGATCCTCGGTCGCTTTAAGGAGGAACGTCTCATTGACCGCTTCCAGTAACTGACCCGAGTGTGCAGTCGTCTTTCGAGAGGACATTCGTGAAAAGTGTGTGAGTGCCGTTCAGAGAATCCGAGGATAAATCCAAAACCCTGACGCCTCTTCCTCAAAGTGATGACTGAGAATGAATCGTCAAGTAACAGTCGGGCGCCGAAGCGACTGATCATCGTCAAAGTACCGCTAGGGTACACGCCGGAAGTCCCAGAAGCCGACTTTGGAAGGATCAAGCCACCCTACCTGGAACTGCTGGAGAATAAGGAACGTGTCAAGGATGCCCTGCGTGATCAAGACTACGACGTGGATCTCATCGTTCATCCCAACCCTCCCAAAGAAGGCGTGAGGAGAGACCGTTCTTCTCTTCACCGGCAGAAACCAGGTGCACGTTCGTCCTCGTCGAGGTTGATCACCACCACTGATGTGAGCTCGCGCTTGCACATCCCCAAACACCAATCCGATAGTGACGAACCTGCATCAGCAAGGAGCGATCACTCTCGCAAATCAGATCGTTCCACCCGATCCGATAGGTCAGATAAGAGTGATAAGAGTGATAGGAGTAATCGTTCCACCCGATCCGATAGGTCGGATAGGAGTGATCGGTCAGTGGTATCTGTACGTTCCGTTCGATCAGACAGCTCACTGGATGAGTACCACAAGCGTGTGCACAAGGGTTATCGCGATGAGCTCATCGAACAAGATCGTGAACGACGAGAGCGAGAGCGTATTCGCAGGGAACAGTACAAGCACGAGTCCCATTCGGACGACTCTGGAACGGAATCAGATCGTTCGGCACAGCGGTCTGATCATTCGAGAGAGGAACGTCCATCAGCCTCTCGCATGAGTCGCATGATGGAGAGTGGAGTACACGGTTCATCCAGTTCATCCACTCGTTTCAGCCGGTATGTCATGGAGGGGGGTGATCGTTCCAATTTGGCACCTCGGATTGTGTATGATCGACATCGAAGTTCAACCTCGTCCTCGTCCTCCCCATCTCATCATCATCGTTCAGAGTTGTTTGGATCGGGTGGTGTTGGTGGTAGTACCTCCTCTTCTTCTAGAGAGTTACCGTCCCTCCCATCCCTATCTCAAATCCAAGATAGTCAACACTCGAGTCATGCGCGTCGTGTGGAACAGGAGCAATCGAAAGAGCAGAACACGGAGAAGGAGCGCACCAACCTGCTCATGAAGCTGTACCGCTTGAAGATGGCATTCCCAGACGGAGATATCCCGCCGTACTCGGAGACGACCGACACAGACACACTGAGAAAGATCTTTGAGCAGACTCGAAGGAAGTTGCACGTGAACAAAGACACCGAGCAATACAAGCAATGGAGCGCCATGGCACACATGGCGTTGGAGTACATCCTGGTGAACCTCATCAAGATGAAGACGGCACGTGGGTTGGCCGAGCACCACATGAGAACGGCAGAGAAGTATAACGAGCTGTTGATGGAACTGTCTGATCAGCAGTACAATTCAGGACCCAGCAGTTGGCCTGTGCACTGGCGTTTGGCAGGCATGGTCTTGTTCGAAAGCGCCGTCTTCATTGGTGGTAACATGCTGATGAACAAGCTGGCAGGCAATATGCAGAACATGTTCAACAACATGGGGAGCACCGGATCCTCCAATCCATCTCGACCCACAGGTGGTGTGAACATCCCTGCTCCACCCACCATGTCACCTCCACCACCAATGTCATCTTCATTCTCTAGTTTTGGTACAAACCCCATCCCGGTGAATGATTCTGGGTATGGCGTTCATGGACCAGGTCAAAGTGGGATCAACCCGTCGGCTAACCTCACCATGGAAGGCCCACCTGTCATGCTCCCCACCCCTACTCCTGTATCCAAAATGAGTGGTCCCAAACTCGATCTCAACCCAGACAAGAGAAAAAGCGACTAGATGACCCCTCCACGTCAGTGCAGAGCTGTGGCCGGGAAAGGCGTACACATGCACAGGTGCAAGAATCGAGCGGTCAAGAGGGTCGTGTCCACGGACTCTGGGAGTCGAATAGAGTCGGAGAGACATAGATTGGCCAACAAGTTCTGTGAACCCCACAAGATCTACGCTAGCCACTATAAACTGGAACGTCCAAGTCACTGTGGTATCTGCCTAGAAGCGCTCATCCCGTACAAGGTCAGACCGCTACAGTGCGGACACTACTTCCATGGTATCTGTCTGATGCAATGGACTCAAGGCAAAGACGTTCCCTCTTGCCCAACCTGTCGTTCTGAAAGGCCAAGCTGGAAACCAGTGGAGGTGACGAATCGCAAACGCGCTATGAAGAACGTGCACGTGCACATCTCATCCCAAGATAATACAGCACCAGAAGAACCCGAACAAGATCAGCCAGTCGACAATCCTCGTGACCAGGAAGAGGAGGAACCAGTAGTCGTGTTTGACGATTACATCTCCCTCCCTATGTATGATGATGACGAGATTGTGGAACGATTGTGGATTGAACCCATCCGAGCTCCCATTCACTCTCCTATGTACCTATGGTTCGATCAGACTTTCCGCTCTCTTTTGGCGTACCCAACAGCATTCTACTGAGATCGAGCCGAGGAATCGATCGGTTCTCTGTTCTCTGGCTCTCCTGTCCGTTCACAGAGAAACATGAAAAGACACCACTCTCTTCATGTCCACGCTGTCGATCCATCAAACTCCCCCCAACGTGAACCATGCGTTCCTCGTCAAGCTGTCCGTTCAATCTAACGATGGTCAGACTCTGGATGTTCACAGCCAGATCCCCCTAATGACACCACGGCTGTACAGGCGAGTTCTACAGGAGGCCAAAGACGTCTCCGTGGACATCCCCGTGCCCAGTCCCAGTTCACAGAGCAACAGTGAGGACATCACATTGTTGGAATACCCGCTAACCACATTGGCGTCATTGTTTGTTATTGAACCGTTGGACGTGGAGTATTCCACCCTGCCACCACCTGTCCTCAAAGCCCTGCGTGTCGACTCGTACCATGAAGCGCCCATCTTTGACCTGATCAATCGAGCGTACCAAGACAAGGTCGGCCATGCACCCCACGATCACCCGTACTTTGAGAAGCTCAAGGAGATGAAGTACCGCATCTCATCCACCAAGACACTGTGTCAGGCGAAACACAATTCGTTCGATGAGGAGGCCATGAAACAGCTCACAGACAACCACATGTTTGACGTGTTTGACAACCTGTATCGTCACCTGGCCGAGATGGAGACGGAAGATCCTGAACAGGTTGGTTTGGCAATCCAGAATCAGATCGACAAGGTGAATGCGTTCTACAAAAAGGTCTATGATGAGCAACGCGAACGTCTAAGGAGTATGAAACAGCAGATGGACGAATCGATACGGGCGCTGGCACTTCAAGACGCTCGTCAGAAGGATGAACAGCGCGCTCAGTTGAACCAGCGATTGGTCAACCAAAGAAAGCATGTAAACACGAATCCCACCCCTATAGCTATCCCCACCTCAACCGCTCAGAGCAGGATGATGACACCTTCCAATTCACACCAAAGCAGTTCGGCTGTTCCCATCAGTTCGAACGCCACCACTCAACTCCTCCAGAGCCTGCCCCGTGGAGCAGGTCGAGTCGTTCAGAACCAGACCAGTTCCAATGTCGAGCCATCCGTCATCAAGAAGGTCACCACTACTCCTGTCAGCCTTCGAGATGCGTTCAGTTCCATCCGTCAATCCGTGGCGGAAAAACAGGCCTTGGAGTTGGAACCAGCTCCGATTCCAGTCATGGAGCCGGTTGTAGAAGCGGTAGCACCACCACCCACCCGTCAAGAGTTTCTCGAACGTATGAAGCGGATGCAAGCTGAACGCAAGGCACAAGCCCCACCAGCCGTAGTGTCTGATACCGTACACCACCAGCCCGAGCAGAACCATGTGGCAGTGGTGGTAGATCCCAAGAAACAGGCGTTCCTTACTAAGTTCAAAGAGAGACAGGAAGCGCGCTACTCTGCGATCCTGGTGTAGAGGTGGTTGTTTTTCCCCATGTACCCCACTCCATGTAGTTTGTGCGGAACGGAAGCATCGATGTCTACCACTCGGCCGTTGTGTGTGATGTGCTGGTACTTCCCCAACTATGGAAGAGACCAGAAGGACAAACAGAAGAAGTGAGCACATAGAATATCCCCATCCCAATCACCATACAGCATTTCACAAGGCAATTCTGTATGAATGAACTCCATTCTCTCTCTCTCCCTTTCCTATCTTCAATGTCATCTGTTCCAGTCCAATCCGCTCCACTACACTTCTGGTTACATGAGTTGTCCAGACTCGGAACGGAGGCACGCAAGCTCGAGATCCAACAAACTGACGCTCGTCGACAGTGCCGTCTAGCTCAGATACGTGTGGAACATGTGCAACACGCTCTCGATCAGTTGAGCACATTGATCGAACAGGTCAGAACGACTGAACAAGAGAGGTCGCCTAACACCTTTGTTCTGCATCGTATATATGACAGTCAGCTCAGAGAGGCTCAGTCGTTACGAGATCAGGTATATGAGAACGAACTGTCCATCACCAGGAAATTGCACGACATAAGGCTGGGTAGTGAAGAGCTCCAGGAGTGCCTGAATGCGTCTATACTGACTGATCGGTTCGTTCTCACCAGACTTGATCTGACAGCCAATTGGCTCGAGTTTCACACAATCTACCAGCTGAACGCCTCCACTCTCCAGCAGGGTTTGGATAGAGCCGGGGAGCACCTCAAGAACCATGCCAAGCGGTATTTCAAGGAACACTCGGACATCCTTGATATCCTGGGCAAACTCGACCCTGTCACTCGTTCAGTGGTGTTGCAGACGATGAAGGTAGACTCTGCCAAGCCATGGTTCCAGCCTATGTACAGCTTCTTGAGAACGGTTAGGTGTCAGATTGGCTTGCACGAGATCCAAACTGTTCTTGAGCTGAACAGGGATGCCATTGAGAGCTGGTCAGAACACAAAAGAACGAAACACGATGGATTGTGGAGATGGCTATGCTCACTAGAGGAACCCGACCTAGATAAGCTGGTCATGTGGTACAATCTCTTACCTGGAAATCAGGTTGTTCGAAGCTGATTTCCCTATGGTGAAATAAAACGGTACATCTATATCAGACATGTCTCCATCTCCTTACCCACACCGGTTGGGTGCCGTGATTATGATGAAGAACGAGTCAGAGACCATCTTGTTGACCCTCAAGAGCGTGGTAGGTGTGGTCGATTGCGTGGTCTGCTATGACACGGGTAGTACGGACAACACGATCGAGATCGTTCGAGACTATTGTAAGCTCCATAATTTGCCGTTGTACCTGACCACAGGTGCCTTTGTTGACTTCTCCACCAGTCGCAATGTACTGATCGAGTTCGCCGAGCAGTATTGTATGTTCCAATTGCACCTAGATTCGGCAGACATCCTCCTGGGTGGAGACAACCTCAAGCAGTTCGTTCGTTCCTACAACAATGGACAACCTGTTCCCAAGAGAGAACCAGTGTTGACACCTACCCCCACTCCCACCCCTAATCCCAAACCCCAACCCACCTCGTTCATGATCTTTCAACAATGGTATATGGGAGGTACATCTATTCGGTTCCGTAACCTACGACTCATGATGTCAGGGCATGGTTACCGTTACAAGTGTCGGGTGCACGAGATGCTCATGAGACCAGGTTTCAGTGGTGAACTCGACACGATCGGAGTGGACACCAAGTTTGACGAACGTCCAGAAGCCACGAACAATCCAGAGGGCTCACCACCATTGACCGGGTTTGTCATCTTCCAGAACCGTATGCTTGACAACACCAAGACACTGCACAGGTTCCAACGTGACGCCATCATGTTGTACGACGACTGGGTGTCTGATCCAGAAGAGACGCGCACATTGTTTTACCTGGGACAGACGTATGATCACATGGGTGATCCACAGCGTGGCTACCTATGGTACCAGAAGCGCGTCGACCCATCTCGAGAATTGAAAGGATTCACCGAAGAGTCGCTTCATGCTCACATGAGACTAGGCAAACTGGCCGAACGGATGGGTATGGATACCACAATCGCTGAACGACACTACTGGCGTGCGATGGAGTTCAGCATGCAGTTCTACAATGGACGAGTGTTGCTGGAGCCTATCATGTTGTTAGTCAGGATTTATGACTCTAGGAAGGAGTTTGTACAGGCATTCCAATTGCTGAAGAGCATCATGGAGGAACCGTACCCCATCCAAATGAACCTGTTTGTGGATGCGACGGCGTACAAGTACTTACGGTATCACTGGATGGGCAGAGTTGGTCTGTATGTCGGTCAATTCATCCTTGGTGGGTGGTACTCAGTGGTGGCCTACCGAGCGAACAAGAACGACGCAGACTACAAGAACATCAAGGTGTATCTGTCTGTCAGCCCACACGATGTAAAGAAGTGGGAGGATGAGAAGACACTGAACAAGCTTATCAAGAGTTGTCCAGACATAGAAGCGTATGAACGGTGTTGGTATCAGGGGGACATGAACTGGCCGGATACAGAGGTGGCGCCACCCGTGGTCAACACGTCCATCCACAATACAGACGTCCCATCCACACCTGTTCCATCCTCTGAGTTAACTCAACCCGTTCCACCTCCCAATTCATCCCTCAACCACCTGTCAGCCAAGCAGAAGCTCCAAGCCAAGCGTCAACAGCAGAGACTCTTGAGAAAGTCAAAATAGAGCCACTCTCTCCACAAAAACTACCCATGTCTACCACCTCTACCTCCACTGGTGTACTGAGCACGTCCCAACAAGGACAACTGATCGTTCAAATAGCATCCCAGATTTTGGGTACAGCCAATGGAGCAATCAGTGTATCCAACTGGCCAATCTATGTGTACGACGCCGTGGCGATTGTGTACTCCGGTATCCAGACCTCCGAAGCGAATCGTCAGAACATTATCATCTCCGTTCTCCAATCTATTGTGAACAGCTCTTCCACCTTGTCTACAGAGCAGAAGACGGAACTGAACGCGATCATCCAGTCCTCAG